>ULYA01026769.1_pt1 | contig 22594 bp, 29 predicted proteins | sample 1961821 | NCBI WGS metagenome assembly ULYA01 (sample SAMEA4835853, study PRJEB28245) | human gut metagenome | biome: gut microbiome; material: fecal sample | place: Denmark | collected 2008 | reverse complement strand
AGATTTTATAGGAACTCGAAATCTCATGGAAAGCCTTTTTTATGAACCAACGTGAATGGTTCCATAGATTAGACGAACATCCAGCCTGTGGAACCACTGTTAAAACTATTAAAAAAAAGACGATGAAGAATGAAAACCAATATGTGGCTTATCTTCGGGTAAGCACACAAAAACAAGGATACTCAGGACTGGGACTTGACGCACAGAGGGAGATAATACAGAAATACCTCTGTGGAAAAACGCCGGTTGCTGAATATATTGAAATTGAATCGGGCCGGAAAAAGGACAGACCAAAACTTAAGGAAGCGTTGACCCTATGTAGAAAAGATGGAGCAACGTTGATTGTAGCAAAACTGGATAGACTGGCAAGGTCGGTTTCATTTCTGTCCAACCTGTTAGAAAGTGATGTGGATATAGTATTTTGCGATTTCCCACAGGCAAACAAGATGATGCTGCATATCCTGTCTGCAATATCTCAATACGAAGCTGAATTGATAGCAGCCAGAACGAAAGCATCATTGCAGGCCAAGAAAGCAAGAGGATTCAGACTTGGCAATCCGGAACACTTGATGGATAAGCATAAGCAAGCTATCCGGAACAGTATCAAGACTTGTAAGCGGAAAGCGGACAATAACCCTAATAATACGAGAGCTGTCGCAATGCTCCGTACATTAATCAAGGAGAACCATACACTAAAGGAGATAGCGGATATTCTGAACAGGGAGGGATTCGTTACTTCCCAGGGATGCAGCTTCTCCAAATCAACTGTATATAAACTGATTAAAAGGTATAACTTAAAAGAGGATTGAAATTATGGAACCTAAGTATGTATTGATTCTAGACTTTTTTGTCGGCTGTCTGAATATCATAAAGCTGACGGACGAAGAACTGAGAGAATCAGAGGAATATGAGGACTTTGAATCTTTCCTTTCAACCATCGAGGAGAGATACGGATTCAGACTTAACAGTTGCCAATGGATGGTTACAGAAAATCTGGACATCCATTGCTATCAGAACGGGGAAGAGACAGAACCCAATCTGTTATAGCCAAATAAGGAAGAGAAACCGGGGTAATACTTGGTTTCTTTTTTTTATTTCTTTGACTGTAAGTATGTATCTCTGGGAAATCGGGAATTCCAGAAACGAAAAGTTTGGGAAAGAGTCACCCGTTCATTGTTTTATGGTCATTTGGAAAGGGTGGTCAAATAATTCTTTTAACTAAGGAAAAATGACCGTACCCCACCATGAACCGTCATTCATTTAATTCAAAGTATTAATTGACATGGAAAATAACAATAGAGCGGTGATTTATGCCAGAGTAAGTTCCACCACCGAGCGACAATCCACGGAGCGTCAGGTATCGGATCTAGAAGTGCTGGTAAAATCGAGAAATATGAGAATCGAGAAAATATACGAGGAGAAAATATCAGGCGCGAAGAAAAATTCAGAGAGAGCGGTTCTTACAGAGTGCCTTGAATACTGTTTCTCCGAGGGTATAGGGACACTACTCATCAGCGAACTCTCAAGACTGGGCAGAAATGTTGATGAGGTGCTTAAGAATGTGATGCTGTGTAAGGAGAAGAGGCTGAACGTCCATTTCCAGAAAGAGAACCTCAGCATATTCGACTCCACGGGTAAAGAGCATCCCTTCCTTACCATCTTCATCGCTATCCTTGGAACTGTGGCTGCGATGGAGAGAGAGAATATCAGCTTCCGTCTTCAATCGGGGAAAGCACAGTATATCGCCAAGGGAGGCAAGGTAGGCAGAAAGACGGGTTACAGAAAACCGGAGGAAGACAAACGTAAGCAATATGCCGGTGTACTCAGGTTACTCGGTAAGGGTTATCCGATGAAGATGATAGCCGGTACAGAGGGAGTCAGTGTTAGTACGGTCCAGAGATTGAAAAAGGAGTTCGGGCTGTAGATGTAAAGGGAGGCTGTAATGTTACGGTTTCCCTTCTATTTTTTTTCTTCCCGGTAGGAATGACCCGAAGAGAAGAGAGGAATTGGATAAGGGGGCTATGGTTGGCGTTAATGGGAGATTGAATAAGAGAGGCTACTTCGTATCCTGCCAGAGTGGAGAAAAGGGAGGATCTTTTTACGCCCCCTCTTTTTTGTTTTGTTTATTTTTCCCCCTCACTTTGGTAGACCGCGAAGCAGGTCTCTTCTTTCATTTCTTATTCCGCATCCCCTTTATTTGCTATATTACCCGCTTTTTTTACTTCTCTCTATATATTAGAATGTACATCAAAAAAAGGCGGGTGAGCAAATATTTGTCTTAATTATTGGGAATATAAAGAAGAGCTTTCCACCCTATTACAGACAGAAAGCTCCTTCAGGATAAACATATAAATTTAAGGTATTTCATCGGTAAAAATACAGATAATACATATGATTTTCAAAAATAAACTGATAATATATATTGCCGCCGGTTTTATCCCCACATAACTTGAATATCCATCATTTGGCGAACTGGAGAGATATCAGTGGGGGAAAATGTACGGCGGCGGTGGATATGTCCGGATTTCATATTATCTTTGTGCCATCAAAATACTCTTTCTACATAACAATAGAACTACTGCCGATATGCCTTGTCCGTTGATGGATGTTTTGTACCGTAGCATAATGGAAATTCCGACAATAATCATTACTTTTGTCTGTATGATCCATATCCGTTTTTATAAAGGAGGTGGATAGTCATATTGTTTCACCATGGGCGCATGGAAATGATACACACAAATCTCTTTCTCTCGTCTGGTCAGTGATGATAGGATGAGAGCTTTTTGTATGATTTCACTTGCATATTCCATCTGAATGTTCTAATTATATAGGCAACAGTTATTGATAGGATTTGTATTCAAGGGTGGTCCGGGTTGGTGTTTTTCCGTGAGGATGAATGTTCAATGTGTATGTTTCATATTAACTGACTACCCTTGTGTATTGTATCCATTAGTTTTTCATCTCAATATATGGATACGACGTTTTGTTTTAATAATGTCTCACGCCCGTTCTGCCAGTGATTGGTCGGACGGGTATTTGTTTATCTCATCCGGTTGCTTTATCTTTGCGGATGTTGCAAGGTAATTAGATTGGAGACAGCCTGAAGAACCTTATTGTCTGTGAAGATAGCGTTTCATAAGCTCTATACTTGGGTCAGGCTGTCTTTTCACTCTACAAAAAATAAAAGCCTCCCGGAATACAGCGAACACTACCGATAAGAGATATACAACCGGAACCTGACTCTACAGATTAACACCAATATTATCCGGAAGGCTTGAATGGATATAACAGAAAACACGTGGAGAATGTTCGGTTATCTTAAGGGCAATGAATCAAGTGCCTCTGGTTATTGGGAAATGGGTTTAGGTTTTATTCCCGTAGACTCGAGGCACGTTTCCGAATTGCATTGCAAGCTCGGAATTTTTTCACTCTCTATATTGGCTAATCGGATAACAACAAAAAACGCCCGAAAAAAGATTAGGATATTACCTGTATTAAACCTCTTTACCCGGATAGTTTTTCAGGTTGTCGTACTTGTTGCCTTTTTTCTAATTTGGGTAGGGACTAGATAAAAGTCGGTTCGGTGATGATACGGTTTCCCTCCTTGCTACAGCAATAGTTCCCACAATTTCCTTTTCATTGTTTCCGCACTCTCAGATATGGTATAGTACAGCATAGTCGAATTTTTACCGCCCCCGACAAGCAGTACTCTTGAGGTGTCATCCGTCAGGCTTTCAATACTGACTATATGGTTGACATTGACAAGGACGTTCCCTTTCTCAATGGTCTTGAGCTCTACGAATTTCTTCATGTCTTTGTGTTTTTGAAGTATAGATCCAATTTCAACAGTTATGGCAATAATACGTTACAAAAATAGTAAATATCCTGGAAACATGTTGATTCTTATAGTATATTTCTTGCACCATTGAGAACAAAAAATAAGAGGCAAGCTGTCAAAAGCATTGTTGCATACAAATAAAAATATGTATATCATAAAACCTGGCAAGAGGGGTACAAATACGGCAGGATATAAATTGTGACAAGACTATAATATGCTGCTGTTCAAAAGATTCAAAAAAGAGATGGAGGGGAGTCTATAATTTGTACCCCCTCTTATAAGTACCTCATGAAATATGACAACACTATTTCTTAATGGCTCAGGGCGGATAGTGAATGACTCGTATTATATTTATATCCAACGGGCAATGAATCAAGTGCCTCTGAATTATCGGGAAGTGAGTTTGAGTTTTATTCCCGAAGCTTAAAGGCACGTCTCCGAATTGCCCATAAAAAACAAGAAGAGACAGGCCTTTCAACCGACTCATCCCTTCCATTATCCTGCCTATCTCCTGCATATCACATCATATACAGAGCAACCTTCCGTGTAATCATCCGGTGCGGGCTCAAACTCCTTCCACCATTCCCAGACATACAGAGCATAACCTTTCCATTGCAGCATTTCTATTTCATTCTGCCACTCATAAGACCATTGACTGTTAATACGTGGGCAAATAAGGATGCGTAGATGCCTTGGAATACCTGTCATCAAATCTCCCGACAATACCTTTCCGCCCGTTGAGAACCATTGGAAACCCGGAAAAAGCCCCGTCATCCCTTCAGCCACGCCATCATCATCCACAATCACCATCCTCATGTCCGGGCGGTATTCCATTGTCGGATTTGGAAGATGATAAAATGAAGGGATATTTTTTACCTTGGAGAATAACACCCTCAACCTTTCATTCGACCCTTCCCTTCTCAGCGTCTTACTCCCGAACCTTTTATTCCTGTATGCATTGCCGACCGTATACCTAATCTCACCGGGCGTAAAGTCGGAGGAGGCGTAAGGGAGAAGGATGTCAAGTGTCTCGTCTCTCCCGATACCGTATTCACAGAGATTGCAGGCCGTATCATAGACATACCCGTTACGGTTGCCTCTCCTGAATCCCCCTTCCGTCCATGAGAGTATGATCCTGAGCCTCTCGTCCATATCGGTTATCGGGATAGTGTAGTTGGCTGTATCCGGATTTATGGCCATCTCCTCTTTTGCCTCAACCGTTTTATCCCATACAAGTGCTCCGGGGTTGAGATGGAGGTCGGGATCATAGGTGACGTTCGTATATCTTGCCACATCCTGGGCTCTTCTATCCTCATCCACGCCAAAATCCTCCGCAATGGCCCTGTAGTATAGTTTATGGCTTTCTGCGTCAAGACTTTCCGGAACCTTGACCAGCACTTTCAGGCCTTTTCCGGATATTGAGAGGAAGACCGAGTATACATAAGGGTTCTTCATCAGCCGTTCCTTCTCTGAAAACACGTCCCCGTCCAGATGGTCTATGTCGATGGCCATGATACCGCTATGCCTTATCAGCCTCTCTTTCCCGCGTCTCTCGAATATGCCTGAGAATGAAAATCCGGGAGCGTCGAATTTAGCCCGGTCCATTTCCTCCCCGGTCCTGGCGTTCCTGACCTTGTCCGCGTATTCCCTGTATTCACCCTCCTGAATCTGACGGAGGGCATAATCCAGACTCATCCTTTTTGCCGGAAGTGTGTTGCTCTTGCTTGTATAAAAATCTATATCGTTCATTTCTACTCGTTTTTAAGTTGTTGATGTGTGGAGGCGTTCGCTGTTTGGGAAGCGAACACCCCACTATGTCAGATTATCGGTTTATATGTTAGATATTTAAAGTGTCCAACAACTGTCCACGGTGTCCATCACTGATCACCACTGTCCACAATATAAAAGATGGACACTTGTATCTTTTTTTTCTTGGGTCATTCATCCTTATATTCTGTTCTGTCAGGTATTATAATATTGGATACCATATGAATCTGACAAAAGAATGACCCAAAAGAAAGAAAAAACTCATTTCTCTCTCTCTTTCTTTGGGTTATTTCCTTGTAATATTCCATTATTAGTCATTATACATAGGATACCATATGAATTGGATAAAGGAATAACCCAAAAGAAGAAAAAATGGATAGTGGTGTCCATTTATTTTTATAGTGGACGGTAATGGACACCGTGGACAGTAGTGGACATTGATGGATATTATGGATGACCGGCTAAATCATTGGTGTCCATTTATTTTTATATTGGACAGTGGTAATCAGTGATGGACACCCGTATTCAATCAGGCCTAGGGTAAGACAAAAATCATTCAACCAGCCTCAGGCTTATAGTACAATGCCCCGACAGAGAAGAGTAAAGGCAGAGTTCTTTCAGGGATTTCATGGGTGAAGGGTTGGCCCTCAAAAGCCAATCCCTTCACTTCCACTACTCCCCATCCTCAATATCCATCTCCTTCAGCCTTTTCCCTACAGTGGTGGGTGAGAGGTTCAGTTCCCCGGCTATCTTTCTGTTCGACATACCCTGCCCGTGCAATTTCCTGATCTGTTCGAGCTGCATATTGTCTGCATCCTTCAAAAGGTCACACTCCCTGGCTGTCTGGATAGGAATTTGGGTGTCCATTCCGGTCTGGTGAAGCTGTGCGGACTGTATGAAACGGAGCATGGTGGGGTCGAGCGTCTTGTCAATCACATAAGGTATCACATGGTTCCCCTCCCATACTATCCTGCCGTTCCTGCTCTTGAGCTGCTTCACGTATCTGCCCGTCGAGGGATTGCTGCTGTCAGTACCTATGGCGAAGACCGACTGAACGAAGTTGGTGAGCATGCTTGAGCCCAGGCAGTGGTTGATGTCAAGGGGTGTGAACGGCTGGATCTTCGGGGTATGGTTGACTACAAGGATAGAGTAGCCCTCCTTCGCCCAGTTACAGAACTCCTGGCAGATCGGTTTCACATCCTCGGCCTTCATCCCCCCGTTGTTGACAAGAAAGGTGAGGTTGTCAAGAATCAACACCCTCGCGTTCACCTTTGCCATCATCTTCCTTATCAACGGCAGGAACCTGCCCGAATCATAGAGGCCGTCTCCGACCATGCTTAAATCCGGGCGGTGGAGATTATCGGGCCAAATATGCAGTTCACCGTCCCTTGAGGTATATCTCTCCTGGAACTGCTTCATGGAGAGTTCAAGGTCGAGATACAATACGGTTCTCCCCAGTCGCCCGCTTATATGCTCCGCTATCTGGACCGCATAAAGGCTCTTGCCCGTATTTGTCCGCCCGAAAAGGATGGCGAACTCGTTCTCGAACCATAGCGCGTTACCATTCCCGTCACCTCCCCATAATATCTCCGGTACGGGTTTCCGTTGCTCTTCCATCATCATACTGTTTAAGGATTGTCCCATTATAAAGTCAAGTTCGTCCGCTCCGTCTGCCTGTTGTGTATCCCTGGGTGTGGATGCAGGTGTTGCAGGTGCCGTGTATCCATCCTCCCTCTCCGTATGCCATTCTTTTCCATTGCCGAAGGGGTTGAATTCCGGCACTTCTATGGGTGGCACAACAAGAGGTATGTACGGCAATGGATTTTCCGCATCATTCCAGCATTTCTCAAGACTGGCATTGACGGAAGCGATAGTTTTTTCATCTGGTTCTAATTTTTCAGTCATTATTTTATCACAGTTTTTAGTTGTACATTAATTTAACATTCACACGTATAAGAATCTCCAGCTTTCAGACCGCCATTCTGATACCAATGAAGAAAGGATGACAAAACCGGCCACTGTCCCGCCATCCCTCCATGACTGAAAACTGAAAATAACTTGTACACAGATTAGGGCATGGCTGGAAATGGCGCGCGTTTTTCATATTTGGAGCGCTATTATATATATAAGGTATAATTGCCCAACGTCCAGCATCCTCCCAAAGCCTTATTACCGAAGAAACAAATACTCACACAATGAAGAAGGGTGTCCGAAATCTGAATATGGTCAACGGCGCTCTTCTTATTTTTTTTTCTCTTCCAAATCGCGTTTTTGCTCCCCCAACCAGCCCAATGCCTAATAACTGAAACATGAATGGCACACAGCAATATGTTTGAAAATCTAATCAATAAAATATTGGGACTTGAGCGGGAGCCTATTCCCAATCGTCAGGATACTTTTACCGTACCTGATGTCACCGAAAAAGCGGTATCATCCGAACCTATCCCTGAAAAATACCAAAGAGACATTGAAGCACTCCGACAGAAATATGGAGACGCTTTTAAAACCGGTCTCTGCATTAATCTAACCTTGCAGGAGGCTTTATCAATCATGCCGAGGGTAAAAAGGAAACGTATTGATTCATATAGAGGTTTACAATCCTATTTGATGAAAGAATGGGATATAACATTAACAATCACATCACAAAAAACTAAATCCAAATCATTATGAAGAACTATTTTATAGCAAACGGTGAGATTCTGAACACCAATATGGGCATTGAAGACATGGAATCACGGGTACAGGAGTCATTGGACGAATATACTTCCGGAATGGCGCAATTCAGAATAAAGGAAATCAGCGAGAAGGAGGTCAGGATGTTCTTTGTCAGGGACTTCAACAATGATCCCGATAAAGCAATTATTTTTGACATAGATATGGCCTTAATAAGTGGAGTGGGAATAGGAGCATTCCAACTTCAGGCCGTTGGTGGATACCCAATGATACATCCCTTGAATTTTGCCGGGAAGAATTTCTATTCCGATATCACAAGTTTCATAAGGTTCTATAAATTCCAGCTGTTTGAAGAGACGGGGCAGACAGTGGAGCATATAGGTCTGAGATGCTATTCGGATCGTATCTTAATGCAGATAGTCTTCTAGGGATATGAATGTCTTGGTAGCATGTGAGGAAAGTCAGGCCGTATGTCTGGCTTTCAGAAGACTGGGTCACAACGCCTATAGTTGCGACCTTCAGGATTGCAGCGGTGGTTATCCCGAGTATCATTTCAAGGGGGACATGTTTGATGTAATAGCCAATCGTGGGGGAACTTTGGAGAACGGTACCAAACACTTCCTTGACGGTAACTGGGATCTGCTCATAGCCCATCCACCCTGCACTTTTCTTGCTGTCTCGGGTGCAAGATGGTATTATCACCCCGACGATAAGAACCTTCCAACAGAACAGAGAAGACCCCATCCGAAGTTCCCCGACAGAGCCAAAGACCGTGAAGATGCTGTTCAGTTCTTTATGGATGTTTCAAGGATTGGAGTGAGTAGACTGGCTATAGAAAATCCGGTGGGCATTATGAGCAGTCGGTGGAGAAAACCTGACCAGATTATAGAGCCTTGGATGTTCGGTCATGAAGCAAGCAAGAAGACCTGTCTATGGTTGAAAAACCTACCTCTCTTGGTACCGACAAATATAGTCGGGAAAGGTGAGATCTATACTGCAAAGAGTGGTAACAAATCTCCTAAATGGTTCACTGACATATTCTTCTCGGGCGTGTCGGCTGGGGAGAGGAGAAAACTGAGAAGCAAGACCTTTCCAGGGATAGCGGATGCGATGGCTAATCAATGGGGTGGAAAGACAGTGGCATAGATGATAAGTGATTCGTTATTTGACATCCGATTAGTCCAATGCAGTTAAGGTGCAACACGATTTTTTAGATTCTTGAAGGTTAATGAACTTGCAAAAAACGCTGGAGTTTATTACATTTGAGAGAAGAAAACTCAAAAACATTAATATTGCTATATTCTTAAAATTTATATTTTGAGGGGAAAAAGACTATTCTTTATTAATATCACTATCTTTGTGTAAAAAGACATGTTATGATTAGATTGGTGAAATTGAATGAATATGGTAAGTCCGCTGTTGACTCGGTAAACTATTTATTTAAAGAATGTGGTAAGAATCAGATTTTTAAATCTGATATATTGCTATGCGAGCAGAATGGATTCTTTTTTGATAATCATCCAACAATTGGTCCTGGAGATGAGGGCTTTAATTCTGTACAGGGGTTTAATCAAGCTTTTGGAAAAGGAATTGGCAATACAACTGATGATGATAAATATTTTGAGAAGCTGGATTACCGAAATTTCAATGGAATAACATCTTATGAACAAGACTTACATGAGGAATTGTCTAAATACAAAAATATTTGGGAAAATAACTTTATACTGAGAACTTTGATACAACTCGCCCATTTGATAAATGGCGAACATTATGATTGGAATCTTAATGTATTTGAGTTGATACAAAGAAAAAGAAGTAAATGTAATATAATAGAGCAAGATATAATAAAAAGATTCAAGTGCTTTCCTCCTATTTATAATATCTTACGAATTGCATATAACAATAAAATTAGAAATGGAGAGGCTCATTCGCAATATCATGTTGTCAATGGAGGTATAGTGCTTGTTGACCATACCAACCATTCTGATTCTATTCTTCCAGGAATAACTTTTGAGCAGTGGGAGCAGATATATATTTTTACGTATTGTTTTATACGGTATATTTGGTACGGCTTAAAAATGTTATCTCAAACAGAGGCGGCACACTGCATTCAAAATAATAGTGGAATACCAATATATATACCATGCGATAATGATAAATGGCAACCGACTATGACATATCCAGTAGTGTGGAAAGAAGACAATACAGAAAATATCCGTTGGGTGTTTAAAAAAACTTATTGAAATAAACGACTTGTTTTTTAGATGGATAAAAACATTCAAATTACTGAAAATCATTATGATAGTATAGCTGCCACTTCACCTTATAAGACAGTCCTGGAGTTTATGGAGACAGCCTTGGAAATATCGAGTAAAGGTAGCAGAGACCGTTTGGAAGAAAGACTATAAGGGAGATACTGTAGTGGATTGGATCAACTGAAACAGATAAAAAAGTAAACCTAAAAAGGAAATCAGAACCGGTAAAAAGGCTTTGGTTTCCTTCTTTTTCACTCCGGGATACCATAAAAGCACTTTATTTGAGGGAAATGTTCAAAAATATATCCATAAATGCTTGTTGTTTCAAAAATATGAGTACCTTTATGGTGTTCATCGTGATGGACACTATAATCTTATTGATAAAAAAGCGTTTAGCTGGTTCTGTATAAGTGAAAAGTCGAAATTTTCCTCCAATGTACCCAAGGACAGCCCAACGTTCAACCTGCGATATTCAGCGGGGGGCGTTTTCTGTTTGTACCAAGGGCTTCGACTCCCTCACTTATAGACGAGGTTAATGCCCTTCCGCTTTTAATTTAGATGGGTTTGCATATAGGGCACAAGCCTGGAGCCATAATCATGATACTGATGAATAAGTGCAGATCCTTTTCCTGTCTGAAAAGCATTGTCAAACATTGGAATTCCACTGAGAAAAAATTCCTGATACATAAGTGATATGTAGGCTTATAACATAGCCTATGTATCACCGGATGTCGGTTCCCTTTCTATACCTTAATAAGGTATGCCGCTTGAGTATTATCAATTGAATATTAATATTTTAATGTAAGACGTATGGACAAAAGAATTGTCGGTGTCAATGCAGGTAATGTATGGCACGTCCTTAGTGAAGTGAAAAGAATATCAATCCCCGAACTTGCCAGAAAATTGAATCTGAGTGTTGAGAGTACTGCATTGGCTGTCGGATGGCTGGCCCGTGAGAACAAGGTCTGCATACATCGGGTGAACGGATTGATAGAAGTCTATGATGAAGACCAGTTCGGTTTTTCCTTCGGATAAGTGCATGTATTATTATGGAAAGGAACCGGAACTGATAAATGTTCCGGTTCACAGTTTGATTTTCCCCAGTTGTAAGGAGGTCTTTTGTAAAATATGCCTATTCTATCTTCTTCGAATTCTTTGCTTAAAACCTTATCGGGCATTACTTGATTTTTCTTTGTCATGCCCATTTTTCTCATTCTACAATGTATTAAATAAAAAATACGGAACTCATTTTGAATCCCGTATTTCACATTCATGTCAAATATTTATAGTGCCATCTTATATTGAACAAGTACTATCCTTGAGTAATAATAGAACCGTTTCTTACCAATTTTTCAAAATTCTCAACATTATACTCCACTTTCGGTATTTCTGTTCTTGGATGAAAGTCTTCCCAATAGAAACCAATATCTCGTATCTTGGCTCTAATCTTTTTTTGTTCTTCACTAGAAGCTTGCAGTTTCAGCCTAATTAACTCCTTAATTTTGTAAACTTCTTCCAAAGTAAAATCTCTTTTGCTTTTCATAATTTTTTCTTTAATATTTAGCGTTTAAGACATTTGACCAGTTCTGTATTTTTTCTTCTACTTTTTTAGCACAAGCATTGCTGGTAGAATAAGCTATACTGGACGGCAATCGAGTTTTGTAATAGTTGGCAGCTTTCTTTCCATTAAATATAACTTTTTTTATTTGAGGATAACGACTTAGTAAATCGTCAATGTCATTATATTCTTCTTCTTTTATATTGCTATCCAAGCTGCTTTCGCGTTCACAAGACTGTAACGTATCCCATAATGCAATGTGGTGTTTCTTTAAACACGAAACTTTTTCCTCGTAATTTTTGAATTCCATATTGGAATTGAACAATCGCTTCATTATTTTCCAGAAACTGTTATTGGGTGCAGCATAGTACTCTTTGCTTCTCAGTGATTCCTTACCGGGCATGGTTCCCAATATTAGGATTTCGGAACTTTCATCAATAATAGGCGGTAATGATTGTACTCTGTTCTTTAGTAATTCATCTTTTTTCATCGCTCTGTGATATGTTAATGTTATTCTTCAAAAATTGCAATAGCATGTGCCATCCATATAGAGTTGTTTTGATAATCTTCTTTACAACCTTTAGGAATAATTAAAAAGAAACGTAAAGGAGCTATATCTTCCATAGAAGTGCCTGTCCCTTCAAAAAAACTAGTTGGAGTTATTGTCGGCATTGTTTTTCCTTTAATGATTACGTGTCGTAATCTGGAACAGTTTCCAAATGCCCAACGTCCTATATGTGTAACGTTTTGAGGAATGGTTATAGCAGATAAATTTCTGCAAAGTGCAAATGTGCTATCCTCTATTTTTGTTAAGGTTTCAGGCAAATGAATATCTTCAAGTACGATACATTCACAGAACGCGTATGCTCCTATGTTCTTTACACTATTGGAAATATTTATAGTTTTTAGATTTATACATTTCTCAAAAGCGCATTCCCCAATGGATTTAACTTGTTCCGGTAAAAGTATATGTTCTAATTTTTTCCAATTGAAAAAGAGATAATCAGTAATTTCATTGTCTTTTGTAAAATAGTCTATGTCATTGTTTATGCGTTGATATGAATCTCCTCCTGATCTAATATTTGCGTGCGATAAATCTAAATGAGTAAGATTGCTCATTTTTTCCATGGTAACAAAATCACTCCCATTTATATAGCCTATAAGAGTCAAATCTTTTATTTTAGTTAAGTCTGTTGTGGATAATATCTCAGGTAATTTACCTGCCTCTTGAATGTCTATCTGTGCTTTACTCCCATTTTCTGATAATGTTAATGCAGGTTTTGCTGCTTGGTATATTTCTATTTGCTCTAAGTTGTTTTCGCTTTTAAATGCAATTTTACATTCGCGAGGAGATGTCTTTTCATTCTCTGATGCAAAAAATGTAATGACTTGTTTTCCAGGATGATATTGAAGATTGCCTTCTTTGTTGTAAATCCATGATTGGCCCTCTGGGGCAATTTCAATTGCATAGTTACAATTTGACAGGACTTCTATTTGAAACGCTGTACTAACATGACTAATTTCATACCTTTTTTCTGAAAGCTGGATAAAATCTGTCGTTCCTTCTTGCTTGATATTCAATGATTTTTGTGTATCTCCCACCTTTATTACAAACTGTGCGTTCCTTTCATTACGTTCTGCATTTTCTGCAACATGGATGTAGGATCTGACTTCATTCGATTGTTCAAAATTATATTTATACTCTACTGTACACCACTCGCTACTATTGGTGGGGATTATCTGGCTATTCCACCATGTTTGGTTCATGATAGTAAAAGATATGGATTGTTCACCTCCTTCTGCTGGGAAAATTATGCCATTAGTAAATAACATCTCACTTTCCGGTGAAAGAATAAGTTGTGGTTCGTTTTCTTCTTTGCTGCATGAAACAATAAGCACACATGAAATGGCGATAAACCATAAGGAAATTTGCAGATTGACTTTTTTCATAATCAGAATATTTATGGCTATAGTGGACTCCGAATCATAGCCTTATTAGTGTAAAAAGAAAGTGTGGAGCCACATCATTTATCGTGTTGGAGGCTCTGGTAAACCTAAATGCAAGATAAACAATATCCCCACACTTGTGATGTATATAGCTTGAGTAAGTATATACAGACAAGTGATGAGCGTGGTTGCTTTCCTATTGCATTTCGTGAAATTTACCAGATTTCCAACACAAGGATAAAAGCTACACTTTCATCAATAAACTATGTAATGCGTCCTAACCAGTCATGTTGGGACTTTGCAAAATTACAAAAAGTTTATTGATTATCAAACTCAAAGGGGATATTGTTATTCACTTCTGGTAAAACTAAGGTATATATACAATGTCAAGATGCCGTTCCATGAAAGCAGCCCAACAAATGAACAATAGAATGCCAATCAGGAAGAATGGATAATACCAATTGCTGTGTCTTCGCAATAACCCTAAGAAAGGAAGCCCCAATACAGGACAAATAACAGTAAATGAGGTAAGAATGATCGCATCTTTAAATAAAAATGCTTCTTTGGTACGGGATGTTCTGAAATGATTCATATTATTATATTTTTTGTTAATCAATTTATTCTGTCTCGTCTATCAGTGCATCATAGATTTCAGGCGGATAAGTGACTTCATCTTCCGGATCTTCAAGATATTCATCCAGATGTTCGTTGAAGGTGTCGTAATCGTTTAACTCCCTAGATTCTACATTCTGAGTTTTTCCAGCCACATCCTTATAAACCGCATTTCCATGTATGGCAGACGAACGTTGTAATCGAGAAGATTTGTGGGTAAAGTCGCGTTGCGGTGGGGCAGCGGTTTCATTCAGACTTCTTTCCAGCATGTTTCTGTTTATGGCATCTTGATAAGCGTAAAATCCAAAGATGATAAAGATACAAAGAGTACCTATGCCTTTCAGAAGATTACTTTTGTTCCAGTAAGAGTTATTGTTCATATTCTTTGGTTATTAGAGGGTTGTGTTCAGGGAACGAATTGTTGTTATCTGTTTCTTTTCAGAGCCTCTTCATAGATTGCCTTCACCTGCTCCCTCAGATGTAGAGGTTTGATGACTGTCAGCGAGCGGCTTCTTGAAAGCAAGGCCATCACAAAATCATTGGTAATACGGAGATGTAGTTTAATTCGGAATTCTTTCTCATCATCTACAATGATCTCTTGGGAATGATGCAATGGAACAGATTTCAGGAAATTGCCATCCAAAGGGCTATAACTCAATTCGATCTCTTCTATAGGAATATTCGTCTGGTTCCAAATGCCATAACAATCTTTAAAAAGGCTGTTTATGTCTATGTCCATATTACGCTTGAATGTTTTTCCATACAATATCTGAGGGTCAATAATACAGTCCACGCTGAAAGTTTTCAATACGTTTTCTTCATAAGCAAGAAGATACCACCGATATTGGTCTTCTTTCAAATAGTGTGGCAGCACTTCTTTTTCACGCACCTTGCCATTCTCCCGGACATACATATATTTAAAAGTTATGGGATGTGAGAATTTAATAGCCTTGATTAGAAGTGGCAGATATTCGTTATTTACCGGACGATGATGTTCTGCAACTACATAAGTATGAAGGTCTGAAGAGGTGTCCAAAGCATTCAGTATATCAAAGTTAAGAAGGAGCCTTTCATACTGTTCTTTTTTCGTGTCATCCTCTTCATTGATATAATATCCGTTTCGTTTCTTGTCAAAACAGATGCGAATGCCGAACATCTCTTCTATCGCATTAAAGTCCCGTTGCAATGTTCTGAGGTCTACAGGCATCCCACCACGTTCTTCCATGCGGTGTGTCACATAATTTTCCAGTTCTTCACGGGGGACATACCGTTGAAGTCCTTTCAGTTTATTGATGATAACCAGCATACGCTGTAATCTTTCCAACTTTTTCCCCATATAATTATGAATTTGATTTTATTATGGGCAAAGATATTGAAGGCAAGCGACAAAACGTGTCGTTGAACAAATTTTATTCTGGTCCTCTTCTCTTTAATAAACTTTGGATATCTTTGCAACTCTAAAACAAATAAGATTATGACAAAAGCAGAAATTGTAAATGAGATTTCCTTGAAAACGGGAACAGACAGAAAAGAAGCACTTCAGATCGTGGAAGGATTCATGGATAGTGTTAAAAAGTCACTTATAAACGGCGAGAATGTATATTTGAGGGGATTCGGTTCTTTTACATTGAAACACCGTGCTGAGAAAGTGGCCCGTAATATCACCAATAATACTATCATGATTGTTCCGGCCCATGATGTACCCCACTTCAAGCCGTCCAAAGATTTTTCTTTAGATTAATTAATCTATGAAAATGGTTTCGGTGGATACTCATTACTGGTCTTAGGTCGTGGAATGACTAGTGACAAACCTTTGGATATGGATTTGTCATGAGGATTGAATAGGAGGATATATGTGCGGTAGATGAATCTTTGCTCTTGAAAGAAATGCGGAAGGAGAAACGTATAGGCTTTAGGGGATGAAAGTTCTGCATCTTCCAAACTATCCTACAAGTAGATTTAGTTATAAAATATCACTATATTTGCCACAAAACCTGCACTACAGAATAAAATAGCACCATGAAAGAGAGTCTTATACAAAGATTAGAACATATATTACAAGTAAATGCTCCTCGTGAAAACAAGGGGAGTTGGGGATATACCCCTTCAGCTCAAAATATTTTTAGTGCTGAAGGTTTTGATATTCTATTAAATGATAAGAAATTCCATTTCAAACCAGTAGCCAATCCAGATTTAAATGAGGCATTGAAATCATTTCACTCCATTTTAGCTGAAGATTCACAATCAGAACATGCATATAATCTGAGTGAGATTATTTCACTTGATTCAACATCAAAATTTTATTGGAAAAACAGAGCAGCGGGACAGGGACATGTTTTAGCTCAACGTTATTTAGGTGATTGTTTTTATAACAGTGAAGGTGTTTCCCAAGATTATGTGAAAGCGGTAAAGTGGTATCAGAAAGCAGCTGAACAAGGGGATGACATTGCCCAATATTATTTAGGCTATTGTTATTACTATGGTGAAGGTGTTTCCCAAGATTATGTGAAAGCGGTAAAGTGGTATCGGAAAGCGGCTGAACAGGGAAATGTAAAAGCTCAATATTATTTAGGCTATTGTTATTATGACCCTGAAGGCGTTTCCCCAGATTCTACGGAGGCTGCAAAATGGTTCCGAAAGGCAGCTGAACAGGGAAATGTAGAAGCTCAATATTATTTAGGTGATTGCTATTACTATGGAGATGGAGTATCACAAGATTCTGCAGAGGCGGTAAAATGGTATCGCAAGGCAGCTGAACAAGGTAATTGTTTAGCTCAAAGTGCTTTAGGTAATTGTTATTATTGTGGTAAAGGCGTCTATCAAGATTATATGGAGGCTGCAAAATGGTATCATAAGGCTGCTGAAAGCGCCATGTTGTCTTCTCGAGATAATAATAATTTAGGTGATTGCTATTACTATGGAAAAGGAGTATTACAAGATTTTGCAGAGGCAGTAAAATGGTATCGCAAGGCAGCAAATTTAGGCAATGCTAATGCTAAAAATAAATTAGGAGATTGTTACTATTATGGTAAAGGAGTGCTTCAAAACTACACAGAGGCAGCAGAATTTTATTTAGAAGCAGCGATACGAAATAATATTGATGCTCAATATAGTCTAGGAAATTGTTATTATTATGCTAGAGGAGTACCTCAAGATTATGCTAAAGCGATTAGATGGTATCGAGCATCAGCAAATGAGGGGCATGTTGGTTCTCAGTACCACTTAGGTATTTGTTATTATTATGGTTATGGTGTGCTTCGGGATGCTTCGGTGGCAGTAAGATGGTATCAAAAGTCGGCAGATAAAGGGCATGTTGAATCTCTATATCATTTAGGAAATTGTTATTATTATGGTTATGGTATATCTAAGGATTATGCTAAAGCTGTAAATTGCTATATCAAAGCTGCAAAGCAAGGAAGTGTAGAGTCAAAAAACATTTTAAAGGATTTAGGTTATTCCTTTTAATCCTAAATAATAGTAAAAAATCATGGAAACAATTACTCGATATACCCAAAAAATATGCAACCAACTTCAGCAATGCAACTTACGTATTGAAAGCCGCAAAGAGATCATACGCTTCTTTCAATGCTGGATGCGTGTTTATCAGAATATATACTACCTGCGTGCATTGGAGGTATACCGACATGGTGAAAACTGTCATGTAGATATGACTCCTTTCAAAAAGGATATTTGGGAGGAAAGTATACATCGATTTAATCAACCAGAAGTGACATGCCTGTTGCATTTTGTCAAACCAGAAGAAATCCCATGCCCTTTGGAAGAAGAAACCTTATTTGAACAGCATCTCAAGCAAATGGCCCAACGTTTGTTGGAAGAGGTGGAAGAGCACAAAAACTGGGTTGTACAAGAGTTCGCAGAAAGCTTGGCAGAACATCCTATTCTCGAAATGCCTTATTTATGTACTTGTACACCTGAATTTTTATTCAACAAATTCACGGCTGAAAGGAATCAACATATAGTTTTGCACAACTATCCGAGCACTTATGAAAGAATGGATATTCAGGATGAAAGTAAAACTTATCATCTTTATATCCCGAAATTATTGCCATGGCAAATGAAGTCGGGACATCCTAACTTTCATCTTTCGGAAGGGACATATACATACGAACAGTTAGACAGACTGATTCTTACTATGCTGCTTAGTTTTCCGATAGAGAAATTAAAGATTAGTTTTTTGGATTTAGGTTTTTCTTCCTCTCTTACTAAATTGAGAAATAAACTTTCTGACGAATTAAAGAGAACTATGTTGTTCACCGCTGATGAATTAAAAAAATGGATAGACATTCGGTTGCAACAGCTCAGAGAGTCATTTGAAAAATGGGGAGACTTGATAGAACACAATGTGGAACAGAAACAGATAGAGGGGTGCTATGAAATATGTATCTTAAATGGAGTGCCTCTAAATGACAGCTTATGTGAACGATTGGGACAACTGATGAAAGATGGACATCATGCCGGTATCTATTTTGTTGTATTAGGTGATTTACATCCCAAGTGGGAAGAATTATCTCTGTTCTATTCACTGGACGTTTCCCATGAGAAGCTTTTCGACTCATCAAATCCGATCGCTTTATATAATCAAGAGGCAAGAGAAAAATTATACACACTGCTCAATGAACAAGTAATACAAGAACAGACAGAACGCAGTCGACAGGAAAAACAAAAACAAGAACATAGGCAGGAAGAATTATATTATCAACCTTTCATTGACGCAACCGAAAAATTTGTGGTTGATATAGGGGCGGAAGTTCAGAGTGGACAAACAATTTGTTTCCGACTGGACGAACAAACTCATGTACATGCCTTTGTTCTTGGACAGACTGGATCGGGAAAATCAGTGTTTCTCCATACACTCCTTAATAATGCCATGCTGAAATACAGCCCGGATAGTTTGCAATTCTATTTGTTGGATTTCAAAATGGGTGGAGTGGAATTGAACCGTTATCGCTCTTACCCACACGTTCGTGCTCTGTTAGTAGACGAAAGTGACCCGGGTATTACATTGGAGATATTGAAGGACATTCGAATGCGCATGAAAGAACGAGGAGAACAGATGCGCCAAGCAGGATGCCAAAACCTCAAAGATTATAATCGGGAAAATCCGAACCATAAAATGCCTCGATTAATCTTGTTGGTTGATGAATGCCATGCTTTGTTTAAAGATGGTCGACACAAAATCCAAAAAGAGATTGACCAAATCATTGAACAGATTGCAAAGGAAGGACGTAATCAAGGTGTGCATCTGATTTTTGCGACACAAACCTTGACCGGATGTACAATTCCGAGATCCATCATCAATCAGATAACCGACCCCTATTTGCTAAAATGTTCACCTGTTGATGCCCAATTGTTTGTAGAGAATCCTACTAAAATCTTAAATCTGTTGACCTTGCATTGTGCTTACCATAAAGATCATGCCAGCAATCAGGATGAGTATTTTTGCCCCATTTTTCTCGGTAAAGAGAAAATGGATAATTGCCTAAAAGCATTGAATCAAAAAAGTTCAAGTCTGCAATTGGATTTCAGCACTTTCTATTTTACAGGAGCACAAAGCTATAAACTCCAGGAAGGATTGGAAAATATCTCTTACCAGAGGTATGCAGAGGCTTCACTTGGGCGAAGTCTGGAAGTGCAGTCTCAAAACATAGTGGTACGCTTGAAAAAAGATATAGCTCAAAATCTGCTTATTTTGGGAAACAATGAACAGGAACAGGGATTAAGGGTACTGCTTGTTTCAATAGTTTCATTGATGCATTATCATAAGGTAACTAATAAAGAAGCTTGTTTTATCTTCTTTGTGAACGAGAATTTGGATGACAACCCAGAACTGGAAGATTACTTGGATTTGCTTGCTGACTATGGAGTCGAAATATTGAATAACAGGCGTAAAAGGCAGGATATGCTACAACATCTTTATGACCGGATGAACCAATCGGAAGAAGATGAAACACCTCTATATTTGTTCGTTTCCAGTCAAGATAATTATGTCGAGCTGAAACAAAATGTTGAGTTGTCCGTGTCTCAGCCTGCAGAAGTGTTCAATAAAAACCAAAAAGAGGAAAATGAACTGTTTTTTGGAGGTCTAAGTTTTGGTGGTGAGGCAGCATCGAAAACGGTAACAACTCAACAAGCCTGGGAACGTATCTTAGAAGATGGACCGGAAAAGGGTATATTTACGCTCTTGCAACTAAGTAAGTTGGATAGGTTGTTATTTAAAGAGAGTGTATACGCTAAACAGGTCTATAAATATTTCCAACATATAGCATTCTTGCGTACTTTTGCAGAGGTGTCAACAATGTTCGGATTGGAAGATGTCCGATTAGATGAATTGTCAGACAGTCCGGAAAGGTTACGCCTCTGCTACTTAAATGCAGCAAACAACAAAAGTACTGTTTTGTCACCTTATCAGATTCCGACATCAGATGAAATCGAACAATTATTAAAAACTGAATAGATATGGATGTAAATGTAAGAAACGAAGAAGATTTATTGCATTTTGCTACAGGATTAAGCAACCTTAGTCAGGCTTTGGTTTCCAGCTTTTCGAAAGCGAACAATGAGATGAACCGAGTAAACGAAGGCTGGAATGACCAGCAAAACCAAAGGTTTATGGCACAATTTAGAGAAGCTACCGCTGCTATTGATAAAATCGCAAGAATGATGGAAGACTATAGCGGTTATATTCGCCGTTATGCTCAAGCAGTACAGCAAGCTAAAAATGTACGTTAATTATGAATGATATTTCAGTTCAACATATTAGTACCCTTTATAATTACAGTTATAGTGCCAGCTGTTTCTTGTGTGATATAGAGTCTGCGATAAATCAGTTAAAAAGCGATTTGGAGCTTTTATTTGCAGATTCCTATACACACGTCAATCGTATTCAAGACGCTTTAGAGTGTTATCAGTCGGATGTTGAAGGCATCAACATGCAAATAGAGAATCTTCGTGATCGAATGAGAGCAGAAGAGGATCCACAAATAAGAAGAGAAATATCAGAAGATATACAAGGCATGGGTGAAAATTTATCTGAGGCAAAAGAAATGGTTCGAATATGCAAAGACGACATGAGACATGCGGAAGTGCTACGGCAAGAAATAAACATTAAAATTTCAATGGTTAAAAGCCTGCTGGATGAACTGAGAAGTTCTGTATCAATAGATATAGATGCTTCAACGGATTTTATTCGAAAATATATTAGCTATTTGCAGACTGCCACAACTACAATGTAAACTATAAATTTATGAATGTACCTATCAATGTCAACAGTATAGAGAACTTAAGATATACACTTTATACAAGTGCTAAGGCTTTAAACAGTGTGTGGAATGATAAACAATATGACTATTTTCTCCAACATTATGTACGACCTGTCACTGACGATGTTCAGGCTGCGACAAGCAGGCTAAATGAACAGATATCCTCTCTAAGAATTGTAGTGGAAGAATTGGAAAATTTGGCTTCAAAGTATTAGTTCTCTTGTTTTATTGTTTGCGATCCAAAAAGTTAACAATTAAGTTCGGAATACTTTGGATGGTCAGTATCATAGAAAGTTAGAAAGTAAGCAGTCAAAAATTGGTTCATAATTGAAATCTCTATCTTCGCTGCGAACAAAAATTTTAGAATTTATGTATAGCAGTGAAGATCTTGAAAGGTTTTACTTTCAGTACCAGACCGAGGCTTTGCCTCATGGAGAATCTCTTCAATCGTTTTGTGTTAAGAACAAAGTTCCTTATAACATCTTTCAGAAATGGTACAGGGATACCCGTAAAAAAGTAGTTGAAGTCCAGGTTGATGGTGTTCCTGTAATCGGTCATGAGGAAAAATCCAGTGCCATTGATCAATCTCAACCGGTATCACCAGGCAGAAATGATCACCCGGTTCGTATTTGGGTTGAGATTCGTATCAGCAATGGCTTGCATT
>ULYA01016130.1_pt1 | contig 23135 bp, 20 predicted proteins | sample 1961821 | NCBI WGS metagenome assembly ULYA01 (sample SAMEA4835853, study PRJEB28245) | human gut metagenome | biome: gut microbiome; material: fecal sample | place: Denmark | collected 2008 | reverse complement strand
GAATGGATTTTTGCACGTAGCTATGAAGGTACTGAATAGTTACGTATTCATTAATTTTCATAGGGAAACGGACGACGGATCCTTGTCGCCGGTATATGAGACTTAGAACCTCTGTTTTGTAAGTAGCTATATCATACTATAAAATTCGCGGTTTGTCTTGAACTAAAAGGTTAAAATCACATATTTTTTGAAAAAATTTTATAAGAAAATGCTGACGGACAGAAATGCAGATCATCGGAGAATGCGAAAAGACGAGGAATGATTTTGAACTTCGGAAAAGAGGTAATAACAAGAAGGCATGTAAACTTAAGTCTGGCAAAGCCGTTTCATACACGGAAATAACCGGGAGAAACGACCTGTCAGGACGTAAGCTTACATGTCTGAAAAATTCGATTCTTTAATTAAAAAACTATTTTCCCTGCTGTGCTTTCAACGGAATGATCTCCTTACGGTACACATGGACAAGGCACACACCGCTGAAGATGATCGCGAAAGCTTCGGCGATCGGGAAGGCAAACCACACGGTGTGAAGACCACCGATCCTTGCGAAGATAAATGCCACCGGCAGAAGAACGACAAGCTGACGGAACACGGAGATCCATAAACTCAGCATTCCATGTCCAAGTGCCTGGAACAGGGAAGTACAGACGATGGAGCAGCCCGCAAACAGGAAGCTGATGGAGATGATCCGGAGTGCCGGAATGCCGATGGAGAGCATCGTATCGGAGGCGCTGAAGATCATTAAAAGCTTATCCGGCATGAGCTGGAAGACAGCGAAGCCGCACAGCATGATCGTTGTAGCGTACACAGCGGCCAGCTTTATGGTTCCCATAATTCGGTCCGGTTTTCCGGCACCGTAGTTGTAGGCGATGATCGGAACGGTTCCGTTGTTTAAACCGAAGACCGGCATGAACACGAAGCTCTGGAGCTTGAAGTAGACACCGAATACAGCTGTCGCCGTGGAAGAAAAGGCGATAAGGATCTTGTTGATTCCAAAGGTCATGATACTTCCGATGGATGCCATGATGATGGACGGAACGCCCACCGCGTAAATGTGGCGGATGATCTCACCGTTGGGCTTAAAGCTCCTGAGGGAGATCGTGATCTCGTGGTTTTTCGTCTTATTTAAGTAAAAACCGAGGCCGAAGGCGATGATCTGTCCGAAAACAGTGGCGCCTGCGGCACCGGCGATCCCGAGAGCCGGTGCTCCGAAGTAACCGAAGATCAGGATCGGGTCAAGGACGATGTTGATGATGGCGCCGAGTCCCTGGGTGTACATGGAGTAAATCGTTTTTCCGGTGGACTGTAAGAGACGCTCACATGCGATTTCCATAAAGAGTCCGAAGGAAGCGATCGTGCAGACTCTCAAATAAGTAGTTCCGAGATCCACAATCTCCTCGATATCGGTCTGGAGACGGAAGAACTGTCTCGCAAAGAAGAGACCGAAGATCGCGAATACGATGTAGCTCATAGCCGCCAGGAACAGAGCGTGGTCCGCGATCCTGTTGGCGCGATCAAAGTTCTTTTCGCCGAGATTTCTTGAGAGAGCAGCATTGACACCGACGCCGGTTCCGGTCGCCACGGCGATCATCAGGTTCTGCGCCGGGAACGCCAGGGATACGGCGGTCAGGGCATTCTCGCTTAACTGCGCGACGAACATACTGTCCACAATGTTATAGAGTGCCTGGACGAGCATCGAGATCATCATTGGTACGGACATGGAGATCAGAAGCCGGTTTAGCGGCATGACGCCCATTTTGTTTTCTGTTGCCATTTGGGTAACTCCTTTCGTAAAACATAGATAACCGTGAAGAAATTTCACGGTTACAAATAAACATACATTCTCCCTTTGTGAAGGGACACTGAATGGCATTATAAGGCAAATGAACATGTTCGTCAACCGAAACAGGGAAACATATGGCGAAGTTTCTTTGAGGAACTGTGCAGAGCGGAAGGTTTTGATGGATTGACAAAAATGAATGCCCGTCGTATCATGGAAATGATGTGAAAATTTTAAGGTTTTGCCGGGCCGGCAGCAGAAACTGAGAGGTGCTGCGGGGAGGCAGAAACTTGTGTCAACGAATAAGGAGTATAGGAATGATCCAGGATATCAACCCGCATAAATTTGACCTGACCTACGGACAGCCGAAGGCGCAGGATGAGGACTTTGTCCTTTATATAAAGAAGAGTAAGACACTTTTAAGAAAAGTGGACGAGGAAAATCACAAGATTCCGAAGTTTTCCGATTTCCCGGAGGACAAAGAGCTGCTGAAAGAAAGCGCGTATTATCTGTTCGCCATCGATGGAAATCATTATTACTATGTGACGGAGATGCCGAGATATGATTCCGATGTCTATGAACTCTGTTCGACAGCGGCGTACAGAAAGATGCATCCGATGTATCAGGCTTTCGCGGGAATCACGGCGACACAGATTCATCGCTTTAAAGAGAGCAGAAAGTACTGCGGACGCTGTGGTCATCTGATGGAGAACAGCAAGACTGAGCGTGCGTTAGTGTGCCCGGAGTGCGGACAGACGGAGTATCCGAAGATCTCTCCGGCTGTCATCGTTGCAATCTCCGACGGGGACAGACTTTTAATGTCCAGATATCGCGTGAACAACAACCCGTACCGCGGATACGCGCTGATCGCCGGTTTCGTGGAGATCGGGGAGAGCTTTGAGGAGACGATCCACCGTGAGGTCATGGAGGAGGTCGGACTGAAGGTCAAGAACATCCGCTATTATAAGAGCCAGCCATGGGCATTCTCTGACACGGAGATGATCGGATTTTTTGCGGAGTTAGACGGACCGGATAAGATCAAGCTTCAGGAGGATGAACTCTCTGAGGCGGGATGGTACCACCGCGACGAGATCCCGGATGAGACGATGATGAACAGCATCGGAAGTGAGCTTAAGATGGTGTTTAAGTATGGAAGTCTTGAGAAGTTTTATGAGGTGACTGGGTATAAGGACCAGAATTAGGGATTTGGTTTGTAAAAACGCGTGCGGAGACTGCGCCTGGAGGAGTGGTTGAGCGTACATAAGAAAAATGAGAGTAACTGTTCAGTAGGTCTGCGCACTTGCTGCGCTGACCGTAAGAAAACCTAGGCTAAAAGGCAAAAATCCATCGGCGTAGCCGATTTGGAATGGATTTTTGCATGTAACTGTGAAGGTACTGAACAGTTACAAATGAGAAACTAAAAAGAGCCGGGAACTGGATTTTGTAATTGATCGGAATTCAGTTCCTGGCTCTTTTTTTGCGGGCGATTTGCACTTATATTGTTTGTTTGCCAATTCTGGGAAGATCGGTATTAAAAATGCCCGCGATTGTCAGATCATGCTTTGTGGAATGTCCGGGAGAATTCCATGAATTCTCTCAGGGTATCCGGCATATCCTGAGGATGGCAGCAGAAGCCGATGACACGTTTCGGGATCGGGATATCTAACGGGATCTCAATGAGTGTACCGTTTTTCAAGTCATCCTCGACGAAATCTTTGATGACGCAGCCGATTCCGAGTCCGATCCGGGAGAATTCGATGAGGAGTTCCATGTCGGTGGTCTCCAGGATCTGGTTGATCTCGATCTGATTGTCAGCCAGGTAGGCGTCCACATGTTTCTGGCTCATATTGGAGCGGTTTAAGAGCATGATATTTCCGGTTTTAAAAATATCGGTGTCATTGCCTTCTCTCAGATGGAGGTTTTCCAGATAGGCCGGAGTACAGACGAATGCATCGCTGATTTCCATTACCGGCTGGAAGTGGAGGCCTTTTTTGCTTTTTGGCTCCGCCACGAGTCCGATATCGATCTTTCTGGCATCCAGCATGTCGAGGGTCTGGTAGGTGGACTGGCTCTCGATGGCGATGTTTACGTGCGGGTATTTTCCGATGAATCCTTTTAAGTAGGGGAGAAGGACGTATTTGCACAGGGTGTTGCTGACACCGATCTTCAAGTTCCCGATATGGAAATCATGGATCCGCTTCAGTTCGCGTTCGCCGCGGCCGATGGAGTCGAAGGCGGTGTTCACATGCTGGAAGAGGATCGCGCCTTCTCTTGTTAGTTGGACGCCGCGGGAGTTTCGGCTGAAGAGTTTGATGCCGAGGCTTTCTTCAAGTTTGCTGATGGCTTTGCTGATGGCAGGCTGGCTGATGTAGAGTTCTTTGGCGGCGCGGGAGATGTTGCCGCAACGGGCTACTTCGTAGAAGATTTTGTATTGTGACAGGTGCTGTTCCATAAAAATACTGCCGTCCGGGTGGGACCGCAGGAGTATAACCCCCTTTCATATGTGGTATTCGTATTATTTATGTCTATTATATAGAATGGGGGTGGGGAATGTCAATATGAAATGTGCGGGGGATTGGCTAAAGGGTACGTGCTGGCCTGGGATGTGGCTGCGGGTACCCAGGCCAGCGCTGAGATTGGCTGCGCGAGGGTGGCCAGCCGAGTGTATTGGCGGGATCGCAGGCGCTGCGCTGTGCGATATGGAGATTACTTTATGCAATTGCACATATGTCCAGTTCTTTCTTTAAGATGTCGTTAACAGAATCCAGGATTCCGAGATGCGTCTCGAGATCCAGGCGGTCGACGGTCATTTCGTTCTTTTTGGTGCAGCCGTCTACGCTGCCGGCGGCTACGGCGAGGCGGAGAGACTCGGTCTCTTCCTCGCGGGTCGGGAGGAGATTTTTTTCAGCGAAGAGGGAGCAGAGGGCGGCGATACCTATTCCCCACCAGTTGGAGACGCCGCTGGCGAGGGTGATGTCGGCGGATTCGGCGGTGCAGATCGTTCCACCGAAGGGAACGAAATGTTCGATCACGTCGCGGTAGGTGCCCATGCCCATCTCGTTGCCGCCGTCGCCGATGGAGATGGTGGTGGCTCCGGATTTTTTTGCTTCGGAGAGAAAGAGGGCGGAGTCAGTGATCATGTCATCGAGGACTTCGCCGCACATGCTGTGGTAGTGGCCGTTGGCGGCTTTACCGGGGCGTTCTAAGGAGATGAGGTGGGTCGGGGCGAAGGTTTTGATGCAATTTTGGATGAAGTCTCCGGTGTCTGTTTTAGGGAGCATCATGAGTTTTGCTTTTGGAGCGCGGTAGCAGACAACGTCGCTTACAATGGAAAAGGCGGGCTCATCGGTGATCACGAGGACGGAGGCGCCGAGAGCGGTCAGGGCTGCTGCAATATCAGCGGTGCCTAAGGGGCCGTCGGTTTCACCAACATAAGAGCCGTCGCTGAGTCGGACCGGAAAGCCGGTTAAGAGAATGACACGGCGGGCGTCCGCGAGCGTGTTTAAGGTTTCCTGGATCGGATTGTCCGGGAGTGCTTTTAAGAGCCCGCGGTTTCCGAAATCCTGTTTCATAATGGTATCCAGATCTTTAAAAAATGTCATGGTATTTATCCTCCAAATATGTTTGATGAGGGGGAAAACTTTTTTCGCTGCCGTGTGTATGAAAAAGCCGATATGGATCGTTTTTCGGATTTCAGGCAACAAAAAAAGCCACTGATCCCCTGTTGGAAGATTCATGGCTCTTATTTACGGAGGGAACATCCGGGCAGGAGTCCCGATAAATAAAAGAATCTGTTTTCGTTGTCTCTAGTCTAGTGGAAATGCATAGAAAAGTCAATGGAAAACGAATATATTTTGTGATATACTATGTAACGGGCGCAAAAGTAAAACAAGCGGTACCGCAGATGACATTTGTTTTTCTTGCGCTGTCAGCAAAGGTTTCGTCTGCGTGAGCGGGCAGGTCGGTTACTATGAGCAATTTCTTATATCGGGAACAAAAAGGGGTATATTATATGGAAAACAAAAACACGATCCTCGTGGTCGGCCAGGCAAAGCCGAGCAAAGAGGATGCGATCTACAATCTCCACGGGGAGTTTTATATCAGTCTGATCGTGGAGCGGGATACGGGGAAGATCCTGGAACTGGACTGCAATACGATCCTTGAGGTGACGAAGCAGTTCGTGGCATCCATGTTTGTGGGGAAGAGCCTGAGGACAGACGTTCCGCTGATCGAGAAGGAGATCAGGGAGCGCTATTTTGCTTTGACGCAGAAGCCATTGATCGCGTGCATGAAGGATGCGTGCAACCGGTACCTCACGGCGATCGGGGAAAACCGCGGAAAATAATTGTATAGATGCGGAAACAAGAGAATAGAATTTTTAACATTATTAAGCCGGAGTTCTCCTCCGGTTGTTTTTTTCTCGTTTTTCAAGAGACCGATTGACAATCAAAAAAATCATGATAAAGTTAGGAAGGTCGTTTTTCTAATACCCCATACAAAACGGCAAAGAATCTGAAAATAATGGACCGATTCGGGGAAATATACCATTTGATTTATCAAATACAACAATACCGGATCGCAGCACCAAGAGTATGAAAAAGGAGTACCCCACTTATGAGTTCCTGGAATGATGTTACCAAAAAGGTACGTGAAATACGGAAAAATTTTGTTGTCCGCTGTGCGATTTCCTTCGTGGCAGTTTTGGCATCTGCCCTTCTGCAGTCTTATGTAATTCTGGCCTTTATCCGTCCGGCAGGCCTTCTGTCCAGCGGCTTTACGGGACTTGCGATTTTGATCGACCGAATCGCTGAACTGTATGGATTTACCGTCTCGACATCTTTGGCGCTCGTTGTTTTAAACCTGCCTGTTGCCCTGATGTGCTGCCGCAGCATCAACGTGAAATTCACGGTGTTTTCGCTGCTGCAGGTATTTTTTGCAAGCTTTTTCTTAAAAGTCTGCCACTATACTCCGCTATTTGAGGATCTGACCCTGAATGTGATCTTCGGCGGTGTGCTTTACGGACTGTCCGTTGTCCTTTCCTTAAAAGGAAACGCATCCACAGGTGGTACCGACTTTATTGCTCTCTATGTTTCCAATAAGACCGGAAAGTCCATTTGGAACTATGTGTTCATGGGAAATGTGTGTATCCTTGTAATTTTTGGACACATGTTCGGTTGGGAGTATGCAGGATATTCCATCCTGTTCCAGTTCATCTCCACAAAGATGATCTCCACCTTCCATCACCGCTATGACCGCGTGACCTTACAGATCACCACTGAGAAAGCGGAAGAGGTCATGAAGGCGTATGTCAGCAAGTATCACCACGGTATTTCCTGCGTGGACGCCATCGGCGGCTACAGCCACAAAAAGATGTACCTGCTCCACACCGTAATTTCTTCCTATGAGATCAACGATATCGTCCAGCTGATCCAGGAAGTAGATGAAAACGTGATCATAAACGTATTCAAAACAGAAGACTTCTACGGCGGATTCTACAGAGAGTCCTTGGACTAGCTTAAAATCAAAAAATATTCCCCAGAAGACATGCCCCAGTATATGGGCGGTGTTTTCTGGGGATTTTTGTTTGTGAGACTATTTCTTCCAGTCACTGATGAGAGCGGTGCATGATGTTGGTAAAAAAATTTGTTTAGAAAGATTTTATGGATTAACGGATTGTCATACATCCGAAAAACCTACCGATACCAGAAGCTGTGGATGGATTCTACTGCCTACACTTCCGTTCCAGCACTGCCACCGCCTGATACAGGATTGCGGACAGAATACAGAGGATCACGATGGACATGATCACGAGATCCAGCTTGAAGACCTGGCTGCCGTAGATGATGAGGAAGCCAAGGCCTGCCTGGGCGGAGAGAAACTCGCCGATGATGACGCCGACGAGGCAGAGACCGATGTTGACCTTCATGTTGCTGATGATAAGTGGAACAGAGCCGGGCAGCAGGACCTTTGTGAGGACATCCTTCTGTTTTCCTCCCAGCGTGTAGATCAGACGGATCTGGTCAGGATCCATGGAGAGAAAGCCGTTGTAGAGCGTTAAGATCGAGCCAAATACTGCCACAGAGACCGCCGCCGTGATGATCGTCTTCATGTTGTTGCCCAGCCATACGATGAGCAGCGGCGCGAGAGCGGACTTCGGCAGACTGTTCAATATGACAAGGTACGGTTCCAGAATCTTTGCCAGCCGCCTGCTGGACCAGAGCGCCACCGCGCCGAAGATCCCGATCCATGTCACAAGAAAAAAGCTCAAAAGCGTCTCCAAAACCGTGACTCCCGTGTGGTAAAAGATCGTCCGGTCTGCCGCCATGGAAAGAAAACAGGAGAGCACCCGGGACGGGGAACTGAAAATAAAATCGTTCAGGATCCCGATCCGGGCGCTGATCTCCCAGGAAAAAAGAAACAGGACCAGAAATAAGATCCTGCAGATGAAGATCTGCCTCCGGATCCGCCGCTCCTGCTCCAGATACCGGCACTGGGCCGGGGAGACCGCAAGATCCGCTGCCGGGATCACAGCCCGGTGCCTGCGCAGGATAAAAGAAGCGATACTATGAAATCTCATCCGGATCACCTCCCACATTGACAGCGGTCATGAGTCCGTTTCTGGCTGCCGGTGCATTCTCATCACCGGATTCAGTTCCATTGATAATATCTGTATCTCCAGATCCGGCCCCATCGACAGTTGACGTATCATCACCATTCCCGTTCCCAAGAATCTTCCACAATTCATTAAAATAAGAAGAAAACTCCGGATAATTCCGCCGCTTCAAAGGACTCATTTCATGGTTCGGAAACCGAATCACAAGCTCCCCCTTGATCGTCCCCGGTCTGTTCGTCAGCACCAGGATCCGGTCCGCTGTGCTCACCGCCTCCGAAAGATCATGGGTGATCAGGATCGCCGTTTTCTTTCTGCTGCGGATGATCGAACTGATATCATCACAGACCGAAAGCCTCGTCTGATAATCCAGAGCAGAAAACGGCTCATCAAGAAGCAGAAGATCCGGCTCCAAAGCAAGAGTCCGGATCAAAGCAGCCCGCTGCCGCATCCCCCCGGAAAGCTCCGACGGATGCGCATCGTAAAAATACTGAAGTCCATAAGAATCCAGAAGCTCCTTCACCCGGCTCAAATGCTTTGAATCACACTTTCTCCGCACCTCAAGCCCCAGTGAAACATTCGAAAGGATCGTCCGCCACTCAAACAAATGATCCCTCTGCAGCATGTACCCGATCCCCGAAGCCCCCTTCCCGACAGAAACCCCGTCCAAAAGAATCTCCCCCCGCTCAGGGGCCAAAAGCCCGGCAAGCAGAGAAAGCAACGTAGACTTCCCACACCCGGACGGCCCGACAATACAAAGAAACTCGCCGGAATTCACATGAAACGATATATCAGAAAGGGCCTTCGTCTCTCCCTCCATGGTATGGTAGGAATAATCCACCCCTCTAACTTCCAATTTCGGAGTCATGGATACCTCACTCAAACGTACTTACTATAAAATATGTAAAAACCTCTCATCCGTGAGCCAACCGTCAAAACAATAGCACAGTACACAACTATTATGCAGCACTGCTTATTCCTTTCTCGTCCCTCAGCACAGCCACATCCTCAACGCACAGCGCAGCGCCTGCGCTCCCGCCAGTACACAGCACAGACCAGCTTTCAGATCCGGGCGATTGATTTTCGAGGCATGGCTTCCTCTTGGCGCGCAGAAGAATGCGTTGGAGGAGCGTGGACACTTGTTTGAGCGTAAGCGAGTTGTGTCCACGCTTCTCCGCCTTTAGCATTCTCCTGCAAGCCTAGAGGAACCGCCCCGAAAATCCTCTGAGCCCGAATCTGAAAGCTGGTCTGTGCGTACCCCCCCGCCAATTCACCTCTCCCCCAAAAACCGTAAGAAAATCGCAAGAAAACCGCCAGATAAAAGACCCAAGAAAGAAACATTTCCCTGCTATATTAAATTCCAGTGTTAAAATAATCACATTTAACATAGAAAACCTCGGAAGGAACACATGAGTATGAGCAGTGAAGAAAAAATCTCACCAGAAGAATTCGACAAAGAACTGGAATCCCTACTGGCCGGAACCACAGAAAAGAAACCCAAAAACCCAAAGAGAAAAAAGATCATAATCGCAGCCGCCGCCATTGCCATCATCGGAATCACCGGCATCAAACTCCTGTCCGGCGGAAAAGACATGGTCCCCGTTGTGGACACTGTGACTCCAACCCGCAAAACCATCCAAAACCGCCTCACCGTCACCGGCCCCATCTCCGGAACCGACAGCGTAGACGTCGTCTCAAACCTCCACGCTGAGATTCTCGAAATTCCCGTAAAAGAAGGTGACAAAGTCACAAAAGGCCAGCCCCTGGCAGTCCTCGACGATTCCGACGTAAAAAAAGAAGCCGACATCGCCAAAAACGACTACGACCTCGCCGTGACCACCTGCGCCGAAAAAGATAAAGAAGCAAGAAACGGCTACGCCAAAGCCATCCAGGACCTGAACACCGCCCAGGCCAACTACGACCGCACAAAAGCCCTCTTTGATGGCGGCAGCGTCCCAAAAGTTGATCTTGAGACAGCGGAAAACGGTCTCCACGACGCAGAACGGGAATGCGACTCCTACACAATAAAAAACGGATCCGCCGTCGCCGATGACTCCTACCGCCTCCAGATCGAAAAAGCAAAATTCGACTACGAAAAAGCCGTAGAGCAGTTAGATAATACAATCTTAAAAGCCCCTATCGACGGCACTGTCGTCCGCGTCAACACAAAAGTAGGCCGCTTTGCCGACAAAATGGAAAACGACGCCCCGCTCTTCGTGATCGAAAACCTCGATAACCTGGAACTCGAGATTAAAGTCAGCGAGTACACCATCGGAAAAGTCGCCGTCGGCCAGGAAGCCGAGATCTCCGCGGACATCTTAAACGGTGAGACCGTCCACGGCGAAGTCATCTCGATCTCCCCGACCGGCGAAGAAAAAGGCGGCGGTTCCAGCGAGCGCGTCATCCCCACAAAGGTCCGCGTCACAGATCAGGACACAAAACTGATCGCTGGAATCACCGCCCGCGCGTCCATTGTCCTGGAAGAATCCGAGAACGCCCTGACAGTCCCAGTCTCCGCCGTGATGGAAAAAGACGGAACGAACTACGTACAGGAGATCAGTGACGGAACCGTATCCTGGGTTCCGGTGGACATCGGTGTGGAAGGCGATGTGGAGATGGAGATCATCCCGGTGGAAGGGAGCTCCCTGGATGAAAACTCCGTCCTGATTGCGGAGCCGGGAGAACAGTACACAGATGGAATGGCAGTCACATCATCCGGAAAACAGGGGGAATAAACAATGTTTGAAAAACTGACAAGATCCCGCTACATGACGGAAAACGTGACAGACGAGCTGATCCGCCTGGAAAACCTCGTAAAGATCTACGACACAGGCGCGATCCGGGTCATGGGACTAAAGAAAATCAACCTGACGATCCACCGCGGCGAGTTCGTTGCGATCATGGGACACTCCGGATCGGGAAAATCCACCCTGATGAACATTTTAGGCTGCCTGGACCGCCCGACACTGGGTCACTATTACCTCGACGGGATCGACACGGCGGCCCTGTCCCCGGACGAACTCTCCGCGGTGCGGAATAAAAAGATCGGCTTCGTGTTCCAATCCTTCAACCTGATCTCCAGGACATCGGCGTTAAAAAATGTGGAGCTCCCGATGACCTACGCGAGGATCCCGAAAAGGAAAAGGACGGAGCGGGCCATGGAACTGTTGGAGTGCGTGGGGCTGGAAAAACGCGCCGGACACATGCCCAATGAGATGTCCGGCGGACAGAGACAGCGCGTTGCCATTGCGAGAGCGCTGGCGAACGAGCCGCCGCTGATCCTGGCGGATGAACCGACGGGAAATCTCGATACAGCCGCGTCCATCGAGATCATGGAGATCTTCTCGGAACTCCACAAAGCGGGAGCCACAGTGATCGTTGTCACCCACGAGGAAAATATCGCCGCCTTTACGGACCGGATCATCCACTTCTCAGATGGTCAGATCATCAAAGATGAGATCAACGAAAACCCGACAAAAGGAAGCGGTAAAGTCCACATGAAAGGTCTCTACAGACACTTCCAGAAAACAGCCGGAACAGAGAGTGGGGTGGTCGGATGCTAGGCGAAAATATGATCATGGCCTTCCATGCCATCATGGCGAACAAGATGCGCTCATTCCTGACCATGCTGGGCATTATCATCGGAATCGGTTCTGTCATATCCATCGTTTCCATCGGCGATACGATGCGCGGACTGTTCGCGGACCTCTATAAGGACGCGGGGGCCACCCAGGCGGTGGTATCCATCGGATACAATGTGGAGGATGTGCGGGACAGCGATTACTTTACCCTGGATGAACTTGATAAGATCAAGGAGATCTTTGGGGATGAGATATCCTATATCGACAGTTACGCCAGCGTAAATTCAGAAGTCCTTGCAGGACGGACAAACATGAAATTTGACTTCCAGGGGATCGACTGGAATTTTAGCGATGTCCAGCCGGTGACCATGATTTCCGGACGTTATTTAAACGAAGGAGATATTCTTGGACGAAAGAAAAATGTGGTGATAGAGGAGGAGAGTGCCAGAAAACTTTTCGGAACGGAAAACGCGGTGGGAAAGACCTTCCGGACCACTGTCTACGGGGATACAGACATGTATACGGTAGTCGGTGTCTACAAAAAAGAGATGAGCGCCTTCCAGAAGCTTTTGTCCGGAGGTTCCGGCGATACGGGATCCGCGTATATCCCGTATACACTGCTCACGTGGCCGAATGACCAGTTCTATTACTGCCGTCTGTACGCGAAAGAGGGAACGGACATGGTAAATTTCATGTCAAGGCTGACGGTGTATCTCGGGAAAATCAAGAATAGAAACGCGGGAGATTTCTATACGAGTACGGTGGCGGATGAGATGGGATCCATCGACAGCCTCATGGGCGGACTTTCCATGGCTGTGGGCGGGATCGCTGCGATCTCTCTCCTGGTGGGCGGCATCGGGATCATGAACATCATGCTGGTGTCCGTCACGGAGAGGACCCGTGAGATCGGTATCAGAAAGGCGCTCGGTGCAAGGACCCGGGATGTCCTGATCCAGTTCCTGACAGAGTCCGCGATCCTGTCCGCTCTGGGCGGAATCATCGGCGTTCTTCTCGCTGTGAGTCTCGTGACGGCAGGCGGCGCGGCGCTTGGACTCCCTGTTGTGATCAAACCTGGGATCATCCTTCTTGCGGTATCCTTTTCGGCCGTAGTCGGCATCTTCTTTGGGATTTACCCGGCGTCGAAAGCCGCAAAGGCGGATCCGATCGATGCTCTGAGATATGAATAAAGAGGAACTGCCGATCAATGGGACATATGCAAGAAACGTATTATTGGAACGGATGCTATATGGACCGGCAAAAAATCCCCGCAGGATGCGGAAAAACGATCCTGCGGGGATTTTTAAAATTTATGCCAGTGACTATTCTACAAGCGCACCATTCACGTCAACGGTGTATCCGTCCGGAGTCTCACAGTTTACCATGAGAGTGCCCTTGAAGCCATCGCCTTCCTCGTGGAAGTAGTACCACTTGCCGCTGATCTCGTGCCAGCCGGTGAAGAGAGCGCCGGTCTTAAGGTCCATGTAGTACCAGTTGCCGTCATCCTTTACCCATCCGGTCTGCATGATATTGTCATGACCGAAATAGTACCAGGTTCCATCGATCTCCAGCCAGTAATCGGTAGCTTCGAGACCTTCCGCGAAGTGATATTTATAGGTACCGTCAGAGAGCTTCTCCCAGGCACCGCCTGCCGGGGATTTTAAACCGCGGCGGCGTCCGCCGTTTGTGCTGCGTTTGTATGTGCCGGACACAACAGTTCCATCTGTTGTATCAGCAGCCTGAGCTGTGAGCATGGTTCCGAGAGCCAGTGTTGCAGCGAGAGCTGCGATGCAAAATTTTTTCATAAACGTACCTCCTGGGATTTCGTCTTTTGGTACAAAAATGCACATAAAATATATGTAGATTTGTCCTTTTCATATAGATATATCCTAATATGGAAACTGGAAAGAGTCAATGGGATTTAAAGGAAATTTTCGGAGCCCTATATATGCGCAGAAAGGTATTGTCATTTTTTTTTTAGTGTGATAAAATGAGTGGCACAGTTTTTGATTCGTTTTTGCTTTATATGGAGGCAGATATGAAATATAAGTGTCTGATCTTTGATCTGGATGGAACGCTGGTAAACTCGATCCATGCGCTGACATACTGTACGAACCTTTCACTGGAGAAGTTTGGGCTCGGTCCTTTGACGGAGGAACAGATGATGACCATCGTCGGCGATGGATATAAAATGCAGATGAAACGTTCCCTCACGGCCTGCGGGGATACGGATGAGGCGCACTACGAGGCGATCCTCCCTGTATATATGGAGATATTCGGAAAATACTGTAACTATGAGATGCATCCTTACGATGGAATCGTGGAGCTCACCTCGAAGGCGAAAGAGCTGGGTTTAAAGATTGCTGTTGTATCCAACAAGCCTGATGCCCAGGCGAAGAAGACCGTAGAATATGTATTCGGCGCGGGATATTTTGACACGGTGATCGGGGAGCAGGAGGGCGTTCCGAAGAAGCCGGATCCGTCGGGAGCATTGAAGGCGGCGAAGATCTGTGGCGCGGATCCGTCAGAGTGCCTGTATTTTGGAGATACGAATACGGACATGAAGACTGGAAAGAACGCGAAGATGACGACGGTGGGAGTTCTCTGGGGATTCAGGGGCCGTGAGGAGCTTGCGGCATTCCAGCCGGAATTTCTGCTTGAGAAACCGCTTGATATCTTAACGGAGATTGAAAAGTAGCTGTTTGGCAGACCTGTGTAGATGCGGCATGACTTATCAATGTGCCATAAAAAGGTGACAGCAGTAAGCGGATTTATTTATATATAGTGATGACTGCAGGAAAAACTGCGCAGGAAACAAAGAGCTGCTATTAAAAATAAAAGACAGTAACATGAAAATTCGGACCTTGCGTAAACTATGCTTAAAACAGCAGCCCGCGCGTTAGATACCGGAGGAAATGGATTGAAGGATTTTAGAAAAACAAGACGAAAACGGATAGAAGCATGGCTCACCGCAGCGATGTTTCTTTTTGGTACCCTGACAGGCTGTGGCTCTGTTAGTGACACACACGGAGATGTGGGAACTCCGAATGATGGAAAGCTGAAAATTGTAACGACCCTGTTCCCGTACTACGATTTCACGAGACAGATCGCGGGGGATGCCGTAGATCTTTCCATGGTGATCCCGGCGGGACAGGACAGTCATTCCTTTGAGCCGACACCGGCAGATATCCGCCTGATCCAGAACGCGGACCTTCTGATCTGCAACGGTGGTGCCATGGAGCAGTGGGTGAGCCAGGTTGTGGCATCCCTGGATTCGGAGAGCTTAAAGGTCATCACGATGATGGACTATGTGGATACCGTGGAGGAAGAGATCGTGGAAGGCATGGAGGACGCAGGTGAGGAACATCACCACAGCCATGCGTCGGCAGACGATACCCATGATGACCACGACCATGATGAGGCGGTCCATGCTGATGACGATGATCATGATCACGATGCGGAAGATCATGATCATACGGATGATGAGCACGATGATGATGCGGACTACGAGATCGAATACGACGAGCACATATGGACCTCTCCGGTGAATGCCATGAAGATCACCCAGGTGATCACGGACACGCTTCAGGAGATGGACCCGGCAGACGCGGACATCTTTGCGGCAAATGCAGAGGATTATCTCGGGAAACTTGAGAATCTCGACCAGGAATTCCGCGATGTGGTAAACGGCGCGGACTTAGACCTCATTGTCATGGCGGACAAGTTTCCGCTCCGCTATTTTGCGGACACTTACGGACTCCGGTACAGGGCTGCGTTTTCCGGCTGCGCCTCCGACACTGAGCCAAGCGCAAAGACCATCGCATACCTGATCGACAAGGTGCGGGAGGAACAGATCCCGGCGGTCTATTACCTGGAACTCTCCAGCCACCGGGTGGCGGAGATCATCAGCGAGGAGACCGGTGCGAAGCCGCTGTTATTTCACTCCTGTCATAACGTGACGAGAAGAGAGTTTGATAACGGTGTCACCTATCTGGAACTGATGGAACAGAATGTTGTCAATTTACGGGAAGGACTTTATCGATGAACCAGCCATTATTAAAATGTGAACATGTGGATTTTGGATATGAAAATTATGACGTGGTGAAGGACGTATCCATGGAGATCAATCCTGGGGACTATCTCTGCATCGTTGGCGAGAACGGATCCGGAAAGAGCACCCTGATGAAAGGACTCTTAGGACTCATAAAGCCCACCGGCGGTGTCCTGACGCTGGCGGACGAGTTGAGACGGTCCGGAATCGGATATCTCCCGCAGCAGACCCCGGCCCAGAAGGATTTCCCTGCGACGGTACAGGAGGTCGTGATCTCCGGCTGCCTTGGAAAGCGTGGAAACCGACCGTTTTACTCGATGGAAGAGCGGAAGCTTGCGGCAGTCAATATGGAAAAGCTCGGAATCACGGATCTCAAAAAGAGCTGCTACCGGGATCTCTCCGGCGGACAGAAACAGCGAACCCTGATCGCGCGGGCCCTCTGCGCTACGGATAAGCTCCTGATCCTGGACGAGCCGATCACGGGACTTGACCCGGCATCCACCCAGGATTTCTATGCGGTGATCCGCCATCTAAACAGGGACGAGAAGGTGGCTGTCCTCATGGTCTCCCACGATATCGGAAATATCGTGACCCAGGCCAACAAGATCTTACAGTTGAAACAGACGGTCCAGTTTTACGGGACCGTGGATGAGTATAAGAAATCGGAATTCGGAAGAGAATTCCTCGGAGGTGAGAACTAAATGGGACTTTTACAGGAAATGTTTTCCTATCCGTTTCTCGTGCGGGCGATGATCGGCGGTATCTGTATCTCGCTCTGCGCATCGCTCCTGGGAGTCAGCCTTGTGCTGAAACGGTATTCAATGATCGGTGACGGACTGTCCCATGTTTCCTTTGGGGCACTCTCTATCGCGGTGGCCTTTAACTGGGCGCCTCTCGCGGTATCGATCCCGGTGGTGGCAGCGGCGGCGGTCCTGCTTCTTCGGATCACGGGAAACGGAAAGATCAAGAGTGACGCGGCGATCGCGATGATCTCCGCAGGATCTCTCGCCATCGGTATCATCGTCACATCCCTGACGACGGGAATGACGACGGATGTCAGCAGCTATATGTTCGGAAGTATTTTAGCAATGAGCCGCGAGGACATGTACTTAAGCGTAGTCCTGTCCCTGGTGGTCCTCGGCATGTTTGTGATCTGCTACAACAAGGTCTTTGCCGTGACCTTCGATGAGAGCTTCGCGAAGGCGACGGGTGTGCGGGTCTCCGCCTATAACCTTCTGATCGCGGTCCTGACTGCCATTACGATCGTTCTCGGTATGAGAATGATGGGTGCCATGCTGATCTCGAGCCTTGTGATCTTCCCGGCACTGACATCCATGCGGGTATTTAAGAGTTTCCTCGGCGTTGTGGTATCCTCGGGCGTTGTGTCTGTGGTGTGCTTCTTTATCGGGCTCATTCTTTCCTATGTATATTCAATTCCGGCGGGAGCCAGCGTTGTTGTGGTGAACCTGGCGATGTTCGGGGTGTTCAGTGTCGTTCAGATGGTGAAGCAGTCGAGATAGGGGAGAAACAGCAGGATGCCAGCAGATATGTAATCGCAAGCGCTCAATGAGGCTGGATTTTGTCAGATCCTGAAGACTGTACAAGAAAACAATATTATATGAGAAAATTTCTCGTATTTCTGCCGCTTTCCAGACATCCGCTGGAAGCGGCAGTACTTGACTTTGTTAGAAAATGTGTTAAAGTTAGTAATTGGTAATGAAAAATGAAAGTGCGGCAGTGGATCTGGTCTGTATACAGTATAAAATTAAGACGGACAGATAAAAATACAGGAATGCCGCGCGGATGGCAAGAAAGAGGTGTCATTATGACAAAAATTGATATTATCTCCGGTTTCCTCGGAGCCGGAAAAACAACATTTATAAAGAAGCTTCTGAAAGAAGCAATTGCGGGCGAGAAAGTAGTCCTGATCGAGAATGAATTTGGTGAGATCGGTATCGACGGCGGCTTTTTAAAGGATTCCGGCATCGAGATCCGTGAGATGAACTCCGGATGCATCTGCTGTTCCTTAGTCGGTGATTTCGGACGTTCCTTAAATGAAGTCCTTACAAAGTATACACCGGACCGTGTAATTATCGAGCCGTCAGGTGTTGGGAAGCTTTCCGACGTCATGAAGGCAGTCTGCGACGTTGCGGGCGAGATCGACGTTGTATTAAACGGTTCCGTGACAGTTGTTGACGCTCAGAAGTGTAAGATGTACATGAAGAACTTTGGTGAGTTCTTCAACAACCAGATCGAGAGCGCAGGAACGATCGTGTTAAGCCGTACCGATGTCGCTGACGCAGACAAGGTCGCTCAGTGTGTAGAGATGATCCGCGAGAAGAACCCGAAGGCAGCTATCGTTACAACTCCGATCGACAAGCTCACAGGCGAGCAGCTTCTTGAGATCATTGAGCAGCCGACAGATGATATGGCTGAGAAGCTCCTTGAGGAGGTAAAAGAGGGCCATCACCATCATCATGACGATGACGACGAGGAGTGCTGCTGTGGCCACCACCATCACCACCACGATGACGATGATGACGACGAAGATGAGCATGAGCACCATCATCACCACCATGACGATGACGAAGAGTGTGAGTGCGGCCACCACCATCACCACCACGATGACGATGATGACGACGAAGATGAGCATGAGCACCATCATCACCACCATGACGATGACGAAGAGTGCGGATGCGGCCATCACCATCACCACGATGATGACGATGATGAGCACGAGCATCACCATCACCATGACGGCGAGTGTGGATGCGGCCACCACCATCACCACCACGATCATGACGCCGACGAGGTATTCACAAGCTGGGGTCTTGAGACAAACCGTACCATTACAAAGGAGAAACTCGAGTCCCTGTTACAGGAACTCGCACATTCCGAGAAATACGGCCAGGTTCTCCGCGCAAAGGGAATGCTGCCGGATGCGGACGGAACATGGTACTACTTCGATCTTGTTCCGGAAGAGACCGAGATCCGCACAGGCGCTCCGATCTACACAGGAAAAGTGTGCGTGATCGGTTCCAACCTGAAGGAAGACGAGTTAAAGGCTGCGTTTGAGGCTTAATGAACGTATTCTGCCAGGGTCAGGCTGCCAGATCTGCAGAACCTGTTCAGTGGCAGTTCCTGTCTGCGCAAGACGTGGGCAGGAACCATTTTATATAATTAGGAGAATAAGACAGTGAAACAGCAGGAAAAAATGCCGGTATTTGTCATCAACGGCTTTCTGGAAGCGGGAAAGACCCAGTTCATCACAAATACTTTACAGCAGGACTATTTCCAGGCCGACGGTACGACCGTTCTGATCCTCTGCGAGGAAGGCGATACGGAGTACGATAAGGAAATCTTAAAGAAAACAAGAACAAAGATCGTTACCGTGGAAGATATCTCCGAGATGGACGAGGATTTCTACGGACGGATCGAGGCATTATATGACCCGGCCCGCGTGCTCATCGAGTGGAACGGAATGTGGCCGCAGGATCAGCTGCAGCTCCCGGATACCTGGGAACTCTTCCAGCAGATCACGATCATCGATGGCTCCACCTTCGAGCTCTATTTAAGCAACATGAAGCCGCTCTTAGCGCTCCTTGTAAAGCGCTCCGAGCTTGTGATCATGAACCGCTGCGATGAAGTCAGCGATGAGAACATCACCCGCTACCGCCGCGGCTTAAAGGCTTTAAACCCGCAGGCAGAGCTGATCTTCGAGGACGCGGAAGGCGAGATCGAGCAGGAGGTTCTGGAAGAGGATCTTCCGTACGACATGAAGGCAGATGTGATCAAGATCGATCCGAAGGATTACGGCATCTGGTACATCGACGCCATGGATAAGCAGGACCGCTACGAGGGAAAAGTTGTGGAGTTCACCGGTATGGTATTAAAATCCCCGGAATTCCCGAAGAACTATTTCGTTCCGGGCCGAATGGCGATGACATGCTGCGAGGCAGATATGACATTTTTAGGATTTATCTGCAAGGCGCGTGAGGCGAGAAACCTTGAGACAAAGCAGTGGGTCAAGGTCCGCGCGAAGATCGCATACGAGTTCTGGCCGGACTACGACGGTGTCGGTCCGGTTCTCTACGCCGAGAGCGTGGAGCCGGCGCAGGAGATCAAGGATATTGTGCAGTTCTAAATGAAGATTTCAGCTGAAAAACAGAAAATGCAGAATAATACCAGGTACGCTGGATGGGAAAAACTGTCCAGCGTATTTTGATTTTCTCGAATTCCGAAGAAGCTGCCGTTGGCAGGCTCTGCGAGTTCCCATGTATTTAGAAGGGACTGCCAGTGAAAGCTTTAGCGGATATAAACAAAAGAAACGGACTTCGTGAGCCATATGAGATATGACTTTTGAAGTCCGTTTTTAATTCCAGGTCTAATTCATCGGTGCCACCGGAACCGGCCGCTCGCGGTCGAAGACCTGGGTCACATCGAAGAGGTCGCTTAAGTGGTCTTTTTCTGGATTCGTCTCCGGCAGGTCGTAGTACATGCGGTAGCCGTCCAGGTTCCGGCGTCCCTGGCGGAGATAGTCAGATCCAAACTGTACCCAGTACTGGCTGGAGTCTACATTGCAGAAGTAGCGGAAGCCCAGCTCATGGAGATATGCGTATTTTTCATTTTCCATTGTGTACGGATGCCAGTCGCCAACATCTGATCCGAATGGGTAGAGCAGGATATCCGTCTTTCCGATCAGGGATTCCACCCGGGATGCCCACTTATCGGAGTCTGTCTTCACATCCTCAAAGGAGCGTTTCCCGAAATTGATATGTCCCCAGCTGTGGGAGGCGAGCTCCCAGCCGTTGTCCCTGAGACACTGTGCCACCTGGCGGACCGTCTCTTTATCGGCTTCATAATTTGGGTTAGAACTCTCATAGGACGGATCCGTCCGGTATCCCAGAACGCCCTGATATCCGGTAAACGCCAGGACCGCCCGGGCACCCCGGTAGGAAAAATCAGGGTGTTCCGTGATAAAGTCCTCAAGGAGCGGCACGAGATCATAAGAGCCCACCGACACGGAGCCGTCATCCATCACCATCTCGCAGGTCGGCTTTCCGTTCTCGCCCACGATCATCCGGCTTGCGAAACCATCACCGTCCATATACTCGTAATAGCAGAGGTCATCCTGGGACATGACGAAAGGAATCTTTCCAGGCGGCAGCATAATATCTCCCGCCACCATCTTCGTATTGCCGTTTTCGTCCGTCACCTCGTGGGCAATATCGTGGAGCTTTACGAGAACATATCCTTTCTCGTACATGGAATCCAGGATCTTTAAAAATTCGCTCTTCGTGGTCATCACCTGGTTGTAGCCCTTGGAATCCGCGTCCCCGTCGAAGGCTTTGGAGTTATCCATGATCAGGGAGTGGAAGAACACATGGGTGATCTTGTTTACATCCGCCCGGACGAGTGTGGATTTTGTCTCCTCGCAGGCGGCGAGAAGCTCCTTCACATCGGAATTCTCCGCGTAATCCGGGTTGGAGTTTAAGATCTCGATGGCAGCATCGTAGTCGTAGGTGACGAATTTTGCGTGAGCGCTGTTTAAAATCCCATCCAGGGCAGTATCGCCTGTATTGTAGGCGGCAGCCGGTGCGGCAGCTTCCTGTGACTCCGGAGAAGCGTCTTCTCCGGATCCGCTCTCCGCAAGTGAAACAGTCGTTTTATCATCTCCAGACGGATCGGATTCCGCCGAAGATTCAGAAGTGTTGTTTTTCAACTGTGTGGATAAGTGGCCTCCTTTTTTAAAGAGGAGCAGTCCGCCGATTCCCAGGAGAAGAACTCCGAGAACGATCAGCAGTATCGTAATATGAACTGTCTGCCGCCGTTTCCGCAGCTTTTCGCGGCTTGAAATATATGCGCGGCGCCTTTCAAAATCATTATTGTATTCCAAAATATCACCTCGTAATTTAATTCGTAACCGCCGTCCTTTGTCAGACAGAACAACGGATAAAATTCTGTATTTATTACTTCTATCATAGCACAACCCCATGTCCGACGCTACGAGAAATAGAAAAATTAAGCATTTTGTAAGCAGTGACATAAAGGGGGATGTCCGGGCCATATTTTATAAGGAGAAAACTGGCTGAGAACATGAAAAGCGTGCCGCAGGGCGGAATAAAATGGCGTCCGGGCGGAGAAATTTTATGGAACAGCAGGCAGGTCGGGAGTAGAAATATGAGAGTGGGAAAAAGAAGCATTTGTGGGATCATGGCCGGAATCCTGTTCATGATGGAACCGGTGAGCGGATATGGGATGATGAGGGAAGGGACGTGGAAAAAGGATATAAGAAATCAGATCATGGAAATACAGCAGATGCAGCCGGAGCTGACACCGTACACCGGCCCGGAGATCACGGCTCCGTCCGCAATCCTCATGGAGGCATCCACGGGGACCGTGATCTGCGAGAAAAACGCGGATGAGCCGAGAAATCCCGCCAGTGTCACAAAGATCATGACGCTGATCCTGATCTTCGACGCCCTGCAGTCAGGGAAGATCTGTCTGACAGACGAGGTGGTGACAAGCGCCCATGCGAAATCCATGGGCGGATCCCAGGTGTTCCTGGAGGAGGGCGAGATCCAGACAGTGGAAACTCTGATTAAGTGCATCGTCATCGCCTCCGGCAACGACGCGTCGGTGGCAATGGCTGAGTTTATCGGAGGCGATGAGGGGACTTTTGTGAAGATGATGAATGAGCGGGCGAAAGGCCTGGGGATGGAGCACACGAAGTTCATTGACTGCTGTGGACTCACGGATTCCCCGGAACATGTGACTACGGCGAGGGACATCGCGCTGATGTCCAGGGAACTTATCACAAAATACCCGCAGATCACAAACTATACGACGATCTGGATGGAGAATATCACCCATGTGACGAAGCAGGGGACAAAGGAGTTCGGTCTCTCCAACACAAATAAGCTCTTAAAGATGGCGACGAATTTCGAGGTGACGGGGCTGAAAACAGGTTCCACCAGTATCGCAAAATACTGTCTCTCCGCCACAGCAAAAAAGGACGGCGTGGAGCTTATCGCCGCGATCATGGCGGCTCCGGACTATAAGGCGAGATTTAAGGACGCGGTGACGCTTTTAAATTATGGGTTTGGAAACTGCAGG
>ULYA01007680.1_pt1 | contig 23216 bp, 18 predicted proteins | sample 1961821 | NCBI WGS metagenome assembly ULYA01 (sample SAMEA4835853, study PRJEB28245) | human gut metagenome | biome: gut microbiome; material: fecal sample | place: Denmark | collected 2008 | reverse complement strand
CGTCCTATGCGCTTGCCACAGCGATCAAAAAGATAGGTGACTACGATATTATCATCGGAGGACGCCAAGCCATCGACGGTGATACGGCCCAGGTTGGTCCCCAAGTTGCCGAAAAATTGGGATTAACACAGGTCACATATGCCGAAGAAATCCTAAACGTAGATGAAAAGAATCGCAGCATCACAGTGAAACGGCATATCGACGGTGGTGTCGAAACAGTAGAAGGACCGTTGCCTATCGTGATTACGGTCAATGGTTCGGCTGCCCCCTGCCGTCCGCGTAACGCCAAATTGGTGATGAAATTCAAACGGGCATTGGGCGCACAGGAAAAAGCTCCCGCTCCCGCTTGCCATCCGGAAGGCGTATCGGCACTGTCATACCCCGAACTGTATGAAAAACGCCCGTACCTGAATATTCCGGAATGGAGTGTTGCCGATGTAGACGGAGATCTCGCACAATGCGGTTTGTCCGGTTCGCCGACAAAGGTGAAAGCCATCCAGAACATCGTATTCCAGGCTAAGGAAAGCAAGACGCTGACCGGCTCGGACAAGGATGTGGAAGATTTGATTGTTGAACTGTTAGCTAACCACACTATCGGGTAATTGACAATTACATACGGTAAAAAAGATTGAACAATATGAATAATGTATTTGTATATTGTGAGCTTGAAGGTACGACGGTTGCCGATGTAAGCCTCGAACTGCTGACCAAAGGTCGTAAGTTAGCCAATCAGTTGAACTGCCAACTTGAAGCCATCATTGCCGGTTCCGGACTGGAAGGGATTGAAAAGCAGGTGATGCCTTATGGTGTGGACAAGGTGCATATTTTCGATGCTCCGGGTCTGTTCCCGTACACTTCCCTTCCTCATTCTTCTGTCTTAATCAATTTGTTCAAAGAAGAAAAACCGCAGATCTGCCTGATGGGAGCTACGGTTATCGGACGCGACTTAGGCCCCCGTGTTTCTTCTGCATTGACAAGCGGTCTGACTGCCGACTGTACATCCCTCGAAATCGGCTCGCATGAAGACAAAAGAGCTGGTAAAACATACGAGAACCTGTTATACCAGATCCGCCCCGCTTTCGGTGGTAACATCGTGGCGACGATCATCAACCCGGAACACCGTCCTCAGATGGCGACAGTTCGCGAAGGCGTGATGAAAAAGGAAATCCTGGACGCCGATTATAAAGGCGAAGTGGTAAAACATGACGTCGCCAAATATGTTCCGGAAACGGATTATGTCGTAAAAGTCATCGACCGCCACGTAGAAAAAGCCAAGCACAACCTGAAAGGTGCTCCGATCGTAGTAGCCGGCGGTTACGGAATGGGTTCCAAGGAAGGTTTCGATATGTTGTTCGAACTGGCGAAAGAACTTCATGCCGAAGTGGGCGCCAGCCGTGCAGCCGTTGATGCCGGTTTCTGTGACCATGACCGCCAGATCGGCCAGACGGGTGTGACGGTTCGTCCGAAATTATATATCGCTTGCGGTATCTCCGGACAAATCCAGCACATCGCAGGTATGCAGGATGCAGGTATCATCATCTCTATCAACAACGACGAGAACGCTCCGATCAACACGATTGCCGACTACGTAATCAACGGTACCGTTGAGGAAGTGATTCCGAAGATGATTAAGTATTACAAACAGAACAGCAAGTAAAGAGATGGCAAATTATTATACAGACATTCCGGAACTCAAGTATCACTTGAACAATCCGATGATGGAACGTATTTGCGAACTGAAAGAACGCAATTACAGAGATAAAGAAGAGTTCGACTATGCACCGCAAGACTATGCCGATGCAATGGACTCGTTCGACAAGGTGCTTGAAATCACAGGTGAAATCACAGGTGAGATCATTGCCCCCAATGCCGAAGGTGTCGACGAAGAAGGTCCTCACTGCGCAAACGGACGTGTGGAATACGCTTCCGGGACCAAGCAGAATCTGGATGCAATGGTGAAAGCCGGCCTGAACGGTATGACAATGCCGCGCCGTTTCGGTGGTTTGAACTTCCCGATCACACCGTACACCATGTGTGCCGAAATCGTGGCTGCCGCCGATGCAGGATTTGGAAACATCTGGTCGTTGCAAGATTGTATCGAAACATTATATGAATTCGGAAACGAAGACCAGCACAGCCGTTTCATTCCGCGTATCTGCGCCGGAGAAACAATGTCTATGGACTTGACAGAGCCGGATGCCGGCTCCGATTTGCAGTCCGTGATGCTGAAAGCTACTTTCGACGAAAAAGAAAATTGCTGGTTGCTGAACGGCGTGAAACGTTTCATCACCAACGGAGACGCCGACCTTCATTTGGTTCTGGCCCGTTCGGAAGAAGGGACAAAAGACGGACGTGGCTTGTCTATGTTCATCTATGACAAGCGTCAAGGTGGCGTAGATGTCCGCCGTATTGAAAACAAGTTGGGTATCCACGGTTCGCCTACTTGCGAGTTGGTTTACAAAAATGCGAAAGCCGAACTTTGCGGGGACCGCAAATTGGGTTTGATCAAATATGTAATGGCGCTGATGAACGGTGCCCGTCTGGGTATCGCCGCACAGTCTGTCGGTCTGAGCCAGGCCGCCTACAACGAAGGACTGGCTTACGCAAAGGAACGCAAACAGTTCGGCAAAGCCATTATCGAATTCCCGGCTGTTTATGACATGCTGTCTATCATGAAAGCGAAGCTGGATGCCGGCCGCGCACTGCTGTACCAAACTTCTCGCTATGTAGATATCTACAAAGCGTTGGACGACATCGCCCGTGAACGTAAGCTGACTCCGGAAGAACGTCAGGAACAGAAGAAATATGCCAAACTGGCCGACTCTTTTACTCCGCTGGCAAAAGGTATGAACTCCGAATATGCCAACCAGAACGCATATGACTGTATCCAGATTCATGGTGGTTCAGGCTTCATGCTGGAATATGCTTGTCAACGTATCTATCGGGATGCTCGCATCACCTCCATCTATGAGGGTACGACGCAGTTGCAGACAGTTGCAGCCATCCGTTACGTGACCAACGGTTCTTATCTGGCTACCATACGCGAATTCGAGACAATCCCGTGTTCTCCGGAAATGGAACCGCTGAAAGCCCGCTTGGTTGAAATGGCCAATAAGTTCGAAGCCTGCATGAACAAGGTGAAGGAAGCTCAGAACCAAGAATTGCAGGACTTTGTTGCCCGTCGCCTCTATGAAATGGCAGCCGGCTGCATCATGGCTCACCTGCTGATCCAAGACGCGACAAAAGCTCCTGAAATGTTTGCCAAATCAGCTGTCGTATATCTGAATTATGTCGAAGCGGAAGTGGAAAAACACAGTAGCTTTATCTTGAAATTCAATGCTGACGAATTAGCAAGCTACAGACAATAATAGACATTATCTATTTTATAAAAGCCGGATATCTTCTTTTGATTTCCGGCTTTTTCCTTATATTTAGGCTCGTATTAAGCCAATAAGACAACCATCGACTATGAAACAGTACAATCCAGACATCTAACATCGTCACAGTATCCGTTTGAAAGGATATGATTATTCACAGGAAGGGTTATATTTCATCACAATATGTACCCAAAACCATAAACATTTATTCGGCGAAATCAAAAACGTTCCCCACGTAGGGACTGTAGGGGCAGGGTCCGCCTGTCCCGAATCTAATATCAACATCCCCCAAATGATATTAAACCCATATGGTGAAATAATCCAACAATGTTATTGGGATTTGGAACATAAATACCCCAATATCGAATGTTGCGAATATGTTATTATGCCAAATCATTTCCATGCGATTATAAAAATCGATCGGGATGCATTTAGGGCGGGCGAACCCCGCCCCTACGTGGTGACACTGGGGCATATTGTGGGATATTTTAAATATCAATCGACAAAAATGATTAATCTACACGGTCAAAATTATGGCAACGTAATTATTATGAACATATCATACGGGATGAAAAGGCGTATCATAATATATCCAATTATATATTAAACAATCCGGCACAATGGGCATACGACCGATTACGCTAATTCATTGTGGCGATTCCATAATACCCATTGCATACTACCACGAAGCAACAGATATACCAGAAATGCCATCCATAATGCATGGTTGCCCATCATCCCGGAAAAGAGGTAATAGATCAAAAAGAAAGTGCCGGAAGCGACTAACATAGAATAAAGCATCAGGCGGGTGGCTGTCGCACCGATCAGGATGCCATCCCACAGGAAGGCGGCAAAGCCGGCAAGCGGGACAGCCAACACCCAATAGAAATAGGTTCCGGCCTCTTGTATGACAGCAGGATCATTTGTCAGGAGAGACAGAAAACCTTTCCCTCCTACTCCATAAAGCAGGGTAAACGAAAGGGACAGCCCGATTCCCCAGCCAAACAGCAAACGGATCGTCCGGCTAAGGGCTATTTTATTACGGGCGCCGATATAACGTCCCGCCAAAGCCTCGCCCGCATAGGCAAAACCATCCATGATATAGGAGAAAAGCGTAAACAGCTGCATCAACAACGTATTAACAGCCAGAACGATATCCCCCTGTCTCGCACCCGTAGAGGTAAAGAATGTAGTAACCGCCACCAAACAAAGCGTACGAAAGAAAATATCGCCATTCACCTGGAAGAAGCGACGCATAGCGACCTTATCCATGACCTCATGCCAGCAAACACGAATATTCAACCGCTTCCGATAGAATGCGAACCACAGGAATACAGCCATCCCGAAGCCCCCATATTGGGCGATCAGCGTTCCCATCGCAACCCCTTGTACCTTCATGCCGAACACAAAGACGAAGATCAAGCTCGCCACGATATTCACGATATTCTGGGTGATCGCAATAAACATCGGGAAACGGGAATTCTGCATTCCGATAAACCAACCGGAAAAGCCATACAACCCCAACACAGCCGGCGCGCCCCAAATACAAATATTGAAATATAAGGAAGCCAACCGTTCCACCTCATCTGTCGTATCCAGCAGGGAGAAAGCTATCTCCCGTATCGGATACTGGAGCAAAAGCAGAGCCAGAGAAATCAGAATCCCGACACCGACCGACCGGAACAAAACCCTCGTTACTTCCAGGAAATCCCGTCTCCCCAGAGCTTGCGAAGTCATCCCGCTCGTTCCCATCCGCAAAAAGCCGAACAGCCAGTAAATAATATTGAACAACATTCCCCCTACCGCAATCGCCCCTATATAAGAAGCAGCCCCCAAATGCCCGACAATCGCCACATCGACCAATCCCAACAAAGGGACCGTTATATTGGAAACGATAGAAGGAAGCGCTAACTGAAGTATCTTTTTATTCATTATTTATCGTATCTATAAAAACTATTCCTAACTTTGTCAGCAAAGTTACAGATTACTTTAGAAATAACATGATTACACTTATGTTTCAATAACAAAAACGCGAACCCTAAGTAATTGTAAAAAACGTTGGATGTTCGCATCCTCTATAAATCATACACTTATAGATTTATTTAGAGAATATGAACATTTATTGCTTTTCTACTTTATCATTCGCAAAATTACAATTTAAAAGTGTCATCAATAAAGCTTTTCACAAAGATGGAGTCACATCTTTTACAGATGCGTGGATTGAAACTCGACCGCGGAGGCGGAAAACCGGAACCGCAAATGTCACATCTTTTACAGATGCGTGGATTGAAACACTTTATCCCATACGGATACGGCTGCTGCACCAGTCACATCTTTTACAGATGCGTGGATTGAAACCAAATCTCAACCGCAAAGGCGACCCGCCCAACCTTGTCACATCTTTTACAGATGCGTGGATTGAAACAGAAAAGAACTTGCCGAAAAGGACGAATATATTGGGTCACATCTTTTACAGATGCGTGGATTGAAACACGCTACCAGGCTGCATAACGGTGAACTGTTTAGTCACATCTTTTACAGATGCGTGGATTGAAACCATAATCCAACACACACACTTACCACGAATATAGAGTCACATCTTTTACAGATGCGTGGATTGAAACTCGTTATATCGAACAGATCTTGTCGCACTTTGGCGGTCACATCTTTTACAGATGCGTGGATTGAAACCTTTAACGCCTTCTAACTATAATATGATCAGTAGAGTCACATCTTTTACAGATGCGTGGATTGAAACATTGCCGATCTTGATATATGCCATAGGTGCACTGTCACATCTTTTACAGATGCGTGGATTGAAACACGAGAAAGACCGTCGTTGGGGAATCGGCATTACGTCACATCTTTTACAGATGCGTGGATTGAAACCACTCTTCAAAGGCGCGTTTGAACGTGTCTTTAATGTCGCATCCTTTACGGGGACAACTATTTATAATATTTTTTGCAAGAAGATTACAGGATTAAAATATTTGTTTGTTAGAAAATAAAATATATCTTTGTTGAACAGAGTTATAAAGATACCTTATTACTCAAAGCATAAACACCTTATATTACGTTAACCTAAACATATGATATATACAAATAAAGAATACTGTCTTGAGGTTAAAGGAAGCATGGCCTGCTTTACCCGTCCGGAGATGAAAGTCGAAAGAGTTAGCTACGACATAATAACGCCATCTGCTGCCCGAGCCATTTTCGAATCTATATTTTGGAAACCAGCCATACAATGGAATATTACTCGAATAGAAGTATTAAATCCAATCAGATGGTTTTCCATGAAAAGAAATGAGATTGGAAGTTTAATGAGCCCCCGTTCATCCGGATTATTCATCGAAGATAATCGGCAACAAAAATCCAGTTTGTTACTAAAAGATGTTTGCTATAGAATTTTTGCAGAGTTGGAATTTATACCTATAAGAAATAGAGCAAAAGAAGATAAGTTGAAAGTGCCATCAAAGTCCTCTGACGAAAATCCAGGCAAATATAATGCTATGTTCGAACGTAGAGCTAAAAAGGGGCAATGTTTCAATCAACCCTATTTAGGTTGCCGTGAGTTCTCCGCAGATTTCACATACATCGAAAATCCGGTAAAAGGAAACGGAATACCCGAAGATCGTGATTTTGGATATATGCTATATGATATGGATTTCACAAACGAAAAAGATCCAAAGCCAATGTTCTTCAGGGCTATAATGAAACAAGGAGTCTTGATCGTTCCATCCATTAACAGTGAGGAGGTACGCCGATGATTTTGCAAGCATTATACGAATACTACCAGCGTAAAGCTGCTGATCCGGGGAGTACTATTGCTCCCCATGGATTAGAATGGAAAGAAATACCTTATCTTATTCTGATAGATAAAAAAGGGAATTTTTTAGAACTACAGGATACCACCGAGGAGGTAGGAAAACAGAAACGAGCAAAAAAATACCTGGTCGTCAAAAGTAAAGGACGTACCGGCAGCAACAGTTGGCAAACGGCAAATGTATTTTGGGACCATTTCGGATATGTGTTAGCCCAACCTAAAAATACGGATGATAAAGGAATGCCAAAAGCACTGGACGATGCCGCTAAACAAAATAAAACCTTTGTTCAGGAGGTCAGGCGGCTTGCCGAAATGTATCCTTCCAATGAAGAGATTCAAGCAGTAGCCAAATTTTACGATAATCCTGATAATCTTCAACGTATAAAAATGGACCCTTTATGGGAAGAATGTATCAAAAAAGACGGGACAAACATCTCCTTTAAAGTAGCAGGAAACAATACTATCGTGGCTGCAAATCCGGATGTAACATCATCTATAGAAGACTGTTCAGACAAAGATGAACCTACAGGGATATGCCTCATCACCGGAAAAAAGGCTCCGATAGCCATACTCAATAGTGCCATAGCCATACCCGGGGGTAAGAGCGGAGCTAAACTGGTTGGCTTTCAAAAGAAATCGGGTTACGATTCTTATTATAAAGAGCAAGGTATGAACGCACCCATTTCAAAAGAAGCGGAAGCTGCTTATACCACAGCTTTAAATTCTTTATTGGGAAAAGATTCCTCTAACAAATATCGCTTGCATGACACATCCGTTGTTTTCTGGTCTCAGAAATCGACAAAGTTGGAGCAATGTTTCTGTTTCATATTTACATCTCCTCCCAAAGATGATCCGGATAAAAACACGGAAGTTATCAGAGACTTCTTGAAGTCCCCGTTCTCGGGAGTATTGAATGACGAGGACAAAACTCCCTTTTACGTGTTAGGTTTATCTCCTAATGCCGCCCGTATCTCCGTTAGATTCTGGCGACAAGGAACAGTAGGCGAATTTGCCAGTCACATCAGACAACATTTTAAGGACTTGGAAATCATTAAAAGCAAGAATCAAAGAGCCTATTTTTCTTTATTCAACTTACTGACCCAAGTTGCTTCCTTAAATAAAATGGAAAATCTGCCTCCCTGCTTAGCCAGCGATTTAAGTCAAAGCATATGGGATAACCAACCCTACCCGACCACATTGCAGATGCAATGTCTGATACGAATCAAAGCAGACCGGAATATAACGTCGATAAGAGCCGCTATACTCAAAGCCTACTTAAATAGAAAATTCAGAAATCATAATAATCCACCTAAAGAAATTCAAATGGCATTAGATTTAGAAAATAAAAACCAAGCGTACTTATGTGGCCGCTTGTTTGCTATCCTTGAAAAGATCCAGAGTGATGCTATCCCAGGAGCAAATTCTACGATCAAAGAGCGTTACTACGGTGCAGCGTCGACAACCCCGACAACTGTATTCGGCCGCTTGTTGTCTTTATCCAGACATCACCTTGCAAAATTTGATACCGGGAAATCTGTTTATTATGAAAAATTATTGCAAAGTGTTATCACCAACCTGGATAGTAACGGATTACCTAAATATTTATCGATGGACGACCAATCGCGTTTCGCAATCGGTTATTACCATCAAAGAGAAGATTTATATAAAACAACAACAGATAAAGAAAAAAATTAATACTATACAAATATGGAAACAGCAATAAACAATCGTTACGACTTCATTTATTTATTTGATGTACAGGATGGTAATCCGAACGGTGATCCCGATGCCGGAAACTTACCCAGAGTTGATCCGGAAACAGGAGAAGGTCTGGTTTCCGATGTCTGCCTGAAACGTAAAGTCCGGAACTTTGTCCAAATAGTAAAAAGTGGAGAAAGACCGTATGATATATTCATTAAAGAGAAAGCAGTATTGAATAATCTGATCACTGAAGCGCATAAACAGGAAGGGATTAAAGATATAAAAGAGAAGGGAGATAAAACAGAGGCTGCCCGGCAATGGATGTGCAAAAACTTTTATGACATAAGGACATTTGGAGCCGTACTAAGTACTGGTGAAAATGCCGGACAGGTTCGTGGCCCTATCCAATTTACTTTTGCCCGTTCCATCAGTCCTATTGTTACCGCCGAACATAGTATAACCCGTATGGCTGTAGCTACGGAGGATGAGGCTAAAAAACAGAGTGGAGATAACCGCACCATGGGACGTAAATTTACAGTTCCTTACGGACTATATAAAGCTAACGGATTTATTTCCGCTCATTTAGCCGCACAGACTAGATTCAATGAGGAGGATCTGAACTTATTCTGGGATTCATTGAAAAACATGTTCGATCATGACCATTCAGCAGCCAGAGGAATGATGAATGCCCGCAAATTGATCGTATTCAAACACAGTACAGCATTAGGTAATGCTTCAGCTCATTCTTTATTCGGTTTAGTGAAGGTTCAACTTAAGGATGACCAACGCCCACCCCGTTCGTTCGACGATTATATTGTTACCATCGACAAAGATAAACTGCCGGAAGGAGTAGAAGTTTTGGACATGATATGATAGAATACGGAGATGAGGACCTATTGATGCTTTCCGGAATCCAACACATAACTTTCTGTAAACGTCAATGGGCCCTTATACATATCGAACAACAGTGGGCGGAAAACAACCTCACTATTGAAGGAAACTGGATGCATCAAAAAGTCGATGATCCTACCTTGATGAACCGCAATAAAGGCATAGTAACATTAAGATCCGTAACACTTGCCTCCAGACGGCTGGGACTTTATGGAATCTCTGATGTAGTAGAGATGGTCGCTTCCACCTCCGGACAAAATGCAATACAACATCCTAAATATCCGGGATTCTGGCAATTAATTCCGGTCGAATACAAACGAGGCAAACCTAAAAAAGATCAGATAGATGAAGTTCAGCTATGCGCACAAGCGATTTGCCTGGAAGAGATGTATAACGTCAGCATAGAAAAAGGCTTTTTGTATTATGGAGAAACTCGCCACCGAGAAGAAGTCCAGTTTACTGAAGAATTACGGAAACTGGTTGAAAATAAATGTGTCCAAATGCACAAGCTATACGAGCAAAAAGTCCTTCCGCCGGCAATATACAAAGCGCATTGCAAGTCATGTTCTTTATGTGATGTATGTATGCCTAAAGTACTGACAAAAACACCGAAAGTGAATACTTACCTGTCCCAGTTATACGATTAAAATATGAGAAAATTATTGAACACATTGTATGTAACTACTCCTGAAGCCTATTTAACTAAAGATGGAGAAAACGTTGTAATTAGGGTTAAGGAAAAAGATATATTCAGAATTCCGGTTTTAAATATAGAAGGTATTGTCACATTCGGATATATAGGTGCTTCTCCGGCATTAATGAAGATGTGTGCTGAAAGAAATGTAGGATTATGTTTTTTAAGTGCTAATGGACAGTTTCAAGGTAGAGTCTCCGGTCCGACAAAAGGAAATGTCCTTTTACGAAGAACACAATACAGGATTGCCGACGATGCAAATAAATCACTGGAGATCAGTCGGCTTTTTATTGCAGGAAAGATAGCAAATTCCAGGACGGTTATCGATCGTTTCAAAAGAGATCACATTTCTTCCGACAAACAGCTATCCTTGTTTTTATCCGTATCTGAAAAGTTAAAGAGATCAAAGAATCAGGCTTTAGTTGCTGAGTCCTCCGATACATTAAGAGGTATAGAGGGAGAAGCCGCTACAACTTATTTCTCTGTATTTAACCAGATGATCATATCGCAATGTGAGGATTTTCCTTTTAACGGGAGGAACAGAAGACCGCCCAAAGACAAAGTAAATGCTCTATTGTCATTCGTTTACACATTGCTGAATCATGAGGTACAGTCTGCATTGGAAACAGTAGGACTTGATCCATACGTAGGCTTTTTACATACCGATCGACCTGGAAGAGCGAGTTTAGCGTTAGATATGATGGAAGAGTTACGAGCCTACTTGGCAGACAGGTTGGTTTTGTCTTTAATTAATCGTAAACAGATATCCGGTAAAGGTTTTGTCGAACACGGAGATAACGAGATTGTAATGGATGAAGATATCAGAAAGGGAGTCTTACTCGCTTGGCAGAAGAGAAAAAAAGAGACAATAATCCACCCCTACTTAAATGAATCCGTACCGATAGGACTGATCCCATATATTCAGGCGATGCTTTTAGCTCGTTTTTTGAGAAACGATTTAGATAATTATCCGGTCTTTTTAATGAAGTAAGTTCATGTATGTTCTAGTTACATATGACGTAGAAACGATGACTTCCGACGGACAGCGCAGGTTACGTCAGGTAGCACGTCAATGCCTGAATTATGGCCAACGCGTCCAAAATTCCGTTTTTGAATGCTCTGTCTCGCCTGCTCAATTTACCGAGTTAAGATTAAAACTATCGGATATCATCGATCATAAAAAAGATAGTATCCGTTTCTATTTCTTGGGAAATAATTATTCTAAAAGAGTTGAATACATAGGTGTCGTCACATCCTATAATGTAGAAGACGAACTTATAATATAACTGTTTGCGAACAGTAAGCATTAGCAAAAAGCTGGAGTTTTCGCAATCATTGATTATTAGCCTATTAAACACTCCTATTAGTTTTATTTCATCAATAAAGAATCCAAAAAGTTTATTATCGCATAAAGGCATTGATAACAGACTGTAAATGTTTGCATTATTTGTAATGCAGTCGTACCTTATATAGGTACGTGGATTGAAACCAGGTGACACAAAATTTATTACAAACGCTGCAAAAGTCGTACCTTATATAGGTACGTGGATTGAAACGAGTATCCAACACAACCGGCAAAGCTACGTACGTCGTACCTTATATAGGTACGTGGATTGAAACCCTGGAGATGCAAAGTTTATCACGAATGCGGCAAGTCGTACCTTATATAGGTACGTGGATTGAAACAAACGTGATCGCACGTTAATAGATCAAATAGGTAGTCGTACCTTATATAGGTACGTGGATTGAAACATGCTTTACATTGCGTCCCGTATTTGCTGATACGTCGTACCTTATATAGGTACGTGGATTGAAACCCTTGAAAAGGAAAGCATACCATCGCACAACACGGTCGTACCTTATATAGGTACGTGGATTGAAACCGGTTTACCGCCGCCGCCGTGAAGAACGGAACCGCGTCGTACCTTATATAGGTACGTGGATTGAAACCCGTCGTGTTAGATACACGTACGCGATAGGCGAGGTCGTACCTTATATAGGTACGTGGATTGAAACACACTCCAGATCAAACCTACGATTATTAAGTATGTCGTACCTTATATAGGTACGTGGATTGAAACAGAGATTGTACCATCAACAAAGGAATACTCTTTGTCGTACCTTATATAGGTACGTGGATTGAAACACATATACGCTGTATATACGCGTTGCATGTGTACGTCGTACCTTATATAGGTACGTGGATTGAAACCTTTTCTAAGGAAGGCAAACGTATATATGCGCGTAGTCGTACCTTATATAGGTACGTGGATTGAAACACTAATTGCAAAGTAACCCTTATCACTTATCCGGTCGTACCTTATATAGGTACGTGGATTGAAACAGAAATTGCCGAATACTACTTAAGGGCTGAAATTGTCGTACCTTATATAGGTACGTGGATTGAAACATCTTGGTTTGAATGGGGAACATCATGGGCATGAGTCGTACCTTATATAGGTACGTGGATTGAAACTTCCGCCACTCCGGGAGAACCTCAATTCCGTGTGAGTCGTACCTTATATAGGTACGTGGATTGAAACACGTTTTTCAATCCATCGCGAAGCGATACCTATCGTCGTACCTTATATAGGTACGTGGATTGAAACAATTTAAAGATCAGACAAATATCTTTGGACAAGGTCGTACCTTATATAGGTACGTGGATTGGCCAGAAGTTGATACACGTGTCATAGCCGTCGCACCCGTAAAGGATGCGACGGTAATGTTATTGTTGCAATTCAGACACATTTCAATCCAAACGCACTATTATAACCAACTCAATCTGTAACACCTATCACACCAACAGTAGTTCCTCTACCCAAGCACCGTCCAAAACCAATCCGGCCCGTTCATCATAACACCTTCCATCTTCCAATATAAAAATCCCAGCATACTCTCCCACTGTTCCCTGTTTACATAACTGTTCGAAATCCCATTTTCTAATGGATACGCTATACTGCTGTAGCTTACGTAACAACCAAAATTCCGGGCCAATCTGCTTCAGTTCCTCCAGTAAGGTTGTGCCATCACCATAGCCGACCAAGATGGATACCGAGTCTTTATCGTCTATCAACCGGAACTTCTCAGCAGCAGTTGCAAACATAAAGTGCATTTCTGCAAAACCTTTATATAACAGACCTTTTATATCAGCCTTATCAAAGGTGTTACAATTGCTATAGAACAAGCTGAAATATTGAGCCATATACTCCGGAGAAAACAAGTCACTCCCATCGGAAACAGACAGTATCTCCCGCAAAGCAGCCGCTCCCTTTCCCATCAAACCGCGCAAAAGAGTATTCTCCAAATTAAAGACAAAAACCTGACCTAATTTACCCACATGATTCAATTTGCCTTCCCGGTTACATCTTCCTGCCGCCTGTATGATTGAATCCAGACCGGCAAAAGCACGGTATACTACAGGGAAATCAATATCTACCCCGGCTTCAACCAACTGCGTACTTATCACACGGACAGGTTCATTATCTTTCAATTTCTGCTTGATCAATTTTATAACTTCCATGATATGCGCGGAACACATCATACGCGACAAATGTAAAGTCCCTTCAGGCATCCGCCGGTAAAGCTCGCGCGCGTCCTTACGGGTATTTACAATACATAGCACACAATCATACCCGGACAGCTCGTCGGCAAGTTCATCGAAGTTAATGGTTGTGCCTGGTTCCGGCCAATGCAGTTCCACCCGTTTAAAAGCCTCAAACAAATTATCATGCACAGAAGTAATTTCTGTCACGGGAGTTTTCAGTCCGTCAAAAGCCCCCTGTCCTGTTCCGATCCGACCGGAAAAAACGGGTAATGTGGCCGTAGTAAACAAAATACTGGCTTTAAAAGAGGCTTGCAAGCTCTGCAAAACATCCAGTATGGGGTGCAAAAACTCAACCGGCAACATCTGCGCCTCATCCAGAATAACAACAGAGTTACAGATATTATGCAATTTCCGGCATCGCGAAGTGCGGCAAGCATACAGCGATTCAAAGAACTGCACATTTGTCGTCACAATGATCGGAGCATCCCAATTTTCTGTTGTCAGCAAAGAAGGGGACCGTTCGTCGTTACTATCCTGTTGCAAATTACTATGATGCTCCACCACATTCTCCGCTCCGAAAATATCCCGGAGCACGGCAGCCGTCTGTACAATAATACTCGTATAAGGAATAACGATGATAATCCGTTTTTTTTTGTAACGAACGGCATGGAGGAGTGCCCAAGCCATCGACGCCAATGTCTTTCCCCCACCTGTCGGAACTGTCAGGCTAAAAAAGCCGGGGAGGTTCTCGGCCATCTTCCGGCAACGGGACAGGATAGCCGCCCGCTTCTCATTGATGAAAGAAGCAGGCGCATTTGCCGTAAGCGATTCCATATAGACATCAAACCGATCCTTCAACGTTTCCATAGAACCATATTGCCCACGCCTGGCTGCTTGTTCCGGATGCATAAACCGCTCCGTATCCAAGTAGTCGGCATCAACCAGGCAAGAGAACAACATGCGAATCCATTGATGTATATCCTTCTCAAAATCATCAATCAAAGGCTGGTCTAACGAAGCAACCACCTCTTGCATCTCTTCCGGTGCATCTTCCAGCATCTCCTGGTAGCAATCTGTTTTAGACAGACGTCTATTCAAATTGGCCTCCCCGGAAGAAGTCCAGTCCAGCAATCCCGAATGATGTCCGGCTATACAATAAGCCAATGGAGGATAATAACCCGGCAATTTTTCTCTCGCCAGAATCGCTCCAGCCGAGGAATGGTCGGGTTTATCCACTACTTTCTGTTCCACCGCCATACCGGATGCGCTACGGATATAAGGCTGAAAACTATTCTTTGTATATTTCCCCATATCATGCCACCAGCCATTCTGCTTTCCCCAAGCCGCCGCCCCGAAAACAGATGCAAACGATTCGCTTAATGTGGCCGTACCGACTGAATGTTCCTTCACCGTCTGTATCCGGAAAGCATCCTCTTCTACTCTGACATGCGCTATAAAATCTTGTTCTTTCATCATTTCATATAATAATTTTCCGCTATCCATTCGCCATTTGCAATAGCGACCTATAAGTAGCTATATACTAACCCATTACTTCATTGCAAATGAAAAAGAGTTTGCAATAACATTTGTTATTCACCCTACATTATCCCACCTTCACCACCGAATAGCAAGTTCCTTTCATCGTGCGGCGTGAAGGGATCTTATTCTTCTGGAGCAGGCGGCCGAAGTAGGTCAACCGTTTATTGCCCAACTTAATGCCACTTTCACTTTGCAGATACTGGAGAATTTCAATGGCGGATAATTCCAGACTCTCCTCTCCCGGCCGGGCGGCACGAAAGTACTGAAGAAACAACTGTTCTTCGACAGGCAGTTGCTGGAATACTTCATTGTTACGAGTTGTCGAGAACTCCTCTTCGGAAGTAAACCAATAACGTTCGCCATTCTTTAAAGCAGCTACAGCCTGGGCATACAACTGTTCATAGTCTATCGATGTTGAATTATCTATCGTACCGGAGATCTCGATACAGATAAAACGCCGGCTTCCGGTCGGATCGGTCAACAGATCGTAATTGTTGCAAGTCGCGATAAAAGAGGCATACCGGTGCAATGCCTGAATACTTCGCTTATAAGGCTGGCGAGCGTTAACAACCGGCTTTTGCAGGACATTCTTTAAAAAGCTCTGGTAAGCGGAACTGACCGAATCGAATTCATCGATATTGATCAAGGCAAAACGAGTCAGCATCAGTTCGGCATCCCGTTTGTTACTGAAATCAATGCTATCCGTATAATACATACGAAGCGAAGGCGGCAACAAATTCCGACACCAGGTGGACTTGCCACATCCCTGCGGACCGACCAGCAAAGGCAACGAGCTGTTCGCATGCAAATGCTCGCGCCTGTACCAATGGGCAGTCATACTCAGGAACCAGATATAAAACAGATTGCGCCACTGGGCATTAGCGGTCGGCAGCGTATCGGCCAGTGCACGTATATGATCCTTACCGTCCCACTCCGGCAAATATTCCAGATAATCTTCCAACGGATAAAAGACCGGAACCCTGTCGGAATAAACATACCGCTTCACATCGCGATCCCAAAGAGCCAGCCCTTCGGCCTGCGCATTCAGACCGATGCTATTTAGAACCGTTTCGGTAACCGGGGCAAAATGGATATAGTACGAACCTCTTGCCCGGAACTCCACTTCGCCTGCCAGCATATTCCGCCGGAACTCATACCGCCGTTTCATAAACTCGTCCGTCTTTATCGAAAGCAGTTGCTCGGCAGGCATCACCGGCTTCTTCCCGAAACACTTCGACAGTTGGTACACCATGTGAATCGTCTCCCGGATCTCCTCTTCAAACAGTTCGAGATTCCGGCTAATCTTTGTCCAGCGAACCACATCCTCTTCCGGAATACCGGAGCGAAAACAATTTTCAGCCAACCTTGTCAGGAAAGGCCTGACCTCTTTTCCTTCATCCAAGCCACCCGTCTTTTCGAGGGCGTCCAACATACAGGCATTATAAAAACGGGAAACGATACGACTGCGGTCATATCCAGGCATCATGCGCAAAAGCGGATCTTCCTCTTTGGCCACCACCTCCCGATAGGTCGGTTCGGCAGGCATCTGCATCGGTTGCTCCTGAATCAACGGTGTGGCCGACGGATTATAATATAAACCAGGATCAAAAGAATGGCGGCATCCTCTTTCCAACGATGCCTCCTCCCCCATCTCTATATGACGTTGCAGATGAGCCTGATAAAAGGCCACTGCACGCCTGTAGGCCACCGCATGAAACAACTCGGCCAACTCCCTCTTTTCCGGAAGGGAACCGTCGGGCAACACAAAAGGAACCAGTATTTTCACGCTCTTCCCGCTCGAACCGACAAAGGCAGCCATTGTCTGCGGGGCTAAGGAAGCGAGTCGCTTCACCTCCACGGCCTCTTCCCTATCCGCCAGATTGCCGACATCCATCAGCACCAGCCCGTTATACGCCTGATACTCTATCCTGCTTTCTGTTTTCCTGAACCGGGCGGCAAAAAGCAAAACAGGAATATCCGTCGCATGAATGTTCCGATCGCCAGGCATTGAAGAGGATAATATCCCCCGATGTTCATTCACCACCCTGGCTTGTTCGCCGGATCTTATCGCAGTCATCACATCTGTCAACTCTATATTTTTCAAAGACTTACCATTACTCTTCACTTGTGTTATTTTCATATCCGGACTCATTTGTGCAACTTTTGTTTTATGACTAATGACAAACTCCATTGCAAACTCAAAAAGATATTTGCAATGGAATAACAAACTATTATACAAATTATTACCTGGTAAGATTGCAAATGGCAAATACTTCCCGTAAACTTTATGTATAAAACCTATTTCATCCTCGTAAACTCAATACTTCTCAGCCTCTCCTTCAGTTTCGGGCTGGGTTTGAAGCCAATTCCTTTCAGCTTAATAGACTCGGCACGGATTTTCAACGGATCTTCCACTTCACGGTTGGGTCGGGCAGTTACGGAAAATGTTCCCAAACCGTCGATCGTCACGGTATTGCCGCCTTCCAGAGCTTCCGCAATCAGAATAGTCAGATTTTCCACAAGTCCTTTCACTTCGCCGTAGGAAAATGTACAGGATCCGGCTATTTGCTCGGCTAAAGCATCCAAATTCACATTGTCATAGCTTACCGTCGTTACCGAATACTTTACCGTCTTATTATCAGTAATATTGTCATTGATTTTTGTCAGCTTGTATCTTACCGCCATACTATTATCTTTCTATTAGATTTAACATTAACACGATTTATCTCAAAGGTTACCATCCTCTATCTTATTAGTAACCACTCAGTAACAACAGCCTGTACAGGATAATCGGTCAAGGTGTACAGGAGGATCTACCTGGGTGTACAGGATAATTGACTGAGGTGTACAGGATAGCATTAGCAAGTCAGCGCTAAAGGTATAAAATATAATAACACAAACAATTGTTCTTCAAGACTTATTTACTATACCTCCCAACATTTCCGCCATCAGTTGATTCATCCCGGTATTTGGACAGCAGACATATCAAATCCCCGTCCCTAAACGTGAAGTGTCCACCTCTTTTGCCTTTTTCTCTTTGTAGCCACCGAAACTATACCGTAATGTCAGTGTCACATTCCGGCTATCCTGCCACAGTTTCATGCGGCTTTTCTGCCCCTGTTCATCCACACGGGTAACGGGATTGCCTCCCTCGAACAAATCATTACCCCGAACCGTCAGGCGCATCTTCTTTTTCGCGAATGTCCAGGTCAGACCGGCCGACACGTTGTATATCAGATCGACATCATACAATCCCTGTATGACCGGAGATATACAATAGCCCCGCAACTCCAACGACAAGTTCCGGTCTTCGGTCAGGTAGAAGGTATTGTTCAATTCGGCCCGGCCAAACAGTTTTTTACGGTCGAAAAAGACATCATAAAGCGTCCCTTTGTTATGAATGGCACAGCCCATCAGCGTCAGCCTGGAACTCATAAAATCAAAAGGCCTGAAAGGGATGACGGCGACCGCTCCGTACATATTGTAGATATCCATATTCACTGTCTGGAATACGGACCTCAACTCATCGTGGCGCTGGTACGTCATCTGTTGTATTTTATCGGGCTGTATATTTGTAAATAAGCCGAATACATACTTGCTCTTCAGGACATAATTCAGTTGCATCGAATAAGAGAGCTGCGGCTTCAGGTCCGGGTTCCCGATTATAGAACTGTAGACATTCATATAATAGGTAGTAGGAGTAGTCATCCAATAGGACGGATAGGTTTTATCACTCGAAAAGGAAAACATCAGCATACCGGACGGAGCCACCTTGTAAGTAAAATTCAATTGAGGGAAAAGGCCGGCCCTGTTCCATAATGTCTTTTTCTTTCCTGCCGAATCGACGGATGCTTTATAATACTGCAAGGAAAGGGATGCATTCAATGAAACCTTTTTCCCGAATTGTTTCGTAAAACCGGCAAAAGCACCCATTGAATAATCTTTTTGTTTAAGGCGGAAAGTTCCTTCAGGAGCATTCCCACCATTGATCGACTGACCGGACTCGTTACGGGTATCGGAAAAAGAAGCATCTACTCCGTAATCCAACATCCATTCTTTTTTCAATTTACGACTGTCGTTCATATAAAGATCAACACGTTGTACCTGCTGGGAAGACAGAGTTGAGATTGTCTGCTCTTCCTCTTTTTCAAAGTCATTAACCAAATGTTGCTTGTCGTCATTCTTATAAAAAGTATAATCCATCCCGGCTCTGAACCCTTTATGACCGATATAATCCATCCGGGCATTATGCAGATTCGAAGCGCCGGACAATTCCAGTTCCGTCTCTACCCGCCGGATATCGACAAACTCGGTCAACGCGCCTCTTCTCGATACTTTATCCGGGTCGTAAAAACGTCCGGTATAGGAAAATGACAAGCGGTCTTTACTTTTCAAATCGAAATCGAAAGCTCCCCGTATATTGTGAGAAAGGCTTACATTATTATACCAGTCATCCTGCCTGATATCGTACGGGCGATCGTTTACAGTCGGTCGGGCAGTCATTTCCTCTTCCTGGCGTCCATGATCATAAGCGGCCGAATAAGAGATATCAGCCGAGTAATTCTTCCCGATATACGAAAGGTTCGCCTGACCGGATGGAGAAAAGAAATAACCTTGCTTACCCGTCAAAGAGATTTCCCCCTTCAGCACGTCTTTCAAAGATTTGTCATTTTCTATTACGACATTGATGGATGCACCTTTCACGCCAAACCGGGGAGGCGTGCTATACATCACATCTATTTGTTTTACTTTGGATGAAGATGTGGATTTCAATAAGCCAGCCAATTGTTCCGCTGTCATCGAACTTTTGCGCCCGTTGATCAGGATCGAGGTCGAAGGGGTTCCGATAATCGACACCTTATCCCCATCTTTTTGTATACCGGGCAATTCGCCTATCACATCAAAAGCGTTATCGACCGGTTTATCTTTTACCAGGTTCGGAATGTCGTACTGCAACTTGCCTTCCGACACTTTCACCAGTGGCCGTTCTGCTTTTACAAACACCTCCGGAAGATCTACGGTTATACTGTCGTTCACGAAGATGTGTTTCTTTTCCGTTGCGTCCTGCCCCCATCCAGGTACTTGCCCTGCCAGAAAAACGGTCAACAAATAATGATAGAAATGCTTCATCGTATTATTTTTTCTTGTAAAGGTTATATTCGGAAACGAGAGTTCCAAACTTTGCCTCTTTTTGGTAAGACTATATAACATCCCCCCGCACGAATGTTATTTAGTCTTACCAAATAAACCGGATCAGATAAACTTTCCCTACATTTGTTTACATGAAATCTTCGTTCAAATATGTAATCGTTCTGGTCATCCTGTCGTTGTCCGGCCTCTTCATCTATCAGCTATTCTGGATAACCGGCCTCTACCACTCACGGCAAAAGCAGAACCAGGAAGAGATCCGGATGGCGATCAAAAATGCAGATCATATCGAACTGTTCGATCGGGCCGATTTCCTCAGCAGGGTCACGCACAGGCAAAGAGAGACATCCGCCATTGCCGATACGAAAGGCGGTGCGGCTCTCAGTACCCGGTTTCCTGACAAGGATTCGGTTATTCCCGAACTGAGCGTGCAGCCTTTAGATACGAATATCTATCATCCCCGATACCGGAGCCAGACACTCCGTAACGAAGCGGGTAAAATGCTAAAAAGCACGGCAGTGGAGGTCGGTAACGATTTCAGGTCGTTAGGAGAGTTAGGCTTACAGATGCAGCAAGCTCTACATGAAGTGATCGATTCGGTCAAACCGGTCGACCTTGCAAAGTTCGACAGCATCCTGTCCTCCCACCTGCAAAAGAGGGGGCTGGATATTCGCCATCATACCGAAATGTGGAATCTGGAAGACAGTTCGATCATCGCCTCATCCGTTCCGGCAGACCTGAACAAGACAGAATACGACCTACACAAATGGAAATACACGACCTATCATAAAAGGGCTTATCTGGTTTATACCGAACCAACCCGGTGGGATACGATCCGGATGATGTCGGGCATCCTATTCTCTTCATTCCTGATCCTGTTGATCCTAATCCTCTCTTTCGCTTATATGTTCTGGTTCCTGATCCACCAAAAGACAGTGGAACAACTGAAAGATGACTTTACGCACAATGTCACGCATGAATTGAAAACCCCGATAGCAATCACCTATGCAGCAATCGAAGCCATGATCCATTACAACATAACCGGAAACAAAGAAAAGACAAACAAATACTTGCATATCTGTCACGAGGAAGTGCTACGTCTCGGCAATATGGTCGAGCAAATTCTTTCACTCGGCCTGGAACGTAAAAAGGATTTCAAACTTAAATACGAAAGAGTAGACCTGAACGGGTTGCTCGATAAAATCGTCGAACAACAGAGCATCAAATCCTCCAAACCCTTTCATGTAGGGCTGGAATCCATGCCGGACAGGATTATACTGGAAGCCGACAGAACACATCTTTACAACATCTTGAGCAACATTCTGGACAATGCCATCAAATATTCCGGTGATAGTCCGCACATCCAGATAACGGCAGAAGAGCGCAACGGTTCGGTCATCATCCGTATTACCGACAACGGCATCGGAATAGAAGAAGAACACCTGGCACATATCTTCGATAAATTCTACCGGGTTTCCAACAGCAAGCGACCTCCCGTAAGAGGGTACGGCATCGGGCTGTTTTATGTCAAGACAATGATACACATGCACAACGGTACGATCCGGGTAGAAAGCCAGCCCGGAAAGGGAAGTTGCTTCATAATCACATTACCGCAAACACATGAAAGACAAGAAATCGATATTATTGGTTGAAGACGAAGCGAGCCTGTCCATGATCATCAAAGATGCACTGGAAGAAGAAGACTTCCAAGTCATAACGGCAGGAAACGGCCTGCAGGGGATCGATCGTTTCTACAAGTATGCTCCCGACCTGATTATCGCGGATGTCATGATGCCGGAAATAGACGGGTTCGAAATGATCCGGCGGATACGGAAGGAGAATAAAGAAGTGCCTGTACTCTTCCTGAGTGCCCGTTCTTCAACAGATGACATCGTCTTCGGCTTCGAATTAGGAGCCAACGACTACGTTCGCAAACCGTTCAGTCTGCGTGAATTGGTCGTTCGCGCTAAAGCCCTCCTGATCAAATATAAACAGGAGGAGGGAAGAACCGAATTCTACGAGATCGGGCTTTACACTTTCTACCCGAAAGTCCAGACCTTGCTGATAGCCGGAGAAAGCGACAAACTCTCCTACAAAGAATCCGAAATATTGAAACGCCTATGCGAAAACGAGAACCAGCCGATCTACAGCAAGGACATTCTGCTGAGCCTATGGGGAGACGACAGCTTTTATAATGCACGCAGCCTGCATGTTTTCATCACCAAGCTGCGCCACAAATTGGACAAAGACTCTCGCATCAAGATCTTGAACGTAAGAGGAATCGGTTACAAGTTAATCTGTGAACCACTTTAATATCTTTGATACTGGTACATATATTCTATTTTCCTCAAATCTTCGATTGAAAGGCGTCGTAAGCGGATAAAGATTGGGAATGCATAGCCATGATAGTAACCCCAACCAATACCTCCGCCGATTTTGTTTCAAAACTAAGCCATAAGACAATTGCCAAATTAACGATGAGCTGGTCAGGAT
>ULYA01029093.1_pt1 | contig 23464 bp, 18 predicted proteins | sample 1961821 | NCBI WGS metagenome assembly ULYA01 (sample SAMEA4835853, study PRJEB28245) | human gut metagenome | biome: gut microbiome; material: fecal sample | place: Denmark | collected 2008 | reverse complement strand
TATGGTTACGGCTATGGTTACGGTTATGGAGCCGACGATAAAAAGAAAAAGCGGTAATCATCTACCTCTCTAAACTTAAACAAACTAAGAAACAACAACTGAAATAAGAACTGGCCCTTTTTCTGAAGAGCCGGGTTTGATTTATTAATCTATTAAATTTTTAAAGTTTATGAACAAGGACAATGAAAAACAGTTGCTCACAACTGGGGTGTATGAAGCACCCAAATGTGAGGTGGTTGAGATGATGGGGGAAGGAAACCTTCTCTATGGTGAATCTCTGGATACTGGCGGTGGTGATGAACTCTCTTTAAGAAGAGGTTCCTATGATGATGAAGATGAAAATTGATCTAATTTATTGATTTATGAAGTATCTTAATTTACTAAGCACAGCACTGTTGATCAGTGCTGTTGCTTGCACGGAAGAAAAGTTGGCTGAACAATCGCAGGATAATTCGGGCGAGATGCGTGAGATTTCTTTTGAGGCATCTACCATGGATATGGAAGCTGGGAATGAAATAGGAGAAATTAATACTCGTACTATGATGCGTGAAGGTGGGGAGGTCTACTGGAATGCTAATGATGTGTTGGGTGTTTTTACGTCGTCGGGTGAATTGAAAGCTTTTAAAACCGATAATGGAGGTAAAGTAACTCGTTTTAGTGGTTTGAATGATGTTGAGGGGGAATTTTATGTGCTCTACCCTTATAAGGATAATGCAACAGTAAACGAGAATGGTGTAATTTCTACTTATTTGTCTGCGACCCAATATCCAGAACCGGGAAGTTTCTATAGTGGAGGGAATATTACAGTTGCTAAGAATCGTCAAGGACAAACTGCTATTTTTCATAATGTTTGTTCTTACTTTAGGATGAGTATTTCAGAAGATTATGCGGGGACGATAACAGGTTTGATTTTTGAAGGTAATAATGAAGAGCCTTTAGCCGGTAAAGTAACTATTGATATGGAATCGGGTGAATATATGGCTGTTATTGATGAATCCGAACCAACATCAAAGAAACTTGTCATGACAACAGAAGATCATCTTTATCAAGGAAAATATTATTATTTTGTATTACCTGTTCAAACCTTTGCAAATGGTTTTACACTGACTTTCATTAATAAAGATGGACTTACATGGAAACATGTATATGATAAATCGGTAACATTCGAAATAAATAGATATAAGTCTTTGAGTAATATTATGCCGGGCACTTTCGAATACGGAGAAGACTTTGTGGAAGATAACTGTTATTATGTCCATACCCTGGATGGTTTGTATGACTGGGCAGAACGTGTAAACGGAGGTGAGTATACTTTGAACTGTCAGTTGATGGCTAGTTTTGATTTTGACAAAGATTCTAAGAACCGTAAATGGACTCCGGTCGGAACGAAAGAACATCCATACGAAGGACAGTTTAATGGAAACGGACGTGAATTACGCCATTTGAGAGTGGACGGTGATTATGAATGTGCCGGATTCTTTGGCGCGTTAGGTCCGGTTCAAGGTCGTGAAGAAGTAGAAGTGAAGGTGTCTAATGTCAAAATAATAAATCCTTCTATCCGTAGTTCCCATGTAGGAGATGAAAATAATCCGGATGATGATGGTTATGTTGGTGTAATAGCCGGTATGATGAATTATGAATTTGGAGATAATCATTCTGGTGCTGTTATTGATAAATGCGATGTGACAGAAGCAATGGTATCCGGCGGTGAAAATGTTGGAGGTATTTTAGGCCGTTCTTATGGTGGTGCAGATGTTATTTCCAGATGCAATTTTCAAGGAGAAGTGCGTGGCGCTATGTTCCTGGGTGGTATTGTTGGTAACGTAGAAGGTGATGTTGTAGACTGCCACAGTCATAATGCTGTAATTAAGCAGAACGATAAAAGATACGAGGTTCGTTCCGGTGGTATCGTTGGAACAAACAACGGAGATATTTTGGTTAGTTCAGCAAACGATGTGGATGTTAGCACAGATGGTCGTTATGCCGGTGGTATAGCAGGTGCTAATAATGGTATTATTGTGGGTTGTGGTATCGCAGGTGAATCCTTTGGTGCTATTAAAGCCTCTTATGCAAATTGTGAAGCAGAAGCTGGTGTGGTTTATCGTATCAAGACAGATATATTGGATGATTTTAAGGCTTGCTTTACAACTGTAAAAGGGCTTAATCCTGTTGTATCTCCTGAAGCACACTATAATTTGTGGTATGCTCCTTATATTCAATTGAAAAAGGATGAATTGAATGAGGTATTACAACAAACAGAATTTCATACACATAATATTCCCGGCTCCTTTAACGGTGCCCATTGGGAATTCCAGCAGAGTATTGATGAGTATGCTGAATATTTGCCTATCCGTCCGGTTAAAATCACAAAAGATGAAAATTGATTTTAACTGATTTTTCAGGGACTGTGTTGAAGTTCTCTATTTTGATACAGTCTCCTGACTTCTAAAAAGGATCAATATGGAACATTTATTTACGGTAGCCGGTCATACATTTAAACTTTTGTTACCGGAACGTTATCCGGTGGCAGAATGGCTTGCTCCTTACATGCCCTTTCGGGAAGAACGGCGGGTTGAACCATTATTTACATTGGAAGTAAAAACATGCGCAACTTCATTGTTGCGGGAAGTCCGGCAGGAGATGCACCGGTTTAATGAAGAACCGCCTTATCTATGGATGAACGATACATATGATACATACGGTCTGTCGATAATAAAGGACTGTCTCAGCAGCCTGGTTCGTACCGAAGCCGGTTATGTCAAAGGCAGCCTTTGTCTGCCGGAGAGAAATCCGGGATATGAAGATATGCTTTACTTTAATAGCTGTTTGAAGTTGATGTATGTATTGAATACGACAACATTGAATACCTTAATGCTTCATGCCTCAGTGGTGACCCAAGCAGGAAACGGCTATGCCTTTTTGGGTAAGAGCGGAACAGGTAAGAGCACCCATAGCCAACTCTGGTTGCGCTACCTGGAAGGATATGAGCTACTGAATGACGACCATCCGATTATCCGTCTTATGGATGATGAGGTAATCATCTACGGTTCACCCTGGAGTGGTAAAACACCCTGTTATAAAAACAAACAAGCCCGCTTGAAAGCAGTCGTACGGTTAGAACAGGCATCGGAGAATAAAATCATAAGGTTGAGAGGTATTCAGGCATACGCAGCTTTTTCTCCTTCCTGTTCAGGGATGCGCTGGCAGCGGGAGATGGCAGATGCGATTCATCAGACAATTGTGGCGGTAACGGAACATTGCCGATTGCTGCATTTGAAATGTTTGCCCGATGAGGAGGCAGCCCGTTTGTGTTGTCAAACCATACATGAGAGATAAGCGTGCTCAGAGAGAAACCGAACGAGTTGTTTGTTGAAGGCATTCGGGAGTTGCTGGCCGAAGGAGTGCCAGTCGTGTTTAAGGCAAAGGGAAACAGCATGCTGCCTTTCATACGTGGGGGACAGGATGAGGTTTATCTGGTCAGGCCGACGGCAGTTTCTGAAGGAGACATTTTGTTGTGTGAGGTCTCAAAAAGACAGTACGTGTTGCATCGTCTGATCCGTCAGAAGGGTGATTGTCTGATATTGATGGGCGACGGTAATCTGTATGGTACGGAATCCTGTAATCGGGAAGATGTTATAGGCAAGGTCGTAAAAATTATCCGTAGTGGCAAAGTGATCGATTGTCGAAATCGTTTTTATCGGTGGGCTTCTGCTTTTTGGGTGAGGCTATTGCCGTTGAGAAGAGTGTTGTTGAAGATATATAGAATAGTATCATGAAAATAAAAGAAGGATTTATGCTCCGCGAAATGTGTGGGGATTATATCGTATTGGCTGAAAGTTTGGAATTAATTGATTTCAATAAGCTGATTCATCTGAACGAGTCGGCCGTTTATTTGTGGCAGGGAGTGGAAGGCCGTGAGTTTGATGCGGACGTATTGGCCGGTCTGTTGGTTGATAAATACGGAATCGGGCAAGAGCAGGCCTTTTCAGATGCCACTTCTCTTTGTAAAACCTGGCTGGATGCCGGTCTTGTAGAAGTATGAAATTGGTAGAAAAACAATTTTTTTCCTTATTGCGTGCCGGTTTGTGGGACTTGGATGTGGATACCTCCTTGTTTGAAGAGCCGATAGACTGGCAGACCATTTTGGAAATGGGACGTAAGCAGACCGTATTAGGCGTTTTGGCAGACGGCATCGCCAAGTTGCCGTCGGAAAGCCGGCCATCCAAAAAAGATACGCAGTGGTTGCAAAGTCAGATATTCAAAATAAGGAAAAGCCATCTGTTGCTGAACCAAACGTTGAAGGAGGTGACGGAACTGTTACTGGACCGGGGAATCCGTCCGGTTCTGCTGAAAGGGCAAGGTGTTGCCCGGTTGTACCGTTATCCGGAGCAACGGCAGTGTGGGGATATTGATCTCTATATAGGAGAGACGTTATACACTAAAGCTTGTGAGGTTGTATCTGCTTATGGAGAAAAGAGTGGGAAAGAGAGTGAGAGTTATCAACATTACCACTTTAATCGGAATGGAGTCACTGTCGAACTTCATAAGTTGGCGACTCATTCACCGGATCCTTTCGTCAACAAATATTTGCAACGTTTGGTAAAATTATATCTGGTAGACGGATATGCAGGATATGAAAGGCACTATGATTCAACTTTGTTGTTGCCTCCTGCCCAATTTGATGCTTGTTATCTCTTTTATCATTTGGCAAAACATTTTATTTATGTGGGGATCGGCTTACGTCAGGTCTGTGATTGGATACTTTGTCTGCATACATACGCAGACAAGGTGGACAAGGAGCAATTGTTGAAGGATGTCCGGGCGTTAGGCATGTTGCGTCTGTGGGAAATATTCGGTTGTATAGCTGTAGATTATTTGGGTTTGCCACAGGATGGTTTTCCTGGTTATAACGCTCTTCGCCGTGTTCAAGCCAAAGATGTGGTGGCTGGTATCTTGTCTGTTGGAAATTTTGGACAGCATGCCCTGCCTGAAAAAGATTTGAGGGATAAGGGTAAATTATATGTTTTTTGGAAAAGGATGGGGTGGAGAATACGGATATTCCGTCTGAACCCGTATTGGGTGGGACGTATGAGTTTCTTCTATTATTTTAAGCATAAATTTGAAACAACTCTGCTACATCATTGCTGACATAACTATGTGCAAGCAATCTTTTCGTTGGCTATGGAACATATCTGACGGTATACGTCGGTCTGTCGCGATCAGTGCAGGAATAAGGCTGCTGTTAGTGGGTGAATCGCTGTTTTTTGTGTATGTCTGCAAAATACTGGTAGATATTGCCACAGGCGTTTCTTCTTTGGCTGGCAGCCTCTATACAATATTATTGATTGCTTGTGTAGGACTTCGTCTTCTGCTTGCCGGATTGAATGTTCGTTTGTTAAGCCAGAGTGAGGTCCGTTTGAAAAACGGTCTGCGCAGGCGGTTGTTAGTCCGGTTGATGGGGGTGACTCCTGACGGCCGCTTCCGAAGGCATAGCGGAGATGTGTTGAACCGCTTGGGAGAGGATGTCCGAGTGGTTGCCAATCTTTTGGGGCGGGTAGTTCCTTCGTTGGTTTCCATCGTGGTGCAGTTTATTGCCGCTTTTCTTTTCTTATCACATTTGGAACCTCTTTTGGCGGTTTCAGTAGTTGTCATTATGCCGGTATGTTTATTGATAGCCAGGTTGTTTGCTGTCCGGATCCGGCGTTTGACGTCGGAGATCCGCCAGAGAGACGGAGAGGTGCAGTCTCATATTCAAGAAAGTCTGCAGCATCTGGTTCTGGTGCAAACCCTGGAACGTGAAAGCTGGGTCGAACAACGGCTATATGGAATACAGCAGGGACTTTATCGGTTGGTGATGGAACGGAGCCGCTTGTCTGTGTATTCCCGTGCGATGGTTAATTCCGCTTTTTCAGTTGGCTATGCCGTTGCTTTTCTTTGGGGAGTTGAGGGTATTCAGAAAGGGACGATCACATTCGGTATGATGACTGCCTTTCTGCAATTGGTCGGACAGATTCAGCGACCATTGGTAGAGATGGGACAACAGTTGCCGGGTATTTTACATGCAATGACATCGGTCGACCGCCTGATAGAATTGGAAGACGATTCGGAAGAAACGGACATTGAACGAGTGACCTTGCCGGGCGGCCTCGGTATTCGGTTGGAGCAAGTGACGTATGCTTATCCGGATGGCCGGCGTGTCATATTGGATCACTTCAGCCATGATTTTTCACCAGGTTCCCGTACGGCGATAGTGGGAGAGACGGGGGCGGGAAAGACTACCCTTTTTCGTCTGATGCTGGCTTTATTACAACCTGAAAATGGACGGATCTGTCTGTACAATAATAAGGAAGAGGTAGAAGTTTCCCCTGCTGTCCGAAATAATTTAGTGTATGTACCGCAGGGGAATAGTCTTTGGAGTGGGACGATCCGTGAAAACCTGTTATTAGGCAATCCGGAAGCTACCGAAGAGGAGATGGCCCGGATGCTGGAAATGGCAGCAGCCGATTTTGTCTTTGACTTCCCGGAAGGGCTTGATACACCCTGCTCAGAGCTGGGAGGCGGACTTAGTGAAGGGCAGGCACAGCGGATAGCCATAGCGCGTGCTCTTTTAAGGCCTGGGGCTGTTCTGCTATTTGACGAGTTCACTTCATCGCTTGATGACGAAACAGAACGATTGTTGATGCAAAATCTGACCCGCGGTTTGCCGGAACGGACGATGCTTTTTATCACTCACCGCCAGTGTATCCTTGATTATTGTGATACTGTAGTCCGGATTGATCGCATAACGAAACTGATATAAACCGAAATAAAGTATTAATTAAATAATTCACGTTTTAGGAAATGAGAAAATTAAGTCTGAAATTAATTTTTTGTTTGGCCGTATTATTGTTGGCTTCTTGTACTTCGTATAAGAAAGTGGTTTATCTGCAGGATGTTGTTCCTATAAAACAGCAGGATATCGAGCAGAAGTACGAAGTGATCATTCATAATGATGATTTGTTGGCTATCATGGTAAACAGTAAGAATCCGGAATTGGCACTGCCGTTTAATATGCCGTTGGTCACGTATCAAGTTGGTAGTGAAAGTGCCGGTCAACAACGGGTCCTGGGGTATTTGGTGGATTCTCAGGGGAATATCGATTTTCCGATTTTAGGAAAGCTACATGTGGAAGGGTTGACCCGTCTGCAACTGACTGAATTGATAAAGACGCGTCTGATGGAGGAGGATCTGATTAAAGATCCGATTGTGACAGTACAATTTCTGAATTATAAGATATCGGTGATGGGAGAGGTTGCCCGTCCGGGTAGTTTTTCCATATCGGGAGACCGTATTACATTGTTGGAGGCATTGAGCATGGCAGGTGATTTGACGATTTATGGCCGGCGCGATCGGGTAGCCGTAATTCGTGAGACAGACGGTAAACGTACAATCCTGTTTCATGACCTGCGTTCGGCTGATATATTCCAGTCTCCTTGCTACTATCTGCAACAGAATGATATTGTTTATGTAGAGCCGAATAAGACGAAAGGAAACCAAAGCGCTATCAACCAAAACAACTCAATGAGTGTATGGCTGACCGGAGTCTCTATTTTGGCTTCTATTGCCTCGTTGATCACAACTATTATATTGAATAATAAGTAAGGGTTAAGGTCGCTTAAGCAAGAAACTATTGGGAAAAAATAGATATTAATAAATCAAATCTGAGATGTTAACCCTTTTTAGCTCGAGAAAAACAATAAGACAGTCCAATCTGCTTTGGGGCATGACAGATGTGCATTCGCATCTGCTGCCCGGAGTAGATGATGGCGTACCCAATGAAGTCGAAGCGTTACGTATTTTGAAATATTTACAGGAAATCGGTGTATCAAGACTTTATTTGACACCTCATATAATGGGAGATCTGGAGAAAAACACATCGGAAAATCTGAAAGAACGCTTCGATGCTTTCGCTCGTATTTGTCCGGACTGGATTGAACTTCGGCTGGCGGGTGAATACATGCTGGACTCCTGTTTTGAGAAACAGCGGAAAACCGGCTTGCTGGTGATGAACGGTCGACATGTATTGGTTGAGACTTCATATATGTCGGCTCCTCCGGATTTTCTGAATATGCTGTATGATTTGTCTTTGGACGGATATACGCCGATATTGGCTCATCCGGAGCGATATCTGTATATGGCGGATGAGGATTATCGAGTATTGAAGGACAGAGGATATAAGTTTCAGTTGAATTTGATGTCACTTCATGGCATTTACGGCCGTAGGGCAGTTCAGGTCTCCCATTGTTTATTGAAGAATGGATATTATGACTATGTCGGTTCTGACCTGCACTGGCTAGGTGTGTATGAAGATACTGTGGAGCATCTTCTTTTAACACGGACAGAACAACAACAGTTAAAGGCATTACTTGAGAATAATCATTCACTGTGGTGAATGCGCGGATAAAGAAATAATATGGACTTGAGCCTGTCGGTTTGTTTTAGTACCGCCGGTTATTCCGTTGTGGAATCTGCAGATTACCTGCTGGTCGGTTTCAGGGTAGGTGCTGTTGATATGTTGGTCAAGGAGGTATGGAATACTTCACCGCTTACCCGTCAGGATATGGCGGGCTATTATACGGAACTATCTGAAGTAGGTAAGAGATATGGATGCCGTTATTTTAGGATTGTATCTCATGGTGGTTTTCTTAAGGAGGCATTGGAGTATGAATTGTATGGTCTGACAGTTTCTGATGAAACCTATCTGGAAAGTCTTGTATCGGGTCGGCACGTAGAGTTGTTTCCACATAATGAAGCCGCTTACAGGGCAATCGAACAGGGATTTGCTTCGCATCGTATCGGAACAGTGGTACAGGCTACCGGTACGGGAAAGTCTTATTTGATAGCCCGGTATATTTCCAGGCATCCGAGAGAGAGAATATTGGTCATAGCTCCGGGTATTACAATATTGGATGAAATACGAAGAGCGGTCGGTTTTCCGGCAGAAGGAGTGGAGTACATGACTTTTCAGGCATTGACACGAAGACGGGGATTAAACGAAATACATAAGGTAGATCATATACTGATTGATGAATTCCATCATTTTGGCGCGGAAGTTTGGGGAGATGCCCTGCAGGAACTGATAGAAGAGAATCCGGAAGCTTATGTTTTGGGGACTTCTGCAACGCCGGTTCGGCCGGAAGGGATGATTGATACCGTCGATCTGTATTTTGAAGGAAATTTATTTTATGAGTTGACATTGCCTCAAGCCTGGTATTATGGTATATTGCCGGTACCGGTACTTGTCCAAAGCGCTTACGGTTTGGATGGCGAATTAAACCGTTTGCAGCGAAAGCTGGATCGTAGCGGCTGCTCTGACAGACATCGGAGAAAAATACAAAAGAAATTGGATGCGGCTCGGATTGATTTTAATGGAGCCTTGGGTGTCTCTGAAGTAATCCGGAAATTTTTGCCTGAATCGGTGCATAAACTATTGGTGTTTTGCCGAGATTTCTCTCATCTGAAAGAGATGAAACCGAAGGTAAACAATTGGTTGACCGAGGCTGGATATAGAACGTGTGTATTTGAAATACATCATGGAAAAAGCGAAAAGGAGAACCGGAAAACATTGGAGGATTTTCGGGAAACAACAGATAAGCTACACCTTCTTTTTTCCATCAATATGCTAATAGAAGGATTGCATGTTGAGGGGGTGGATGCAGTTCTGTTTCTGAGACGTACGGAATCCTATATTGTCACCTTGCAGCAGCTGGGGCGCTGTTTGAATGCAGGAGCGGGACGGAATCCTGTAGTTCTGGATTTTGTGAATAACCTGTCTGGCAAGTCAGTCTATGACGTGATGACTACGGATTTGGAGAAACTGTCACGAGTGTCGTCTCCGGAAGGCTTTGAGAAAATTGTGGATTTTAAAACGATGGGTTTTTTGTCGGATATAAGGTTGCGTGTAGAAGAGATTCTTGCCGAGTTGGAACCTTGGCAGGTGATGTATGAACGGTTGGTCGATTTTCATGATAAAGAGCAAGATTGGCCATCTGTGACAGAAGGAAAGTTAGGATTATGGTGTAACACGCAACGGGTTGCATATAAGCAAGGAAAGCTGCCGGAAGAACGAATTTTGCTTTTAGATACGATCGGTTTTGAATGGAGTCAACAGGATTCCCGTTGGATGCAAGGATACCAGGCATTGAAAACATTCTTGGATACAAACGGTTGCTGGCCTAAACGTAAAGATGGAACGGTTGCTTGTTGGTGTTTCACACAACGCGAGATGCGTAAAAGCGGGAAGCTGACCAAAGAACGTATTCGTAAACTGGATGAAATAGGTTTTATCTGGAGCCAAGATCCGGAAACAGAATGGACAAAGACTTATGAGAAGTTGAAACGGTTCTTAGCACAACATAACCGCTTCCCAAAATCGTCCGAGGGACAATTAGGTGAATGGTGTTCCACACAAAGAAAGATGCGTCGGCAGAACCGTATTTCGGAAGAAAGAGTCGAGTTGTTGGATGAAATAGGTTTTATCTGGTCTCCGGATCAGCTATGGCAAGAGAATCTACAATCAGTTTGTAATTTTTATCGTGAATATGGTCGTTGGCCCTATAGCCGGGAAGGATCGTTGGGTTGTTGGTGTGCTGTTCAACGGCGTGATTATAAAAATGGAAAATTGACGGAAGAGAGAAAGACTCGTTTGGAGGAGGCTGGTTTTTGTTGAAAATCTGATCCAAAATATATCTCAAATCATGACGGAAAAATTAAAAGAGTTTCTAGAAAGGATACGAAAGAATCTAAAACAAAAAGGAGGTGTGTCAAAACTATCCTGTTCCCGCGCTTGATACGGGATCGCATTAAAACCAGCCATATAAACATCTGATTGATAAGGCTTGCTTTTTTGCGGCCCCGCGTCAAGCGCGGGGACAAGTGGATTTTGACACACCCCCTTTTTTGTGGGCAGTGATGGATTCGAACCACCGAAGGCGAAAGCCAGCTGAGTTACAGTCAGCCCCATTTGGCCACTCTGGTAACTGCCCAATAAGTTGACAGATAAAACAGGAAAGTGACATAAACTGTCAACTGCCAACTTTCCACTATCAACTATTTTGAGCCTCTTGTCGGATTCGAACCAACGACCCCGAGATTACAAATCACGTGCTCTGGCCAACTGAGCTAAAGAGGCATTCATTTTTTATCAGTATCAATCTCTCTCGATTGCGGGTGCAAAGGTACGCATTATTTTTTAATATGCAATAGTTGGGTGGCATAATGTGTAATATTTTTTGAAAAAAAAACTCTCCGAGCTCTGTTCGGAACTCGGAGAGGGCTTCCTGTTTATGTTGGGATATTGTTATTCTTTCTTCAAAAGTACCTCATTTATAGCTTTTTTGAAATCAGCCTTTCCCATTGCACCTTTTGCCATCTGCGGTTGCCCGTCCATCGGGCAGAAAAGGAGGGAGGGAATGCTTCTGATACCGAAAGAGGCGGCTAATCCCTCTTCTTTTTCCGTATCTACCTTATAGATGTCGATTTTTCCGGCATATTCTTCTGCTAATTCTTCTAAGATAGGAGCGACCATCTTACAAGGTCCGCACCAAGTGGCATAGAAATCCACGATACAAGGTTTGTCTCCTTCGTACACCCACTTGTTGGGGCTGGCTTCGTAGTTTGCTACTTTTTTCAAAAATTCCGCTTTTGTCAATTCTTGTACTTTCATGTTTATTCTCCTTATTAATTGAGGTTTATATTCTTGTTTATTGATTATATAACAAAGGTACGCTATTTATTCCATTCCGTTATTGGACATTTTCCCCTTATAATTGTCAATATTACTATATTGCTTGAGTTCCAGTCATATTACAAATAAAAAAAGCCGTCCGGTATGTTGCCGGGCGGCTTTTATCTGTAGTTTAAAGAGCTTTAATATCTTTTGCCAACGGTATCCCAATCGATGATCTTCCATAAGGCGTTCAAATGATCGGGACGGCGGTTCCGGTAATCCAAATAGTAGGCATGTTCCCACACGTCGAATCCCAGGATCGGTTTCAATCCGTGAGCAACCGGGTTGCTACCGTTAGCTTCTTTGGTAATTGAGAGTTTTCCGTCTTTATCTTTAGCCAGCCATACCCATCCTGAGCCGAATAGACCGGTTCCGGCAGCTACGAATTCCTTCTGGAAGTTCTCGAACGATCCCCAAGTTGCGTCGATCGCTTTGGCGAGGGCGCCGGTCGGTCTGCCACCACCATAGGGGGAGAACTGGGTGAAGTACAAATTATGATTAAGCGTCTGTCCGGCATTGTTAAAGATAGCACCGTCGGATTCTGCCACGATCTGTTCTAAAGTAGCGTTTTCGAACTTGGTTCCCTGAATGAGGTTGTTCAGGTTATTTACATAAGTCTGTAAATGTTTGCCATGATGGAACTCAATTGTTTCTTTACTTATAACCGGTTCCAGCGCGTTGGCTGCATAGGGTAACTGGATTAATTCAAATTTCATGACTTTTTCTTTTTTATCTGTTATTTGACTATTATTACTATTATTTGTTATCAACAATAATAAACTGAGACATAATGTAAGCATGATCAATCTGTTTTATGTTGTTTCTATTATTCTAACATTCCCTGCTCGAAATTTGTTCATAGAATGAAATACATATTATTTATCGCGGGATAGACTTTATCTATGAACGGAATGTACTATCTTCGCCAACCAATTAAAATAAACACAATAATGACAAAAATTCAGGAAACACTGGCTGCGTTGCCAGAGGAAAAGAAAGCTCTGTTTATCCCGGCTTTCGGAGATGTGGACAAGTTTTATACGACCGTTTATCTGATTGCCCGAAACGAGCATGTGACGGAGCTGGAAAAACCGGACCGTTATGAAGACCGCTTGCAGGTGATCCGCCAGATTCGTGGCAAGGTGGAGAAGTTGGTGGGTTCTTTCGGGTTGGACGGCTCTGAGATCGTGGCAGATATCGCCAGCGATTATTTTGAAGATTACGTGAATTATAAGGAACCGGATATCCGGATGACGAATGAAGAGTTTCTCGGTATCATACAGAAGGTGGCGAGGGGGAGTTTGTGATTTATGATTTATGATTTATGATTTATGTGTACGATACTATACAAGGCATAAATCATAAATCATAAATCATAAATCTTTTACTTTCTCTTCAGCCGTTTTTCCAGCAATCGCATATAGTAGCCGCCGACGACTGAACGGGCCTGGAATCCACGTTGTGTTCCGTCGGAAGTGTAATGCCAGTCGCTCAACGGGACGCGTGAGGTCGTTTCGTTGGCGTATTTCCAGACCGGAAGCATGAACGTTTCAAAATCGGCCGTATTGCCGGTCAGGCAGGCACTCCACAGAATCCAGTCGGATTTGGTATAATCTTCGCGGTTGTCCAGCGGCAGACCATATTTGTTTTGTCTGGTCTTGTAGTAAGCTCTTTCCGTTTCAGCTATTTCCGAAGGGAATATATTCAGATCTAACAAGCGGTCCCAAACCAAATTATATTTCTGGCTCCATGTACCGGACTTATCGAAGGTCAGCTTATAGTGATCCCCGTCTTTTGCCATCGCAATCCATTTGCCAGCCATTTCACGAGCTGTCGCCAGATAAGAATCCGCTATTTCCTTCTTTCCCAACATTCCGGCCATCTTGCCGTAGCCTGCCACACCCATGATGGCCTTGATGGACAGGTTGGTGTTGTGAGCGAAATGACCGGCGAAATCGTCTGTACATAACTGGTTGTCCGGGTCAAGCCCCTCTGTTTTCAGGTAATCGGCCCAGGTTGTCAAAACATCCCAATGTTTGGCCGCATAATCCGCATTTCCTTCGATTGTCGCAATGGCTGTCGCGAGGATCAGCATATTGCCGGATTCTTCGACCGGCATATCGCCGCCGTAGGTCTGTCCGTTAGCCTGCGGATACGTGCCGACATCGTGTGAGGGGAAAGGCTTGTTCCATCTGCCACTTTCGCTGTAGTAGAAGATCGGGTTCATCATTCCCTTCAGGAGTTCGGGGTTATAGCATAAGAACATCGGGGCCGAAGGATAGGTGATATCGACCGTTCCGATCGAGCCGTTGCTGAAATTCTCTTTCGACAGGAATAGCAAGTTGCCTTCCTTATCTGTCACCAACTTGTGGGCGGAGATAGCCTGACGATAGGCCAGGGCACACAGCTCGGCATATTTTTGTCCGCCGGCAGCCGTTGTTTCCTGCATTAGTTGCCTGTCGAAATCCGCACACCGTTTCATCATTCCGGCATACTCTTTCTGACCTTTGGCGAAGGCATCGAAAATGTCCGTCTGTCCGTCGTGCTTCCAGTAGGCCATCCGGTTGTCATTGAAATACTGGATCGCATACAGATCGTCATATCCGATCAACAGATGTCCTGATACGGTCTTTCCGTTTACTTTGCCTAAATTGTCGGAGTAGGCGAGGACCGTCATCTGTTTTTCCATATCCGGAGATACGTTGTCCGCTTTGCCGGACAGTCTGCCGTCGGACATAAATGCTTTCTTGGCTGCATAATATTCGTCGATAGCGACTGTCACATCCGGAGATTGTGCAGCCGAGAGATAGAAATAACCCCAGTCGATGCGGACATCGTCACCTTTCTTGCCCAAAACTTCTTGGTCGACAGAGCCGGTCTTCAGATAGACATACCCGTCTTTTTCGATCTTTTCGAAGGTGACAGGTTGATCTGTCGTGTTTACAGCCCATTGAGGGGTCGCTTCGAGGTATAACTGGACTTCGTGTGTCCGGCCATCTAACGAACGGGCCTGATACGTGATATAATTGTACGGGGCGGTCATGGCCTCCAGGTCGTCCATCAGCATCGGAGCAGTGAAGATCAAATCCAGTTCGACAGGGCCGCATTCGAACGTATAGTACGTCTGTGTCGGCATGACGGTGGTCGCCGTCTGGACCGCTTTATTGTCAAATGTGTCTCCCCGTTTTACCTTCTTCATGATTCCCATGTCCACGTAGGCTCCTCCTCCGTTGTTGCGGCAGTGGGCAGCCAGGATGTTGCCCGTCGGTTTGAGCGTGTTGGCCACTTCCTGCGGGATTTCCTTCAGCAGGTCGTAATCCAACCCGTTGCCGGTTACGGCCACCTGCTTGCCGTTGATGTACAACTCGATGTTGTCGTCGTGCGAATATTGCAGGAACAGATCTTCCTTATCCGTCCCCTCAGGCCAGTCGAACGAGCGGCGTACCCAGATGTCGCCGTCTTGCCAGGGAGTGGAGCGATACGGATTATCGTCTGTCCCGAATGCCGCCTTACCTGTTTTCCAGCCTTTTGCCTCGTAATCGACGGCGGTCCATTCTCCCTCCGGCTGCCCGAATGTGTAGGTCGCCTCCCAAAAGCCGGAAGCCGCCGTACCGATAATCGGCGTCACCTCTACTTTGTCCGCTCCCATGAACCGGTATGAAACGCCGTCTACACGCAGGCTTCCCAACAGCGGGAAGTTACGGCCGGTCCAGTGGCGCACGCTTTCTTCGTTCAGGCGGTCGGCAAACGACCAGGCGCTGGTGTACGGGTCGATCGTTACCAGCGGTGTTGCCGGCGCCCGTAATTCGTTTTTGGCAGCAGGGGCATATACTTCGTTTGCGATGCGTGTGTTCGACGAACAAGCACTCAGCAAAGCGACCGTACAAGCCGATAGCAGCATGATTTGTCTTTTCATTTTGTCTTTACCTTAATTATTATTGATGATTTTAAATAATCTTCCCCTTTTTCGGTTGCCCGAAATTAAAAATAAAAAGCGACAGTCGGAAGCAACAAAGTTCTGCTACCGGCATATTGCAAGATTATTGAAAGCATTTGCATGATTTTTAAAATATCAAAATGTCATTACGACCCCATGTAAATCGGATTAGTACCCCATATATTTGGAATTACCATAGCGGGTAATATTTTTTAACATTTCTATTTGGACTGGGGAGTGGCTGTTTTGCTGACGAAATGATATCGGGCAAGGCAGACATTGAAATAACTTTTTTTGTGCTTCTTCTGTATGTGTATGTGATGGATAACGCTTATTTTTGCCGATTGCAGCAGTACTGTTGTGGAATAGTGATAAGAATAGTTGATAAAATTAGGCTTTTTAGGCAAAAATCGATGAGGTACTTTACTAATATTTTGCGTTGGATATCTTCACAGGAACACTTATATTTCTTGTTCGGCTTGCTTTTCATCATTCCGAACTGTGTTTTTCTGTTCACAGAGCCTTTGCCTGTTCCGGTGGGCCTTGCTTCTATCGTCATGCCGTTGGCGTTCTGGATGGGAGTTTTGCTGCTGGCGCGTAAACCCGGAGTGGTGGTCTGGTGTCTGTTGCCGAAAATCATATTGGACGGAGGGCAATTGGTCCTGTTGTATCTTTTCGGCGAGTCGGTGATAGCGGTGGACATGTTCCTGAACCTGACAAGTTCGAATGCTTCCGAGGCAAGCGAATTATTAGGGAATATTTTTCTTGTCATCGTTTGCGTCTTTTTCTTTTATACGCTTCCTACCTTGTGGCTGGCTACGCGTTCGGTCCTCATGAAAGACAGGTTGACCGCCGTGTTTCGCAAGCGGTGGGCGTTCAGAAGCTTAGGACTTTTCGGGGTAGGGGTGCTGCTTTGCTTTCTGCCTTCTTGGCAAAAGCACAGTTTCTCGCTCAAGAACGATGTCTATCCGGTCAATGCGCTTTATAATCTCTATTTTGCGATTACCAAATCGAACAAAAACGCCAACTATTCGATCTCTTCCGCCGATTTCAAGTTCAACTCGGTCCGGACGGGACAGGCGGATGGCAAGCGCGAGATTTACGTGCTTGTGGTGGGAGAGACTTCGCGGGCTATGGAGTGGAGCTTGTATGGATATGAACGCAATACGACTCCGCGGATGAAGGGGCTCGATGGCCTGGTGCATTTTACGGATGTCGTGACGCAATCCAACAATACGCACAAAAGCGTACCGATCATCCTGTCTGCCGCCAGCGCGGAAAACTATGGTGTGATATATGACGAGAAAAGCATTGTCACCGCTTTCAAGGAAGCCGGTTTCCGTACGCTTGTCATCGCCAACCAGAAACTGACCACTTCGATGATCGGGGCTTTCTACCGGGAGGCCGATACGTTTATTGATATGAGCACGTTCAACACCGGATCGTATCTGACCTCGTTGCACGATGCCGCCCTTTTGCCGTATTTGGAAAAGGAACTGGATAAATCCGACGAGGATATGTTTATCGTCCTCCATACATACGGGTCGCATTTCAATTATCATGAGCGGTATCCGGCCGAGTTCCGGATTTATACGCCGGATAAGGCCGAAGGCATTCGCCAGTCTTATAAGAAGGAACTGCGCAATGCTTATGACAATTCGATCCGTTATACGGATTATGTCTTGGGAGAGATTGTCGACATGTTGAAAAAGAAGGAGGTTTGTGCGTCGATGCTCTATCTGAGCGATCATGGAGAAGATATTTTCGATGATGCGCGTGCCCGTTACCTGCATGCTTCGCCTATACCGACTTATTATCAGCTCCATATCCCGTATATTATTTGGTTTTCGGACGATTATCGGACCGTTTTCCCGGAGAAATACCGGACGGCGATGTCTCACGGGGCGTATCCGGTCAGCACGAACAGCGTGTTCCATACGGTATTGGATATTGCCGGTGTCCGGACTTCGGTATCCGATTCCACATTGGCCCTGACCAACCCTGCTTTTGCCGTTCGTGACCGTATGTTTCTCGGTGATCACGACGAACCGGTCCCGTTCTGGAAGGTTGGATTGAAGAAAGCGGATTTCGTTATGTTGGACAAATGGAAAATGGCCTATAAGAAAGACTGATGAGCGCACAGAACGGGCATATTACAAGTAAAGTCATATTGGGATACTTGTTATTGATCCTGATAGCCGTGTGTTCGGTCGTTTATATCTATAACATCATCGAACAGTTTGCCGGCGAAGACGACCCGAACAACAAATCGAGCGAGAAGGTCTATCTCGTGACCAACACCTTGTCGTTGCTCTACGAAAGCGAAGCACTCGGACAAATGGTCGGGCTTCCGCAGGGGGAAATCAAGCATTTCAACCGCACGCTGAACAAGGCTTTGCAGAATATGGATTCCTTGCGTACATTAGTGTCGAATCCCGCACTATATCCCAAGATCGACACGATCGATATGCTGATCGAGCAGAAGCGTTGGAACACGCGCCGCCTGTTGGAAACCTGGCGCGAGACGAACGCGGAACATCTGTACACCCAAAACATCGAGAAGGTGATCGCCCGGCAAGATACGATGATCCGGCAGGTCGAAATACAGGAGCGCGTGATCGTGCACCAGGATTCCGTGAAAACTCCCCAGCCCCATAAGCACCGCGGCTTTTTCCGCCGCCTTGCCGATGCATTCTCACCGCCTAAAGAGGATTCGACCGTTATCGTGAATACGACCCGGCAGATCGTGACTGATACGTTGGTGAACTCCTTCAACCCGGCAGACACGATCGTGACAGTCCTGAAAAATTTGCAGGACAGTGTGGCCGACCAGCGTAAACAGCTTGTCGACCAGCTTTTGGAGCGTGCCGCTAATTTACGTTATAATAACAGTATCATCACAAGCCGGATCAACCAGATGTTGCGCGATATAGAAGAAGAGGAGATGAACGCGTCGATGGAGCGTGTCGTGAAGAAACAGGAGGTGCTGCGCGAAACCTCTTATCTCATTGGCGGCATCGCTATCCTGTCGCTGATTATCGTGGTGGTCTTTATCATTCTGATCACGCGTGATATCTCCAGGAGTCAGTATTACCGGCAGCAATTGGAGAAAGCCAAGCAATATGCTGAAGACCTGCTCCATAGCCGGGAGAAGCTGATGCTGACGATCAGCCACGATATCCGTGCGCCGCTCTCGTCCATAATCGGTTATATCGAACTGTTGCTGCGCCGTCGTCCGGACGAAAGGCAACGTTATTATTTGGAAAATATGACTGGATCGGCCGATCATATCCTTTCGCTGGTGAACGGCTTGCTTGATTTTCATCGGTTGGAATCGGGGCAGATGGAGATACAGAACGTGCCCTTCAGCGTGCGTACGCTTTTTAACGAAATATACGGGAGCTTCCGTCCGATAGCCGAGGCGAAAGGACTGGCTTTTGTTTTGAATATGAAAGAGGAAGGGATGGATCGCATCTATTCCGGTGATCCGATACGTCTCCGCCAGGTAGTCAGCAACCTGTTGTCCAACGCTGTCAAGTTTACCCACGAAGGGCGCATCGTCTTAATAGTCAAATTAAATTATCAATTGTCCATTGTCCATCCTCAATTGTCAATTACCGTCTCCGACTCCGGTGTCGGGATTCCGGAAGAAGAACAGGAAAAGATTTTCGGCGAGTTTGCCCGTCTGTCGGGAACTGAAAAGGAAGAAGGTTTCGGTCTCGGACTTTCCATTACCCGCAAGCTGATCGAACTGATGGGAGGAACCTTGTCGCTAAAGAGTGTTCCGGGAAAAGGAAGTGATTTTACGATTGTCCTGCCTTTGCAGGAGTCGGAAGTGCAGACACTGCCTGCCACGCCTGCCATAGAGGAGGAAGACGAAACGGAAACCGGGAGCTTCGGAGGACGCGAAATCTTTTGTTTGCTGGTCGACGACGATCCGTTGCAGTTGGCACTGACGGAAGAGTTTTTGAAACGGAACCATGTGGAGGTCGCCAGTTGTTCAAATCCGTTTGCCGTGGTCGATATTTTGCGTAATAGTTCTTTCGACGCGATCATAACCGATATACAGATGCCGGGAATGGATGGTTACGGCCTGCTCAACGTCATTCGTTCGTCGGGTGTCCCCGGTACAGATACCGTGCCTGTCATCGCGCTTTCGGCCAGTGTGGAAAACGAGCATACCCATTATCTGGAAGTCGGCTTTACCGGATTTCTGAACAAGCCTTTCACGGCTAAGCAGTTGATCGCTTTGTTGAATAACCTGTTGCAGGCGGATATACAAGCCGAGGTGTCGCCCGAATTCAATTTTGATTCGCTTACCGCTTTTGCCGGTGAAGACAAAGAAGCCTCCGCGTCCATTATCCGGACTTTTGCCGAGGAGACGAACAAGAGCGTTTCGTTGCTGCAACAAGCTTTGGAGAAGACCGAACGTGTTCCGGCTGCCAAAATCTCCCATAAGCTGATCCCGCTTTTCACCATGTTGGGAGCTTCCGACTTGGTAGCCCAACTGAGAATCCTTGAGAAGAACGACGCAGCACTGACAGACGAAGGTTGGAAGCGGCTTTTATCTGAAGTGATCCGGCAGGCGGGTGTTGTTGTGGGCCAGGCTGTGGAGCGGTATTTGTAGAAAAATTCCCCATGTATGTCCACAATTCCCCATTTGTAACGTTGTAATAATTAGCTCCTGTAAAACATTCCGGGTGACTTATCTGTTAAAATAGAAGAGTTTACAAAAACAGGCCGTGTGCCGGGCCGAGTTTGGCACGGTATTCGCTTCTTTTATAACGAGAAGCGGAAGTGGACGTTTCTACATTAAAAACCGTTTTAAAGTTACTATGTTCGAGTATCTATTTTAAGTCTGCAAACAAAAAGAGCGCCTAAAAGGGTGCTTTTTTTGTTTTATATGACTTCTTTATCTACTTTTGCCTTTCGTAAAATTGTAAATCATAAATCATAAATTAAAAATCATAAATCATTATCAATGGAGCACGGACTTTTAGCTAAGTCGCCTCGTATCGAGGTGGTGGATGCACTACGCGGTTTTGCCGTTATGGCTATTATGTTACTACACAACATCGAACATTTTAATTTCTATGACTTCCCGGCAGCTTCTTCGGCTTTTATGGAGGCGATGGATAAAGGGATATGGGAAACATTGTTTTTCCTCTTTTCCGGGAAAGCTTACGCGATTTTCTCTCTGCTGTTCGGATTCAGTTTCTTCATTCAATATAACAACCAGGCGAAGAAAGGCAAAGACTTTCGCTTGCGTTTCCTGTGGCGGCTTTTCCTTTTGTTCATTATCGGCTGTTTCAACGGGGCGTTTTTCCCTGGCGACATATTAGTCCTTTATTCTATAATTGGCGTGGTGCTCGTGTTAGTCTGCAAATGGAGCGACCGGGCGGTCCTCATTGCCGCTATTATCCTGATGCTCCAGCCGCTCGAACTCGGCAAGTTTTTCTATGCGATGATGAATCCTGACTATGTGCCGGCAGCCGGCGTTTGGCGTGTGCATAGCCAACGTATGTATCCGTTCCTTTCGCAGCCGGATTTCTGGGCGATGGTCAAGTCCAACCTTTGGGACGGCCAGTTGTTCAGTCTGTTGTGGGCATGGGGGTACGGACGTTTCTTCCAGACTGCTTCTTTGTTCCTGTTGGGTATGCTGATCGGACGCAGACAGTTGTTTGCCAAACTGTCCGAACATCGGGTTTTCTGGATGCGGACGTTGGTTATCGGCGCGGTCTGCTTTGTCCCGTTGTATTTCATTACGGCTTCCCTGCCGGATATGATCTCCAACAAGGCGATGCTGACTCCGATGAATACGGTGGTTTCCTCTTTCCGCAATTTTTCTTTCATGTGTGTGTTGGTTGCTTGTTTCGTCTTCCTGTGGCAACAAGTTTCGACCCATAAAGTGTTGCACAGTTTGGTGCCATACGGAAAGATGAGTTTGACTAACTATTTGACACAGTCTATTATAGGATCGTTTGTCTATTTCGGCTATGGTTTGTCACTTTATAATGTTTTAGGTACGACAGCCAGTTTCGGAGTCGGTGTCCTGCTGTTCGTCCTCCAGTTAGGTTTCTGCCATTGGTGGTTGAAGAGATTCAAGCAAGGTCCGTTCGAAGGGGCGTGGAAAAAGGCGACTTGGGCTTTTTGAATTGACAATTATCCGTTATATTTGCGTAGGAAATAAAATAAAAACAATATGCCGTCTATTCTGATTTTAGAAGATGATATAACATTCTCGTTGATGCTGAAAACCTGGCTGGGGAGGAAAGGCTTCGAGGTCAGTTCGGTATCATCGGTTTCGGATGCGCGAAGCCGGATAGAGGATGCCTCTTTCGATTTGATCCTGTCTGATTTGCGTTTGCCGGACGGGGATGGAATCGATCTGTTGAAATGGATAAAAGAAAATAATTTTGTAATTCCCCTGATTATGATGACCAGCTATGCGGAGATACAAACCGCCGTGCAAGCCATCAAGTTAGGGGCGTCCGATTATATCGCCAAACCGTTGAACCCGGAAGAACTTTTAGGCAAAATCAAGGATGTGATAAAGACGGAAACAGGCCCGGTCGCTTCTGCCACCGAGCCGGAACGTCCTGCGCGTTCAGCCAAACGTCCCGAACTGCCGGGAGGAACGCATAGCCAGTATGTGGAGGGACAGAGCCAAGCTGCCCGCCAGCTCTACGAGCATGTACGTCTGGTTGCTCCGACAGATATGTCTGTATTGATTACCGGTTCGAGCGGTACGGGGAAAGAGTATGTTGCCCGCCGTATTCACGAACAGAGCAACCGTAAGAAAGCCCCTTTTATTGCTGTTGACTGCGGAGCGATCCCGAAAGACTTGGCCGCGTCTGAATTTTTCGGGCATGTGAAAGGTTCGTTTACCGGAGCTATCGATAATAAAGAAGGTGCCTTTGTTGCCGCCCAAGGTGGTACGATTTTTCTGGATGAGATCGGCAACTTGTCCTATGAGGTACAGGTGCAGCTTCTTCGTGCCTTGCAGGAGCGGAAAGTAAAACCGATCGGTAGCAATCAGGAGATCGCGATCAATGTCCGTCTTATCTCCGCGACAAATGAGAACCTGCGTTCTGCGATTGATAAGGGGGATTTCCGCGAAGATTTGTATCATCGTATCAACGAGTTTACCGTTCGTATCCCTGATCTGAAGGAACGGAAAGAAGATCTTTTGCTGTTTGCCAACAACTTCCTGGATCAAGCCAATATGGAATTGCAGAAAGATATTATTGGCTTTGATAATGAAGTGATCCGGATTTTCCAGTCTTATTCGTGGCCGGGCAACTTGCGCCAGATGAAGAACGCCATCAAGTATGCTACCCTGTTGGCGACCGGCCGCTATATTACCCGTAACGAACTCCCGGAAGAGCTGACTGCCGGTCCGGTTTCCGCTCCGGTCAATATCCAGTTGAAAAACGAATCGCACGAATGCGAAATGATCAAACGTGCCCTGCAAGAAGCCGGCAACAATAAGACCAGAGCAGCCCAGCTGTTGGGTATTGACCGCAAAACGCTTTATAATAAGTTGAAAGCGTATGGGATTGCTTGATTGATCTTTTTACAGGATGGGGTGCACCGGGTTTTATTAAATAAATATGATTTCTTTTGTTTTTATGGAAAAATGTCTATATTTGCTGCAATCATACACTTAATACCGAGTGTTGATTTTAAATTATTACAATATGTTCGTTAAATCTTATAGACGACTATTCAATTGCCTGATTTCTTGACAGGCGTTTTTC
>ULYA01017292.1_pt1 | contig 23725 bp, 16 predicted proteins | sample 1961821 | NCBI WGS metagenome assembly ULYA01 (sample SAMEA4835853, study PRJEB28245) | human gut metagenome | biome: gut microbiome; material: fecal sample | place: Denmark | collected 2008 | reverse complement strand
TGATACAGTCCAAAAATGAGTACTCATTAAAGAATTCTGTAGGACAATTAAAAGGTTCGGTCCGAAAAACTGTACAGCAGATCAGGGAAAAACTACTGTACCATATAGCGTACATTGAATCGGCATTAGACGATCCGGAGCACTATGATCTGACAGGATATTCGGAAGAATTAGAGCAGATCGTAGCAGAAGAAAAAGAAAAGATACAGAACCTGTTAAAAACAGCCGGAGACGGAAAGATCATACAGGAAGGTATCCGGACCGTGATCCTGGGTAAGCCGAACGCAGGGAAATCTTCTCTGCTGAACCTGCTTCTGGGAGAGGACAGAGCCATCGTGACCGATATCGCAGGAACCACCAGAGACGTACTGGAAGAGTATATCAACCTGCATGGGATCACATTAAAGATCGCTGACACAGCCGGAATCCGCCAGACAGAAGACATCGTAGAGAAAATCGGCGTATCCAAAGCAAAAGAAATGGCAGCAGACGCAGACCTGATCCTCTATGTCGTAGATTCCTCCGTACCGTTAGATGAAAACGACGAAGAAATCATAAAAATTTTGCAAGAGAAAAAGACAATTGTCCTCTACAGCAAGACAGACCTTGAATCTGCTATAGATATAGAGGATTTAAAGAGCAGAATAAACCAGCCGGTGATCCCAATCTCCGCAAAAGAAGAAACCGGAATCACAGACCTGGAAGAAAAAATCCGGGAAATGTTCTTCAGTGGGGAGATTGACTTCAATGATGAAGTCTACATCACCAATGAACGCCACAGACAGGAGCTTTTAAAAGCACAGGAAAGTCTTTCTCTGGTAGAAAATAGCATAGAAAGCGGAATGCCGGAGGATTTTTATTCCATAGACCTGACAGATGCATACGAAAGTCTGGGACGGATTCTGGGAGAATCACTTGGGGAAGACCTTGTTAATGAGATATTTTCTAAATTTTGTATGGGGAAATAATAACCGCATGGGCTGCGGAGGCCCCGGCCGAATGGCCGCATGGATTGCGGAACCTTGGCCGTATATGCCGCATAGGCTGCGGAACTCCGGTCGTATAACCGCATAGATTGCGGCTCCCTGCTGTATGGCACATAGGCTGCGGCCCCCGCAGAGGGTAGATCACATTGGAATGTAAGAAAACCGCAAAGGGGCACAAGGCCGCGCCCCTCTGCACACCCCTGGGCCTTTTTTATATAGTGCAGCGATTGTGGAAAGCTGAAAGAAACTAACTTGTGTCTGTATGCTTCTGTATCGGCAATTCGACACTGAGCCGAAATGTATCAAACGGAACTTTGTATATTTCTGTAGGATATATTGTTGCATAATATAGATTGCGGAGACCCCGCCGTATATACCGCATAGATTGCGGAACTCCGGCTGTATATGCCGTATGGATTGCGGAACATCGGCCGTATATGCCGCATAGGCTGCGGCCTTCGGCTGTATGGCACATAGGCTGCGGCCCCCCGCAGAGGGTAGATTACATTGGAATGTGAGAAAACCGCAAAGGGGCACAAGGCCGTGCCCCTCTGCACACCCCTGGGCCTTTTTTATATAGTGCGACGATTGTGGAAAGCTGAAAGATACTAACTTGTGCCTGTATGCTTCTGTATCGGCAATTCGACACTGAGCCGAAATATATCTAACGGAACTTTGTATATTTCTGAAGGGATATATTGTTGCATAATATAGATTGCGGAGACCCGGCCGTATATACCGCATAAATTGCGGAACTCCGGCTGTATATGCTGTATGGGTTGTGGAACCTCGGCCGCATATGCCGCATAGATTGCGGCTCCCTGCTGTACGCCACATGGACTGCAGAATTCCGTAGACGTGCATCGCACGTCGAGAACCTCATTACAGTTCCACTGCAACCCCCTCGGCACAACGTTCCGCATCCAATACCGAAGCATACAGACAAAAGTCAACACCGTACCCCACACCACAACCCAAGAACTCCTAAAAAAAAGCCCGAGGGGTGTGCAGAGGGGCCGTGGCTTTACGGCCCCTTTGCGGTTTTCCACAGCTTCCCAAAGCAAAAAAACCAGGCCTTCTGCCAAGCAAGAAAGTAAAAATAAAACCAAAAACCAACCACACAATAAACAAAGAAAAAGAAAATCACAAAGAAAAATAAAGAAAAAGAATAAGAGAAAAAAATAAGAAAAAAAATAAAGGAGAAAAAGCATGAAAAATCTGGAACAGTTTTTCGACATCATAGTAGTAGGCGCCGGCCACGCAGGCTGCGAAGCATCACTGGCATGCGCCCGCTTAGGGCTCAACACAGTCATGTTCACAGTCAGCGTAGACAGCATCGCCCTTATGCCCTGCAACCCCAATGTAGGCGGCAGCTCCAAAGGGCATCTCGTCCGTGAGCTGGATGCTCTCGGTGGGGAAATGGGTAAAAACATAGACAAAACCTTCATCCAGTCCAAAATGCTCAACCAGTCCAAAGGCCCTGCAGTCCATTCCCTTCGTGCACAGGCCGATAAACAGGCCTACAGCACAGAAATGAGAAAGACACTGGAAAATACAGAGAACTTAACCATCCGCCAGGGTGAAGTGACCGAGCTTCTGGTAGAAGACGGGCACATCACCGGTGTAAAAACCTTCTCAGGAGCCACCTACCACGCAAAAGCTGTAGTCCTCTGTACAGGAACCTACCTCAAGGCCCGCTGCATTTACGGCGACGTCAGCAACTATACAGGACCAAACGGCCTTCAGGCAGCCAATTACCTTACGGATTCCCTGAAAAAGCTGGGGATCGAAATGTTCCGCTTCAAAACAGGAACTCCGGCCAGAATCGCCGGAAACACCATTGATTATTCTAAGATGGAAGAGCAGTTCGGAGATGAAAGAGTCGTACCGTTCTCTTTTTCCACAGACCCGGAATCTGTACAGATCGAGCAGAAATCCTGCTGGCTGACCTATACAAACGAAAAAACACACGAGATCATCCGTGCAAATCTGGACAGATCCCCCCTTTATTCCGGAATGATCGAAGGAACCGGACCACGTTACTGTCCGTCCATTGAGGATAAAGTAGTTCGTTTTGCAGACAAAAAACGCCATCAGGTATTTATTGAACCGGAAGGTCTTTACACAAATGAAATGTACATCGGCGGAATGTCCAGCTCCCTGCCGGAGGATGTTCAGTACGAGATGTACCATTCCGTACCGGGTCTGGAGAACGCTAGGATCGTAAAAAATGCTTACGCTATTGAGTATGACTGCATCAATCCGCGCCAGCTCTATCCCACACTGGAATTCAAAAAGATCAAGGGCCTTTTCAGCGGCGGACAGTTTAACGGAAGCTCCGGATATGAGGAAGCAGCCGCTCAGGGCCTCATAGCGGGAATTAATGCAGCTATGGAGGTAAAAGGTCGGGAACAGCTGATTTTGGACCGCTCAGAGGCATATATCGGCGTTCTCATCGATGATCTGGTAACAAAGGAGAACCATGAGCCGTACCGAATGATGACAAGCCGTGCTGAGTACCGTCTGCTCCTCCGCCAGGACAACGCAGATCTTCGTCTTCGCAAAAAAGGCTGGGAGGTCGGCCTGATCGATGATGAGACATACCATAAATTACAGGAAAAAGAGCGCCGGATCCAAGAAGAGATCGAGAGAGTGGAACATGCAACCGTAGGTGGTTCTGCAGAGGTACAGAGCCTTCTGGAATCTCTGAACAGTACCCTTCTGAAATCCGGAACCACCATTGCAGAGCTGATCCGTCGGCCGGAGCTTAACTATAAGGTGCTTGCACCCATCGATAAAGAAAGACCGGAGCTTCCGGAAGATGTATGTGAGCAGGTAGAGATCAACATCAAATATGATGGCTACATCCGCCGCCAGATGAAGCAGGTAGAGCAGTTTAAGAAACTGGAGCAGAAAAAGCTTCCGGAAGACATTAATTACGAAGATGTAGGAAGCCTCCGCATTGAGGCACGCCAGAAGCTGGAAGCCTACAGACCGGTGTCCATCGGTCAGGCGTCCCGTATCTCCGGTGTATCCCCGGCTGACATTTCCGTGCTTCTTGTATATCTGGAAAGCAGATCCGGACATAAACACGGATAATACAACGAATAACAATAAAACACAGAAAATAAGAGAGGAAGCTGCATGTACAATTTAGAAATCCTGGAAAAAGGCTGCGAGGAGCTTGGGATCACACTCAGTGACACGCAGAAAAACCAGTTTATCCGATTCTACGAATATCTTGTAGAAAAAAACAAAGTCATGAATCTCACCGGTATCACAGAATTTGACGAGGTTCTCGTGAAACATTTCCTGGACAGCCTCTGCTGCGTCAAGGCTGTAGATATGGGTAAGATAAAAACCGTTATGGACATCGGAACCGGCGCCGGATTCCCGGGTGTTCCCCTGAAGATTGCCTTCCCGGAGGTGGAAGCCTGCCTTCTGGACTCCCTCAATAAAAGAGTAAGATTCCTGGAAGAAACCTTTGCGCTCCTGGGCATGGAGGGGATTTCCGCCATTCACGGAAGAGCTGAAGAATATGCAAAAAACAAAGCCTACAGAGAAAAATATGATCTCTGCGTATCCAGAGCAGTATCCGGACTTGCAACCCTGTCTGAATACTGTCTCCCGTATGTAAAAGTCGGAGGGCTTTTTGTCTCCTATAAATCCGGTTCTGTAAAGGAAGAAGCAGAAGCAGCAGAGAAAGCAGTAAAGATCCTTGGTGGAAAGATCAGGGATATTCAGTACTTTGACCTTCCGGGATCTGAGATCGGCCGCTCCCTGGTCATTATCGAGAAGGTAAAGAACACCCCAGGCAAATATCCGAGAAAAGCCGGAACACCGCTCAGAGAGCCACTGGCATAAGATACCTCCTGTCGAACAAAGGCAAAATCTGTCCGACAGGAGATTTTTTTGTCCGGGAGTTTCACAAAATTATCACAAATTTATCCTACTTTTATCACAAATTACTTTTACACTATAATCCGATAGAGATGCCCCTGGATTCCCCCATTCTCTGTTTCATCCAGGGGCATTTTCTATTGGTGTTGAAAAGACGCCAGAGTCAAGGGCTTCAGTTTCAGGACCTTTTGCCTCTGGCATCTTATAAAATGGGAAATCGATAATTAAAAAAAGTATTTCCCTGAGAATAAAAGGAGGAGAGTAAAGTGATCGAAGTAAGTAATCTGGTCAAAAAGTATGGCGATCATACTGCAGTTGACCATCTTTCCTTTCAGATCGAAAAGGGGAAAATTTACGGATTCCTGGGCCCCAACGGTGCAGGAAAATCAACAACTATGAACATGATCACAGGATACATTGCTTCCACAGAAGGAAAAGTGATGATCGATGGTCATGATATTCTGGAGGAACCGGAGGCAGCCAAGAAATGTATCGGCTATCTGCCGGAAATGCCGCCGCTCTATTTTGACATGACTGTTCTTGAGTACATGAAATTTGCGGCTGATCTGAAAAAAATCCCAAGAAACCAAAAAGACAAGCAGATAAAAGAAGTCATGGATATGGTAAAGATCACAGACATGAAAGACCGTCTGATCAAAAACCTTTCCAAAGGTTATCGCCAGAGGGTGGGCCTTGCACAGGCAATCCTGGGATATCCGGAGGTGATCATCCTGGATGAGCCGACAGTAGGACTTGATCCGAAGCAGATCATCGAGATCCGTGACCTGATCAAAGGCCTGAAGCAGAAGCACACGGTTATCCTAAGCTCCCATATCCTTTCCGAGGTAAGAGCAGTGTGTGATTATGTTCTGATCATTTCCCATGGAAAGCTGGTAGCCAGCGATACACCGGATAATCTGGAACGTCTGGCAGCAGGCTCCAACAGCCTCCTTATGAAGATAAAAGGCGAGAAAGACACGATTCGAAAAGCTCTGGAAACGATCGAAGGCGTAACCGGGGTGGAAATGTCCTATGACAGCGATGAGAAATTGTGGAAAACAAAACTTTCCATTCAGGAAAATGTGGATATCCGTGAAAAAGTCTTCTACGCTATGGCAAAAGCGAACTGTCCAATCTACGAGATGCAGGTTAAGAGAGTTTCCCTTGAGGATGTATTCCTTGAGCTTACCGAAGGAGAGAAAAAATCCGCCGGAAAACCGGAAAGCTCACAGTGGAAACCGGTAGAAGACAGATCATCGGAAGAAGAAAAAACTCAGGAAGAAAAAAACGGGGAACCAGAGAAGGCTTCTGATGAGAAAGAGGGGGATCAGTCATGACAGCGATTTTTAAAAGAGAACTGAAAAGCTATCTGACCTCCATGGTTGGATATCTCTTCATATTTTTCGTCCTGGTGCTGACCGGAATTTATTTTTCCGCATATCAGCTTTCAGGCGGCTATTCAAAATTTGAAACTACCTTAAGCGCACTGACCTTTGTGTTCCTGATCGGTGTGCCGATCCTTTCCATGCGTGTACTTGCAGAAGAGCGCAAGCAGAAAACGGATCAGCTTCTTCTGACCGCACCGGTATCTGTATGGGATATCGTATTTGGAAAATATCTTGCACTGGTAGCTGTGTTTGCCATTCCGGTCGTGATCATGTGCGTTTATCCTCTGATCATGAGTAAGTTCGGAACGATTTCCTATGCTTCCGCATACACCGGGATCCTGGGATTTTTCCTTCTGGGATGCGCGAATCTGGCGATCGGTGTATTTATGTCAGCACTTACAGAAAGCCAGGTAATTGCAGCAGTACTTACTTTTGTATTCCTGTTCGCCTTCTATATGATGAACGGAATTTCCTCATTCTTTTCACAGACCTCCATGTCAACCGCAGTGGCATTCGGACTTCTGATCGTGGCGATCGCTATCATCATTTATACCATGATCAAAAATGTCCTGATCTCTGTAGTGATCGGAGCTGTGGGAGAGATTGCTCTTGTGATCGTATACGTTGTAAAATCCAGTATTTTCCAGGGCGGTATCCAGAAGGTACTGAACGTATTTAACCTGAGTGGACATTATGATAATTTTACAAACGGCGTGTTTGACGTGACAGGAATCGTTTATTTTATTTCTGTTATTGCGATCTGCCTGTTCCTTACCATGCAGTCCATTCAGAAGAGACGCTGGAACTAGGGGGTGAATGGAAATGAAATTCAGTGAGAAATTTAAGAAAAATAAAGGCGAGGCAGCCGTACCGGAGACAGCACAGGACTCCGGCAAAAAGAAACATAAACCGGATCCGAAAAAGCTGGTAGGCACCATCAGCAAAAAACATATCAAAAATGGTTCCTACAGCATGGCTATGGCAGCTGTCTTTATCGTGATCGTGGTTGTGATCAATATGATCGTCGGGGCGATCCCATCCAAATATTCACAGCTGGATGTAAGCTCATCCAAGCTTTACACCATCGGTGATGAAACAAAGAAGGTACTGAAGGCACTGGATAAGGATGTTACCATTTATCAGATCGCGGCAAGCGGTTCTGAGGACGACACGATCTCCAATCTGCTTTCACGTTATAAAGATGAGTCCAAGCATATTAAAGTTGAGGTGAAAGACCCTGTTGTAAATCCGAAATTTGCATCGGAATATACAACCGATGATCTTGCGTCAAACAGCTTGATCGTAGTCTGCGGCGACAGAAACAAGGTTATCAATTACAACGATATGTATTCCTCTTCAGTAGACTATAATACCTGGCAGCAGACTACTACCGGATTTGATGGAGAAGGACAGATCACAAGTGCGATCGGCTATGTGACATCCGAGGATCTTCCGATCATGTACACCTTATCCGGACACGGAGAAAAAGATCTGGATTCCAGCTTTAAAGAAGATATCCAGAAAGCAAACATTGATATCAAGGAGCTGAACCTTCTCACAGAGGGAAAGGTTCCGGATGATGCAGACTGCCTGATGATCGTATCTCCGACCAGCGATATTTCCGAGGAAGAAAAAACAGAGCTCCTGGATTATCTGGAGGCAGGCGGAAAAGCTATGATCTTCTCGGATTATACACAGGATGATCTGCCGAACTTTGATGCGGTTCTTGAAAACTATGGTGTAAAGTGTGCCGAGGGAATCGTATTTGAGGGTGATAATCAGCATTATGGAATGCAGATGCCATATTATCTTGTACCAACAGTCAACAGCACAGATGCAAGCTCTGAGACAGCTTCTGCAGGCTCCTATGTACTGGCACCATATGCGCAGGGCATTCAGAAAACAGATGATGTAAGAGATACCGTAACCATCGACAGTATCCTGACAACCTCTGACAAGGCTTACTCCAAAACAAATATGCAGAGCAGCAATATCGAAAAGGAAGACGGAGATGTAGACGGACCGTTTGATCTTGGTGTTGCCATCACTGAGAAACTGGATGATGATAAGGAAACACAGATCGTTTACTACTCCACAGCAAATCTGATGGAGAGCCAGATAAACCAGATGGTATCCGGCGGAAATGAAAAGCTCCTTCTGGAGTCCTTAAACTGGATGACCAGCACAGACGACAGTAATTCCGTTTCTATTCCATCCAAGAGCCTTGAGTCCACAAGCCTGACAGTAACCGATTATGATGCAGCCTTCTGGAAGATCTGTACCATTGGTCTGATCCCGGGAGTATTCCTTGTTGCAGGATTCCTGATCTGGCTTAAGAGGAGAAAAGCATAATGAAAAAATCGACCAAACTTGTTTCAGCAGTTGTTGTTCTGGCAGTTCTCGGCGGCGTTTATGTGGGACTGAACACCTACGTATCCAAAGAAGAAAAGACAGAGAGCAGCGAAGAGGAAAGCAAAACAGAAGTGTTTTCCGTGAAAACGGATGACATTAAATCCCTGGAATTTATCGTAGACAAGAAGGAAGTGACCTTTGAGAAAAAAGATGATTCCTGGGTGAAAAAGGATGAGACTGCTTTTCCTGTAAATCAGACAACTCTGGATTCCGCAGCTTCCGCCATCAAAAAGGTGGAAGCGGACAGAGTCCTGGAGGATGTGGAGGATCTTACGGAATACGGACTGGATTCTCCATCTAACACAGTAACCGTTGATACCGCTGATGGGACAACGAAGCTCAACATCGGAGATGAGAATACGTCTACGAATCAGTATTACATTTCCAGGGATGATGATGACAGCACGGTATATGTAGTGGCAGCAGATACAGTGTCTCCGTTTATGAATTCCCTTTACGATTATGCACAGGGAGAAGATTTCCCGACAATTGATTCTTCCACAGTGAAAAAGGTCCAGGTCAGTGAGAATAAAGATTCCTATGTCCTGGAAGAAAATTCCGACGGAGCTACCTGGGATGTTTCCGGTGACGGAAACATCGATAAAGAGTCTGCCGATACAACGGCAGCAGGAAATGTAACCTCCGGACTTGGAAACTTTGCATTTGACCAGTTTGTAAACTACAATGCAGAGGATCTTTCCCAGTATGGCCTTGATAAGCCCTATGCGACGATTACAGTGGATTATCAGGAAAAGGTGAAGAATAACAGCACAGACAGTACAGAATCCGGAGAAAACGATTCTACGGCCTCTGAGAGTGATTCTGAGAGCGGCGCCAGCGCTGACACGGATAGCAGCTCAGAAGATGCAGACAGCAAGACAACCACAGTGGATAAACAGCTTGTCATTTACGTTGGCGATGAGGCAGGAGATGGCAGCAGATATGTAACGGTAGATAACAAACAGATCTATACAATGTCAACGGATACACTGAGTGCAGTTATTGACAAGACGCCGTCAGATCTCTGGTCACTGATCGTCAATTATGTGTCTGTAAAAAATCTGGATCAGCTCCAGGTTACTTACGGTGAAACAACAAGTACTGTAAATGTTTCACGTGAAACATCCACAGATGATGACGGAAACGAGAAAGAAACAACAACTTATCAGCTGAATGGTAAGGAAATAGAAAGTACAACCTTTACTACCTTCTACAACAAGTTGATAAACATGGCAGGACAGAAGAGACTGACAGACGCTTATACACCGGCTGCAGATCCGGAGATGACCGCTGTATTCACAGACTCTGACAAGAACCAGACAACCGTTACCTTCTACACATATGACACAAACTATTATGCAGCTGTCGTTGGAGACAAGGTATTTCTTGTAAACAAAATGACAGTAAAAGAAATGTTCAATGCATATGAAACCATGGTAAACGGTGAAACAGAGACAGAAGCCACAGCAACACCAACAGCTGAGACGGAAAAATAAAATATTAAGAAAATAAATAAAAACACCTCGGAGATCCGCAAACAATAAGGTGCTCTCCGAATATCCGCTTGATGATCAGATATTCGGAGACACCACATAGATCAGGATTTTCCGGGGTGTTTTTATGTTGCTATTATTTTACGGTCCTTACAGATGAATAAGGTCCGTATATTTTTTTACCGTTTGTGATGCGGTATGCACGGATACGGTAGTTGGTTGCGGTGCCTGGCTTTTTATCGGTGTAGGTTGTATTTTTTGTATTGCCGATAGCTTTCCAGGTTTTACCCTGAAGACGGTAAATGGTGTAGCATAGGTGATGATTCCGTCTGTTTTTGCGGTCAGTGGATTAGATGCATACCAGGTTGCTTTTCCATTGAAAACCGCAGGCTTGCAGTCAGAAAGAGCTCCGATTTGTGAGTAGATCTGAGAAGTCATATTGCCGCTTCTTCTGAATCTGACAGGAATGTTTCTGAACTGAAATCTGCTGCATAGGTCAGGCACGGTGTACTGGCGAGCTTGATTTTCTATAACTGCTATAATTATAGCGTGGAGAATTGACGAGGACAATATAAAAAAACTGTACAGAAGCTCATCTGAACAACTGTACAGTTTTAATTTTTCTATATCTAACAGAAGGTTCGGGGGAGCTTCTGTCAGTAACTAAGTATTATGCAAGACCTCTTTCTTCCAGCCAGTCGAAGAGAACAACTTTTCCTGCTTTCTTTCTCTTGGTCATGTGATTGAACTGAAGGATCGTCAGGATTGTGAAGATCACTAACAGTGCAACCATTACAATAATGGAAGTGGTAATGCTCCGGCCACCGCTGATCGTTGCACGGAATGCGTCGACCGTATAAGTAAACGGAACGTATGCATGGATCTTTGCAACGAATGAAGGTGAAACCTCAACCGGATAAGTTCCGGCAGATCCTGCAAGCTGAACGACCATGAATACCAGCATCAGGAAGCTTCCTACTTTACCAAGAGTAATGTTGAAGAAGTACATGATAGAGGTAAAGGTCATTGATGTCAGGCAGGCGAAGAGTACGGTTTTGCCCATCTCTGCAGGTGTGAATCCGTTAAATGCACGTAACAGCAGGATCAGGCAGATTCCCTGAAGGATCGCTACCGGATAAAGGACGGAAGCTTTGCTTGCCCACCATGCGAAACCGGATTTCAGTTTGCCTTTATACTGAGCCAGAGGATACATCAGGCAGAATGCCAGTGCGCCGACCCAGAGGCCTACAGACATCATGTAAGGTGCCATTGCGTGTCCGTTATTCGGGACATCGGTAAGTTTTGTTTCATCGTTTACAACAGGAGTTGCGAACATTTTGATCGTTTCATCACTTGCTGAATTGTCTTTTACAGTGGTAGCTCCATCGCTGAGGCTTGTGGTCAGTGTCTTGGAACCGTCTTTCAGTTCTTTCATACCGCTTCCAAGCTTCTTGGAGCCATCATACAGCTGAGAGGAACCGCTCTGGATCTGGGCAGCGCCATCTGCAAGCTGTTTTGCACCATTGTTAAGTGTGCTGTTGTTGCTTACAAGCTTCTCGGTACCGCTGAGAAGTGTTGAGGTACCGTTTGCTAATGTCTTAGTACCGTTTGCAAGAGTAGTAGCACCGCTGGAAAGGGTTTTGGCTCCTGTTGAGAGCTTTTTGGTACCGTCTGTAAGAGCGGAGCTGTTTTCGGAAAGCTTAGCAACACCATCGGTGTAGGTTGTGATTCCGGTTGTCAGTGTTCCGGAACCATCGGCTAATGCTTTTGTTCCATCTGCAAGAGTAGTAGCACCGCTGGAAAGAGCATTGGCTCCTGTTGCCAGTTTCTTGGTGCCGTCTGTAAGAGCAGCACTGTTTTCGGAAAGCTTAGCAATACCATCGGTGTAAGTTGTGATTCCATCTGTCAGTGCCTTAGAACCATCTGCCAGCTGACCTGCACCGGATTTGATATCCGGAAGTGCGCCAGTGATCTGTTTGCCGGCTGTTTTCAGATTCTTTGCACCATCGTTGAGCTGCTTATCATAAGATGTCAGTTGGTCAAATCCATCGTTCAGAGCTTTGATTCCTGCTGCTGCAGCCGGGAAGGCTTCGACTGTGCCGTCTTCCAGAGACTGAAGTCCTGCGGAAACGTTCTTGGTTCCTGTGTTTACAGCCTGTGCACCCTGATACAGCTGGGTAACACCTGCAGAAAGCTGAGCGATCAGATCTGTAGGAAGCTGACTTGTAGCTGCAGATAACTGCTCTGCACCTGCGCTCATGGTTGTTGCACCTGCACTCATCTGGTTTGCACCATCTGTCATGGTTGTTGCACCCTCAGAAAGTGTGCCGGCACCCTGAGTCAGTCCTCCGGAGATCTGAGTCAGTCCGGAAGCTGCTTCGTTAAGCTTGGAAGCAACAGCATTCAGATTTTCCTGAGTAGAAGAGAGCTGACCGGATACACCAGCTGCAAGCTGTGAAACCTGATCAGAATAGCTGCTCATGTAAGAACCGTCCACGCCAGTCATTCCACCGGCTACGCTGTTTAAAGCGTTGATCACATCATTCAGAGCTGCTGCGGAAATGGTTCCGTCCTCAGAAGCGGTTGCCTGAATCGCCTGAAGCTGTGCTGCTAAATAGGTCATTGTCTGTCCGGCAGTACCGATCTTGGTATTTGCATCAGTAAGTGCCTCCGTTGTCTGCTGTCCGTATCCTGTAAGGATGTTGCTGACCTGATCACCTACCTGTGAGAACTGTGTGCCTGCATTCTGGAGAGCAGGGATCAGACTGTCTGTGATACTGCTGCTGGTCTGACTTGTGATACCTGCGGCCTGAGTGATATATCCGGCTGCGTTGTTGATTCCGTCTGCCGCATTGTTCATACCAGCTGCAGCACTGTTCATACCAGCTGCGGCTGTGTCCATACCATCCTTTGCGGAAGTAAGGCCGGCTGCAAGCTTGTTGATGGATTCCTGTGTTGTTCCCTCTTTCAGAGCAGAAACCTTATCGTTCAGGGCTTTCAGTCCGTTTTCCAGCTGCTGTGTTCCGGATATCAGTGACTGTGAGTCATCGGTTCCTTTGGTAACACCGGTATTCAGCTGAGAGATACCATTGGAAACTGTTGTGAGTCCGTCTTCAAGTTTTGCAAGCTCTTTGGCACCGGCTGCGAGTTTGCCAGCACCAGCCACATAGGTGGTAGTTCCATCTGCAAGAGTGTCAGCACCAGCTACATACTGTGTTGCTCCGTCGGAAAGAGTATCAATACCTGCACTTAATGCATTTGCACCGGATTCCAGGCTGCTTGCGCCGGATTTCAGCGTATCAGAATTTTTATTAAGCTCATCCACACCAGCGGTGTACTGCTGAACACCTTCATCCAGAGTATCTACACCGGTTGTCAGCTCAGGAACCTTTTCTGTCAGAGCTGCAACGCCGCTGTTCAGCTGGTTTGCACCGGATTCCAGGCTGCTTGCACCGGATTTCAGTGCATCAGAATTTTTATTAAGCTCATCCACACCAGCGGTGTACTGCTGAACACCTTTATCCAGAGTATCCACACCGGTTGTCAGCTCAGGAACCTTTTCTGTGAGGGTTGCAACGCCGCTGTTCAGCTGATCTGCACCATCGTCCAGGCTCTTTGCACCATCGTTAACCTTTGCAACACCATCGGTGTAGGTCTTAAGACCTTCGGTGAGACTGTCAGCACCGCTTACGAAAGTAAGAGTACTGGTGGAAAGCTTCTTAAGGTTTTTGGTAATTGTTTTGTTACCATCAGCTGCTGTATTCAGTCCGTCTTCGATCTTTCCGGATCCGTCTGCAGCTTCCTGCATTCCGTCACCTGCTTCTGAGATAGAATCAAAAACGGTTTCTGTATAGGTTTCCGTAACCTTGGAAGCAATGTTATCACGAAGCTTCAGCATTGCTGTTTCACTGAGCTTGGAGGCGATATAGTTGGTTCCAGGGTTTGTCTCATAGGATAGCTCCATTTGCTTTGGCTCGTTGTCCATTACAGTGGCTGCGTTTGCGGAGAAATTTTCCGGAATTTTGATAACCATGTAATAGGTTCCATTGGCCAGACCGTCCTCTGCTGTCTTGCTGTCTACAATGTTAAATGCCATTGAGTCGTTGTCTTTCAGCTCATCCGTCATGTCCTTACCTATGCTTAAGGTCTTGCCATTATACTCGACAGGTTTGTCTTCGTTTACCACGGCCACTGGCAGGCTGTCTACGTTTCCGTAAGGATCCCACATGGATTTCAGAAACAGACCTGCATAGATGATCGGGATTACGATAATGGCGATTACGACGATAAGCATGAGCTTGTTACGAAGTAAGCTTTTCCATTCGTTTTTGATCATATTACCTATCCCTTTCTTATTAAATTGTATTATCAAACATAGTTGATTAATCAAACTTTATTCCAGTAATGGCGACGAGATCTATTAATCATATTAAAATCTATTAATAGCTTTATATTCCATTATCAAACAAAGTGTTGATTTTCTTTACGTGATGTATTATACTAAACACATACCACAGATACAACCATTAAATCTTTACTGAATGTATATTAATAGACGGAAATAATGGAAGTGTCTATTACAAATAAAAAACTGCATAATAGACAAAAAGTACGTTATTTCCTTTGAATTTATGTGCAGTTGGTAATATTAAATGCAGACAGGATTCCTATGTTTCAACACAAATATGCAGCAGATATCTGGTATCGTGTAGGTCGGCGTCGTTAACAATTTTAATCTTGTCAATTCTTAACAACAGCAGATATCTGGTATCATGCAGATCGGCGTAGAGAAAGCGAATGCTTTTATTTGTTTGAAGGATGCATTATGCATTGTATGACAGTTGCAGAGTATCGTAAGTAACAGGTGATTGAGGCGGAGGAAACGTGCTTGCTTTTTTGAATTGCAGGGGGAATTAAGATGGCGGAAAAAGTTGACAGAAGAGTACGTAAGACCAAGGCACAGTTGCGAGCGGGGCTTGCCCGTCTTATGCAGAAGAAGAGCATTAAGGAAATTACGGTAAAGGAACTGGTGGAAGAAGTTGATATCAACCGCTCCACATTTTATCTTCACTATACAGATATCTATCAGATGCTGGAATCCATAGAGGCTGAATTGATGGAGGAAATCACGCATCTGGTGGCAGACTATCCGCTGGATCCTCTTAATAATAAGGAGAGCTCGTATCCTTTTATTGAGCAGATATTTACGATCCTGGATCATAATAAGGATATTTGTATCGCACTTCTTGGAAAGAATGGAGATATGGCTTTTGTGAATCGTATAGAAAAACTGATCGCAGATACAGTGCTGCATCGCTTGTCAATTCGTCTTCCGAAAGACAACCGTGATATTGAGTATGCGTATGCGTTTTGTCTGAATGGATGCGTGGGAATGATCAAGACATGGCTGTCTTCTGAGAATCAGGAGAGTACACAGCATATGGCAGAGCTGACACATAAGCTGATCGATAATACAACACACATGTATCTGGAGCAGGCACTTAGATAAGAGAAATGTCCGGATGCATGCTGTGAGTCTGGTAAAAAATAAAGAGTATTGTTTCACGTTTGTTTGAGGGAAAACTCATGTTTCACGTGAAACAGTACTCTTTTTTTATTGGCTTTTTGTTGGTTTATAGCATTTCCACAAATTACTGTATGAAGCTCAACGGCTCCGAACATGAACAATGTTCTTTTGATACGTTGATTTCCAAAATTACTATAGATAAATTTTGTTTTTGGTGCCGGATCATAAGTTGTTTTTACAGGAAAATAGCTACCTGTTCCAGGAAATGTTCCGGATCTTCCAGATGAGGAAGATGTCTGGTTTCCGGGATCACAGCGGTTTCAATGGAAGAATTCAGCTTCTGGTATTCCTCTGCGATAAGAGAAGCGGAAGCTTCTTTTTCTCCGGAAATAATATAGATGCATGCATCGGAAGATTCTACGGCATTATTAATGCTGATATTCAGGTATTTGCCAATGTAGCTGGAATACAGATATTTGGCGTTGGAACCACCCTTGTGAGCGGATTCATAATAGGTGTCTACCAGTGTATCTGTTACATGGAAGGGATTGTAGAACAGCTTTTCCATAAACAGACTGCTGATGGATTCGCGGGAAGCTACCATATGATAGATCAGAGTTCCGAAAATCGGAAGCTCGATAAAATACTTAAAGAGCTTGTTGTCTTTACAAGGTGCCTGCTTCAGGGAACTGAAGCTTGGTGGATTGACCAGCATGATCTTGCGGAAATGGTCGGAATTGTTACGGTAAGCCATGATCGCAAAAGAACCTGAGAAACCACTGGCAATAACATCGGTTTCCTCACGAATCACATTCTTGGCAAAATCACAGAGTAACTGAGCAAATACAAAATTGGTATAAGTAATATCCGGTTTTTCGGAACGTCCACATCCAAGAAGATCAATGGTGTAAACGGTATGTTCGGTTGCGAGCTGCTTCTCTATGGCATTCCATTCATAACCGGAAGCACCTGGCATGATATCATGAATAAGAAGAATAGGGGTGCCATGTCCCTGTTTTGTATAAAAAATCTTTCCAAAACGCCAGTCATAGGTTTTACTGTGTGGCTGTTCCAGCATATCTTTAAGCTGAGATGTGGCATCTATGAAACGGTTAGCAATATGAATAACACCTGCGGCAGTTCCGACTAAAGCTGCAAGAGTAAGTAGTCTGTGTCCATTTTTCTTCATTAAAAAGCCTCCTGGAATTCGTAAAAATAATCAGGACAGATGTAACGTAATTCAGGTATCTGATCTGATTTTTTCTGAATATTTCTTTGCTTTATTATACGACAGGAACGAAAAATTTACAATGCTTTTGTGGGAACCCTAACCTTGTTATTGTATGCTGACGCTACTGTCCATTCTGTTCTTGACAATGATCGCTAAGTTGCTGTTCGTTCTGCTTTTAGTAACGCGCTTCGCAATGCAAAGAATTTATGTTGATCGCATAATTTGGTGCGGTATGGCTTCGGGCTTTCTGCGGCCTTCGTTCACAAAAAAACTTACGGAATATTATCAGTGAACAGTAGCATCGCCAATATGCTTCATGATACATAGAAATCAGATTTCGAACCGAATCAAGTAAGTCCCCTGCTTTAATTGCGAAGAGCAATAAGCAGGGGACTTACTTGTATCAGGAGAAGGAAAAGCTCCTTCTGATAAACTGCGAAGCAGTTATTTGGTTATGAGCAAGTAGCGAAGCGGATGCTGTTATCCGCTGGAATGCTTTTATACTTCAGTAAAATACCAAGTGTTTCACGTGAAACATTGGACTTGTTATCCGACAGAGCTGATGCTATACAGGATTGCCGAGGATGATGTTGATAAGGGTTTTGTTCAGCATTAGTGTGCGGTTCCATGGATTGAGAATTACTCCCTCAACAGACGGCTCTTGCAATGCAGAAGCAAAAATCTTATCAATATCTGCGGTAAATGTGGACATGATCTTATCACTGCCTTTTAACTCTTCGTCAAAGCTGGTAAATGCAGCCCACCATTGCTTTCCGTCGTTGGTTTTGATCGCATGAAGAGAAATTTTTCCATCACCTTTTGGAGGTTCTACAGCAATGATCAGCTGTGCCTGCTCCTGCATTCTGTGACGGATCACGGTGAGAGTATGAGCAAGCATTTCTTCGGTTGCTTCTTTTTGGAGTGCTGCAATGGCAGTTTCGATCTTTTCATTGCCATTTAAAGTCTTGTCTAATTGTTTTTTTATAGAAATCGTTGCGATTATTTGTGGTGTTCATGTATAAAATATTCCTTTCAATCAGATGATAAATGACTAGTACAGCGAATATTAAGTAACCGCCATATTGACTTGTCTGATTTTTCATATGCTGCGTTGTCGTCAATCGCCGTAGCCACCGCTACGCCTCATTCCTTCGCCTTGCATATGAGAAAATCATCCTACGTCAATATAGCAGAAACTTAATTTTCGCTGTACTAGTACATTGTTTTCGAAATAACTATACCAATTACTTGTTGGTGAATCCGACTGCACAGATCTAAAAGCCTCAGCATAGCCAGCTACGCCTGCATTTTTATACCTGCACATTCGAATCCACATCCCACGCGATTGGTATAGTTATTTACGAAACAATGTATTAGCCGCAAACTGCAAGGAGTTTGCGGATGCTTTCTTTATGGATTATAGCATTTCAGGGGAAAATGAGGCAAGAGAAGAAGTGTTTTTAACTAAATCAAATAAGTCCCCTGGTTCGATTTCGAAAAGCAATAATCAGGGGAACTTGCTTGCATCAGGAGAAGTGCAGGCTCCTTCGGATAAACTGCGAAGCACTTATTCGGTTATGAGCAAGTAGTGAAGCGGATGCTTTTATCTGCTTGAATTTTAAATCAAGAAGTTTCCTGATTACTGATCACTCCGTTCTTGGTAATACACTTCGCGATGCACAGAAATTATGCTAATCACATAAATTTGCATGGTATGTCCAGGGCTTTCAGTGGTCTTTGCGCACAAAAAAACTCGGAGGATAATATTACCAGTTAACAGTAAGTCCCCTGCTTCAATTACGAAAAAGTAATAAGTAATAAGCAGTGGGTGGCGTGTATTAGGAAGAATGCAACGGCGTTTAGAAGCAGGGAAAAGAATAGTGGGCATGTCTAAAAACAAGGTACTGCACTAATTCATGTGGCCACTGTTATGGGTACATTGTAAGCAGGTCCTGATAAATTGCAAAGTAGCTATTGGGTGTAGAACTGCGTAGCGAATACGGGTATTTTTATTCGTTTGATCCCAAATTGGATAGATATGTTTGCACACTTGAAGGTGAGTTGCCAGATACTGTCATCAGTATTCCCCATGATTTCGGTCAGATGCTTTTGTGAACTGGATGGGGAATTAACAAGTTAAGTGAATGTAGTAAAAATGTGTATTTATATGAAAAAATGGAGGGGAAGGCGGAAAATATGGGGGATTTTATAGAAGAACGATATAAGAGTAAGGATGAAATAAAGAGAAATGAGAGATTATTTCTGCGAAGAGAACACTATGATAATGATAATAACACAAACGTTAAGTACGATAAAAAGGACTTTATAAAAGAAAATACTGGCAAATAAAGAGAAATAATAGGATATTTACGAATAAAAAAGTATTAAAGTACAAATTATAGTACTTTAAATAAAAAAGTACGATAAAACGTACTTTACACGCATGTACATATAAAAAGCCTTAAAATATAAAATGTGCACCTGCACACATACGGCAAAAAGATAAAATATAGATCCGTTCCTACTTTAAACATGTGAAATTTTGATTGATCGAATAAAAGAAAGCAGCTGCTTCGATTACAAAAAAACAATAAGCTGTGGGTGGGAAAATACTTGTACTCTTCCTGATAAACTGTAAAACAGCTATTTTGTGTAAAACTGTGATCGAATGCAAAAATTTTTGTCCGCATGACTGGGATAAAGGGAAGACAGGGAAGTCTTTTACGGCTTGATTTAGAAGAAAAAAGCCTATTAAGTGAAATTTATTTTATGCCAGTTCTATGCCGGAACCTTATTCAGATACATTTTATATTGGATATTACAAAATGAAACTATGCTTGAAAAAGCCTTTAGTTAACATGTACATAACGAATATATAACAGGATTGGAAGAAAAATGAAATAAATACGCAAATCTTTCGTAAACATAATAAAATAAACAAAAATCGAAAATTTCAGTTTCATAATATTATATTTTTTTTCGCGAGAGATACATGTATTTCACACTATAAAAACACTCCGGGAAAAGAAGTTTCCATTTACTATATATAGATGCTTTTGGGGAATATAAAGATAACAGCCACATTATTTTGTGGATGGAGTTTCTTGTATTTTTTATATGCTTTCGTGATATAGATAATGCCAGAGAGAATATATCGGAGTATTTTTTTGATATTTCTCATTGATTTTATAATGTGTTCGTAACTGTTCAGTATCCTTGCAGTTACAAGTCAAACCGTGTCCTGGATCGATTTCGTTGATGGCATTTTTAACCGGATCGAGGAAGTCACTTGATTCAATTATGAATATTGGTTTGATAATCCATCTTCGGATGTTTCACGTGAAACATCCGAAGATGGATTAAGAATAAAGAGTTATAACCCCATCTTTGACAATTGCAGAAATAAAAAACAGCTGTAGTTCGTGCTTATGTGTTTTATGGTAGGTTTAATATAGATTTTAATCGAATCAAGTAATTCACCTGCTTCAATTGTGAACTACAATAAGCAGCGGTTGGGGACTTGCTTGTATCAGGAGAAGTACAGTCTCCTTCTGATAAACTGCGAAGCATTTATTAAGCTATGAGCAGTAGTGAAGAGGATGTTTTTATCCGCTTGACTTAAAAAATGTTTCGCAACAACGACAACTCATATGCGCTTTACGGTAGCGTGATATAGTTTTTAATCGCGTCAGGAGGTCCCCTGCTTCAAGTGTAAGAAGCAATAAGCAGCGGTTGGTGACTTGCTTGTATCAGGAAGAGTACAAGCAAGTTTTGATAAACTGCGAAGCAGTTATTCGGTGTAAAGCTGCGTAGCAACTGCGGATGCTTTTGTTTGTATGACTCGAATCAGGAGTTCCTCCCTGTTTTTGGCTTCAATTGCAAGAAACGATAAGCAGTGGTTGAAGAACTGCTTCTTATCAGGGAAGAGTAGCTTGTAGTCCTTTTGGTAAATCGCGAAGCAGTTATTCAGTGTAGAACAGCGAATGTGTTTACAGATGCTTTTATTCGCTTGATAATAATAGTAATGTTTTTAGTGTTCAGATAAAATTTGAAAATGCTATAAATGCTGTAAAAGAAAGGGATTTCGATGCCTATGTAGCAGTGTGCAAGGTTCCATAAAAGATAATATCTATACCGAGAAAATCGAATTATTTTCGAGATTACGATAAATCAGAACAATTTCAGCAAAATATCTATAAATGGGAACTTCATTTCTCGGTACGTTTTTATGGCGTAATGGCGTAAAATATATAGTCTGATTGACAGCAAATAAAACTGGAAGTTTATGCGGAGTTGATGGACTTTATAATCGATGTACTGTTACTGTCAAACTTCTGTTTAGTCCGGAATGAGTTTGGGTATACTACACAATAAATAAAATAATTCAAAACCTATTTTCTATTGTTTCACGTGAAACATTATGTGGCAGTTTAAAAATAAAAGTGTTATAATGATATCCAATGAGTAAAAATCCCTTAAAAAAATAAAAAGGAGGGGTACAATGGGACGAATCATTGCAGTTGCCAATCAGAAAGGCGGGGTTGGAAAATCAACGACAGCCATCAATCTATCGGCCTGCCTTGCTGAAAAAAGGAAAAAGGTTCTTGCCATCGACATTGATCCGCAGGGAAATACGACCAGTGGACTTGGCGCAGACAAGAATGCAGTAGAAAACACCCTTTATGAGCTGCTGCTTGGAGAAGCAGAGACCAAGGATACCATTATAAAGAACGTTGTAGACAATGTTGACCTGATACCATCGAATATGAATCTTTCCGGTGCAGAAATTGAACTGGTTGATCTTGAGGATAAAGAATTTATTCTGAAAAAGATCACGGATAAACTTCGCCGGAAATATGATTACATAATCATGGATTGTCCGCCGTCACTGAGTATGCTTACAATTAATGCTTTGACAGCCGCAACCTCCGTTCTGGTGCCGATTCAGTGTGAGTATTATGCATTGGAAGGTTTGTCACAGTTGATACATACCATCGAACTGGTAAGAGACCGATTGAATAAGAGATTGAAGATCGAAGGCGTGGTCTTTACTATGTATGATGCCAGAACAAATCTGTCACTTCAGGTTGTAGAAAATGTAAAAGAAAACCTGGACCAGAATATATACAAAACGATCATACCGAGAAATGTACGACTTGCAGAGGCACCAAGCTATGGAAAACCGATCAATCTGTACGATTCACGATCTACAGGAGCAGAGAGTTATCGCCTCCTGGCAGAAGAAGTTATAGGCAGGGAGGACGAGTGATGGCTGGAAGAAGAACAGGAGGCCTTGGAAAGGGTCTTGACGCACTGATCCCGAACAAAGCAGGCGGTCCGTCAAAGGAACCTGCAAAAAAGACAAGATCTGCAGTTGTAAAAAAAGACAAACCAACTGAAAAAGATAGTCCGGCCGCAGAACGACTTGTGAAAATTTCCAGCGTAGAACCAAATCTGAATCAGCCCAGAAGACATTTTGATGAGGATGCGCTGCTGGAACTTTCGGAATCCATTAAACAGTACGGTGTTCTTCAGCCGTTGTTGGTATCCGATAAGAAGGATTATTTTGAGATCATTGCAGGCGAACGCCGCTGGAGAGCTGCCAAGATGGCAGGGCTCAAGGAAGTTCCTGTTGTTGTAAAAGAGTTTACAGACCAAGAAATCGTAGAAATTTCCTTGATCGAGAACATTCAGCGGGAAGACCTGAATCCTATAGAGGAAGCGATGGCATACAAACGTCTGATGGAAGAGTTTCACCTGAAACAGGATGAAATCGCAGACAGAGTTGCCAAAAGCAGAACTGCAGTAACTAATTCCATGCGTCTTCTGAAGCTTTCTTCAAAAGTTCAGGAAATGGTAATTGCAGATATGATCTCAGCTGGTCATGCGAGAGCACTTCTGGGAATTTCTGATGAAGCTCTTCAGGAAACAACAGCCATGAAGGTTTTTGATGAAAAACTCAGTGTTCGTGAGACGGAAAAACTTGTAAAGAATCTGGTTTCTCCTGCGAAAAAAGTAAAAACAGAGAAAAACACAGCAGAAGATGCCATTTATGAGAGCCTGGAAGAAAAAATGAAAGGTATCATGGGAACAAAGGTATCCATTCAGCGAAAGAAAAACAACAAAGGTAAAATTGAAATTGAATATTATTCCAGAGATGAACTGGAGAGGATCATTGATCTGTTCGAATCTATCAGATAGGAGGCAGAATGAGCGGGATTTTTGAAAGCATGGGAATTGATTCCGGGATTGTGATCATTGTTTTGCTGATCCTTACCATCATTCTTCTGATCAATGTGGTGAGTAGCAATATGCGTCTCAGCCGTTTGGAACGGAAGTACAAGATGTTTATGAGAGGCGGAGATGCACAGTCACTGGAAAAAGTTTTTGTAAGAAAATTTGCACAGATCGATCGGCTGTATGAAGCAAAGGAAGATCATGATCATGACATCAGCTTTATCAAAAAAAATATGAATGTAATGTTCAGCAAATATGGCGTTGAAAAGTATGATGCATTTGATGATGTAGGTGGAAAACTCAGCTTTGCACTGGCGCTTCTTGATAAAAACAATACGGGTCTGATCTTGAATGCGGTTCACAGCCGCGATAACTGTTTCCTTTATTTAAAGGAGATCGTAAAAGGTGAGTCCTATGTTGTACTTAGTCAGGAAGAAGTGGAAGCTTTGAGAAAAGCAGTAAACTTTGGCCTTGGTGAGATTGAGAAGGAATAAAAAACTGCAAAGAGTAAGAATATTTTTAATACAGGAGGAATATCATGTTAGACATTA
>ULYA01036957.1_pt1 | contig 24783 bp, 20 predicted proteins | sample 1961821 | NCBI WGS metagenome assembly ULYA01 (sample SAMEA4835853, study PRJEB28245) | human gut metagenome | biome: gut microbiome; material: fecal sample | place: Denmark | collected 2008 | reverse complement strand
CGCTGGAGCGTTGCGCCGGCGAGTGAGCAATAACCATTGTCCGAATGCGTCCGCTTTTAACAACTTTCAACACATTAAATAGCAATTATATTGTCTGGCTTGGCGCGGTGCCAAATTGTTTTTTATAGGCCCGGGAGAAGGTGGTATAGTCGGAGAAGCCGCTTAACTGGGCGGCCTTCAGGATGGGGGTGCCTTCGGAAATTTTTGTGCGGGCGAGAAGAAGGCGCTTGCTAATGATGTAGTTGTGGATGGTGTAACCGGTTTCCTCCTTGAATTTCCGCATCATGTGATACTTGCTTAGGTAGTATTTCCGCGCAAGGGTTTCAATGGAAAGATCTTCAGGAAGGTTGTGGTTAATATAACGGAGAAGCTCTTCTATCTGGGAATCACTGCTGTAGGAGCGAGCGTCGTAAATGTACTGCTTTTCCAGAAAAATGCGGTTTACATAAACCATGAACTGGGTAAAAAGAGCTGAGCCAAGAAGCTCGCTTCCAAATTTTTCGTCTTTCAGGGCAGCTTCCAGTTCGTAGAGAAGCTGCTTTAATTTTTCCTGAGTGTCAGAGTCCAGACGGATTAGATTGTAACTCCGGTCAATCGCCTTCTGAAAACAGCGGAGCAGTTCTGTGGATTTGATGTCATCGCGGATCCATAGTACAAAACGTTCGTATGGAACCGAAAAATCAATTTCCGGTTTGTGGATGGCGTGACGGTTCACGAGGAGAATGTCCCAGGGCTTCAGGTAGTAGGACTTTCCCTCAATGTGGTAGGCTGCCTTTCCGGAAAGAAAGATGATCACTTTGTGAAAATCATGATAATGGTAGGAAAATTCCCGTTTGGTCTGGTCCTTGATGTGAAAAAGCCGGAAATCCTGCTCCAGATAGCCGGTTTTTTCAGTTGGCTCATTGAAAGAATTCATATGTTATGGCTCCTGTTTTAACTATAGTGTGTATGGAACCGCAAACTTTGTTTGCAGCTACGTTTGCGTAGCGTCATAATTCAATTCTGCGCTTGAAATATGACTTTATTATAAATGAAATACCGCATTTTTTGCAATATATTTCGCAAGTTATTCTATGTACATGGGAAAAATAAACGCTATACTGGATATAAGATGTGATTTGAGAAAAAAGATCACGGGCGTTTCGTCAGAAAGGAATTGAAAACAATGAGAGACAGCATTATCATGACAAAATATCAGGGCTTTGGAAATGATTATCTGGTACTGGATGCGAAGAAAAACCAGCTTCAGCTGCAGGGCAAAAAAGTTGCGCTTCTTTGCCAGCGGGGATTCGGACTTGGAGCGGATGGTGTGCTTTACGGACCAGTTGACATTAATGGAAAAATGGGAATGCATATTTTTAATTCCGATGGAAGTGAAGCTGCAATCAGTGGAAACGGTGTCTGTATTTTTGCAAAATATCTTATGGATAATGAGTATGTTACAGAGAAAAAATTTGCCATTGAGACTTTATCAGGAACAATCGAAGTAGAGTGTCTGAATGCCAGAGCGACAGAGTTCCGCGTAAACATGGGCAAAGCTTCTTTCCTTTCCAGAGAGATTCCGGTAACTGGCGAGGTGCGTGAGGTGATCGATGAGCCATTTACATTTAACAAGAAAGAATACAAGGCAACTTGTCTCACAGTAGGAAATCCACACTGCATTATTTTCATGGATCAGGTATCTCAGGAAAAAGTAAGAGAGCTGGGGCCATATGTGGAAAATGCAGATGAGTTCCCGGAAAGAGTGAACCTGCAGATCTGCCGCCAGATTGATAAAGGAAATCTGGATATCGAGATCTGGGAGCGTGGCTCCGGTTACACAAAAGCTTCCGGTACAGGAAGCTGTGCGGCAGCCATTGCAGCCTACCGAAAAGGTCTGATGGAAAACAGAATCAATGTAAACCAGCCAGGTGGTATGATCCAGATCGACATTAAAGAAGACGGAACTATTTTTATGACAGGAACTGTCGGATATATTGCGGAGATGAGCGTGGCTGAGAGCTTTTTCTCATAGAAAGAAAATATGGTGCATATGGCGCATCCCAACGGCCGGGGCTGTGTAGCGGTAGCTACGGCGACTGACGTAGGAGCAGCAGATGAAAAATCAGACAAGTCAATATGGCAGTTGCTTAATTTTCAATGTAGGAGAATCCAGGTATAGAAGTAAGAAGACTTCCGTGCCTGGATTCTTTTTTGCTGCAAATGGGGGGTGATGTCTGTAAGCGATATCATTATGCCTAAAGAGAGGAAAGTATTTTTTATATAAAATATGGAGACGGAATCAGCATGTTGATATACGAAACAGCCCCTCTTGTTGATAAAAAAAGTGCAATGTCTAAACTAAAAATAGATAGACATTTCTAACACAATTCTGTAGAATAAACAAAGGTTAGAAAATACTAATAAAAGTTAAACAAGGAGGAAGAGAATGGCTGACAAAAAGTTATTAAGAAAAATTGCTCCGATCATTATGAGTGCAGCTGTAGCGATGACCAGTTCACCGGTTGGAGTTATGGCAGAGGACTTTACTTCTGGAGAAGCAGCTGTTGAGGTATCTGAGGAGACTGCATATGGTTCTGATGAGATTTCAGACGACTATGACGAATCATCAGAGGCTGACGATTCAGCAGATTTTGGTACAGACACAGAGGATGGTTTTGAATCTGGAGAAGCCGCAGAAGAGGAGTCTGGATTTGAGGACGGCGAAACCGGAGACACAGAAGATGCTTTTTTAGCAGACACTGAGGGCGAAATCAACAATGAAGCGGGAGCTGTGAAAACAGTGGAGGATGGTCAGATCGTACTGATGAACATTCCCTATGAAGCTTTTTACAGATCTGAGTTGAAAAACAATGATGTAAAAGTAGATGCATTTACATCTGCTACATTAAATAAATCCAGAACAAAAGGTATGATGAATGGTAATGCTGCTTATCATACAGACGCAGCAGGAAAAAATATGGCAGGTATTACTTTCCCGGTAAAAGTAACAGATGCGTCCTTGCTTAACAACAATGCTGACAAATACAAGCAGATTACAGACAGCACTTCTGTAACAATCGCTGTTACCAACAGAGGTCAGACAAGCGAGAATACTTATACAGGAAAAGATGCACTGATCGAAGCTGCTGATTATTCCTATTATGTACCGGCAGCAGATGCGGCACCGGCCTATTATAAAGAACTTACGGTTGATGCAGATGGTAATATTTCCTTTGGCACAGTTCAGGGAATGAGTGCACAGACCGTTTCAATTGGTTCAACATTTAAAACAGATACCAAATATGGAGATTATGAACTGGATCTGAATGATGAGGCGCTGGCTGGAGTTATTGACACAGCAGCTGACAGCATTTACGGAGCTGTGATCAATACAACAGACGGAACCACATATGCCCTTCGTCATCTGGAGAATATCTGGAGAGGCGGCCATCTGGCATGGAGCACAGGCTTTACAACAACTGTACATGGCGGTCCGGTAAGCTCTGCACACTATGTCTCCATGATGGGCAAAACAATTTCAAGCGTAACCTATTATACAAACAAAGGAATTATCAATTTTGACATCGAAGACACCTATGTTCCGGTAACGACAGGCGTAGCTGCAACAGCAGTAAACGTAAAAACAACTGATACAGCTGTTAAAGTTGAATTTGCTGGTGATCTTCCGGCAGATTTTTCCAAAGAGTATGCTGTTGATGGCGTAAAAGCTGAAGCGACAGAGGATGGCGTAAAGGTTGCAGATCTTACACCGGGAACACATACTTTAACAATTTCGGATGCCAATGGAAAATATGCTTCCATCAGCACTACTTTTACAGCAACAACGGATGTTATGCCGGCTTCATACGACGAGTATGAGGGAAAGCTGGTTGCTGCAGCAGACATTACTGCAGAGCAGTTTGCTGCATATACAAAGGCTGTTTCAAAAGTAAAAATTGGTGAAAAAGAGTATGCTGCAAGCGGAAGAGGTTCTGTAAAAGTAGTTCAGGAAGATGGATCTCTTGATTACTCCAAAACAGAAGTAAAAGATGGAGATACCGTTACCGTAAGTGCATCTGGATATGCAGATTTCTCATTTGTTTACAACGAAAACGTATATGTATACGCAGGTCTTACCTGGGCTGAATACTGGTCTTCTGAGGATGTATACAATGCAGGCTCCACAGCTTCTTCTGAAGAAAAAGACAGAAGAGGTGAGTCAGACCTTGGAGCATTTGATGCTGTAACAAGAGCAACTGCAAACCATGGCCTTCACAGAGGAAGCTTCCAGGCAATCGCGGTTCTTAATGGAAAAACAGTTTCCCACTGGAGCGCAGACGGAAAAACAGTTTATTATGCCGATGGAACATCAGAAGTATTTAACCGGAACAATGTAACCGGATATACCGTAACTGGACTGAAATATGTACCGGTTGAGATTAAGAGAGCTGACCTTGCTGCTTTTGCAGAAAGCCATGCAATTGTAAAAAATGGCGGACAGCTGATCGGCGGTTATGGCGAGAAAGAACTGAAATCCTATGAAGCTGTTGCAAATGTAACTGCAAATACAAATGGTTTGAAAAAAGTTACAAAAGCTGAAGACGGAAGCTTTGTAATCGGAGCAAGACAGAACGGAACTGAGTCTGGCATCAAAGATGCAGAGCTGAAAGTGGCAGACGGAATTACAGCAACTGTAAAACCTGGAAATGGTTCTTATGGTGAGTTCCTGAGAGTTGACCTGACTGGAAACTATGGCGATCTTGGTGCACATATGCAGTCTGTTGAGTGGGCATATTATGGAAATGATTCCACTTATACAAACAGACTTGCAAACTATGGAACAAAATTTGCAGCTGATAACTGGATGCATAAAATGATGGGTATCCAGCTTGGTCTTACAGAATCTGGAAGATGCAAGCTTACGGAAGGAACTGACGGAACTGGTTACTGGATCCTTACTGTTCATGCCCTTGGATACCAGGATTACGTTGTAAAATTCCAGGCAACAGCTGAGAATATTGCAAAACCTGCAGGTGATGCAGATTCCACACCACTGGAAAACATTATCGCAGAAGCAAAAGCCCTGAACGAGGCTGATTATACTCCGGAGAGCTGGGCTGCTGCAAAAGACAGCATTGCAAATGAGCTTGAAGAGTGCGAGGAAATGCTTGCAAATATTAAGAATCAGACAACTTATGGCGTAGAAGAGCAGATCGGACATTTAAGAGAAGCTCTTAACATGCTTGTAAAAGCTCCGGCTCCAACCGCAACACCGGCACAGCCGACTGCAACACCAGCCCCGGCGCAGCCGACCGCAACACCGACCCCTGCACAGCCAACTGTAGCACCTACACAGCCAACTGCAACTCCGGCACCGACTGTAGCACCGGCCAAAGGAATTACAGCAACTGCAAAAGCTTCCACAATTTACACCAAAGGAAAAACCTCTACAACCATTACTGTTGTAAAAAATGATGTAACTGGAAAAGTTAAATTTACATCCAGCAACAAGAAAGTAGCGACTGTTTCCTCCAAAGGCGTTGTAAAAGCGAAAAAAGCGGGAAAGACAACCATTACTGTAAAGGTTGGAAATTACACTAAGAAGGTAGTAATCCAGGTTAAGAAACCTTCTCTGAAGCTTGCAAAATCTTCTGCAACAATCAAGAAAGGCAAAACAGTAAAAAACAAAGCAACCGCAACACCATCCGGAAAAGTAACATATAAGTCCAGCAACAAGAAAGTAGCGACTGTTACTGCAAAAGGTGTTGTAAAAGGTAAGAAGAAAGGTACTGCAACCATCACTGTTACAAGTAATGGAGTATCTAAGAAATTCAAAGTAAAAGTAAAATAATGATTACAAAGCTTTTACGATAACAAATAATACTTGTGCAAAAACAAGGCAAAGGAACGGGGGCCGTTTTTAACAGCCCCTGCTTTTGCTTGTAAAAAGAAACTTATTTTGCTACATATTTTAACAGGAGACAGCATGAAAAAACGAGACAGTGATAAGAATCCTTTTGAAAAAAAGAATCTGGTGAAACTTGCTCCGGCAGCAGTGGTTATTGCTGCTGTGGCTGCAGCAGGTGCTCAGGCTGGCAGCAGTGGAAAAGAAGTGACTGCTGAAACCAGAGAGGTTGTAAAATCCCAGGATCTGGAATCGCTTCTGAAAACAGCCTATTCCTATGAGGCAGCAGATGACGAGGCAAAAGAGGAGAGTCTGCTGAAAGCAGGCAAAAATACATCATCATCTTCAAAGAAAAAAACCTCCAAAATTTCAAAGAACAAAAGTGGTATAAAAAAAGGAAGCTCAAAGACCCTTCCAGTAAAAACGGCTGCATCTTCAGGGGTAGGTCAGGGCTCCACCACTACACCAACTACAGAAGTTCCGGAAGGCGGCTATAAAGATGGAACTTATCAGGGCAGCGGTACTGGCTTTGGAGGAACGATTACCGTACAGGTAACTGTATCAGGTGGGAAAATCACAGCTGTTGATATATTGAGTGCCTCTGGAGAAACAGGCTCTTATTTTGCCTCTGCACAGGGCGTTGTAAGTAAGGTTTTATCAAGCCAGTCCCCGAATGTGGATGCAGTCAGCGGTGCAACTTATTCCTCAAACGGGATTATCCAGGCAGTACAGAATGCCCTTTCACAGGCAGGAAACAGTGATTCTGCCACACCGGCTGCCACACCAACTCCAACGCCAACGCCAAAACCTGCAAAGAAACCGAAGAAAGATACTTCTGTCAGCTATAAAGATGGCGTATATGAGGGACAGGCAGAAGGCTTTGATGGAATCGTAACGGTAAAGGTTACAATAAAAAATGGAAAAATCAAAAAAATAAGCAACACAAATACAGACACACCTGAATTTTTTAATAAAGCATGGAAAACAATCAAGTCCAATGTGATTTCCAGACAGAGTACTTCTGAAATTGATACTGTAAGTGGTGCAACATTTTCTTCCAATGGAATTCTCGGAGCTTTATCCCAGGCTCTTTCAAAGGCTGATCAATCAGGAACTACAGACTCAAAGGAAGAAGATATAACTCCAACCCCGACTGCTGTACCTGATGAAACTGTAACACCAATTCCAACGGAGATTCCACATCCTACCAAGACTCCGGATAATCCGTCAGATGAACAGCCGGTTGTAAAGCTTTTGAAAGATGGTACCTATACAGGGTCTGCAATGGGATATTCTGGAAAGGTTAACATAACACTGACAATTAAAGACGGAAAAATTACGGAAGTAACCAATACAAACTCAGATACCAGAAGCTTTTTCAATAAGGCATGGAGATCCATACAGCCTAAAATACTGGAAAAGCAGAGTACAGAAGGAATTGACACTGTAAGTGGTGCAACATTTTCTTCTATGGGAATTCTGGATGCGTCCAAAATAGCATTGGAGCAGGCAAAAAATACAGAGGTACAGCCTTCAGTAACGCCAGAGCCCACTGAGGCGCCGGATTCCACCGAGAAGCCAGAACCCACAAATACGCCAAAGCCGACTTCTGTTCCGGAACCAACGACTGCACCGGAGCCTACAGCTGTACCAGAGCCTACTGAAACGCCAGCGCCAACTTCTGCACCGGAACCGACGGATACACCGGAGAATTCTGTGACGCCGGAACCGACAGCTACGCCAGAACCCACGCCTGTGCCTGCTGGTGCATATACAGATGGAACCTACACTGGCATTGGAGAAGGCAATGACGGACCAGACAGTGTACAGGTTACCGTAACAATATCCGGAGGACAGATTGTGGGAGCAACTTATTTTTCCTATGATGATGAAGAATATGCAGATACAGCCTGGGAGGGAATTCTTGGACAGGTTATGGGAAAGCAGTCCGCAGACAGTGTGGATACAGTATCTGGATGCACATATTCCTCCCAGGGATTTATTCAGGCATTTAGAAATGCATTAAATCAGGCAAAAGGAGCATAACCCATGAAATACCAGAGTTTTATTATGAGAGTTTTATGTCTGCTTCTGATCGTTGGTGTCGTTCTTGGCTACAACTCCATGCAGAAAAAAGATAGTGATACCGAAAAAGACCAGCAGATCGCCAGTCTGACAACCAGAGTGGAGGCCTTGGAAAAACAGCAGGATGAGATATTAAGTGCCCTTGAAGAGGCTGCAAAAGCGCAGGAAGAGGCGAAGAAAAAGGCAGAAGAGGAAGCGAAGAATCAGAAAGCCCAGACGGAAGAAGCGGCTTCCGGGGATGCTTCCGAGGACGCGAAAAAAGATGACAAGAATACAGATGAGACAGAGGCTGAGGACGCTTCTTCTGAGGAAGAAAGTGAAGATCTTGTCTACAAAAACGGAACCTACACAGGAGACGGCCAGGGCTTTGGCGGCAATATCCAGGTTCAGGTTACACTTGAAAATGACACGATTACAGACATTCAGGTGGTAAGTGCACCAGGCGAAGACTCTGCATACCTTTCCCAGGGACAGGGCGTGATCAGTACCATTTTGGCTGCCCAGAGTACAGATGTTGACACCATTTCCGGAGCAACCTTCAGTTCCACTGGAATTATCAACGCTGTAAATGATGCACTTGGAAAGGCGGAAAATCAATGAAAAAGAGACAGAGAAAAATCCGGCTGATCCGTGCCGGCATCCAGCTTCTGTTTTTCATTTTTGCTCCGGCACTTTTTTCCACAGCATTCGCAGGCGTGAAGTCCGTTTTTCAGGCAATCGCAGCACATCAGGCAATCAGCTGGAATTCCTTTCTGGATGTGACTGCCGTGCTGCTGGTGGTAACCTGCCTGTTCGGACGGCATTTCTGCGGATATGCCTGCGCATTTGGTTCCCTTGGGGATGCATTGTACGAGCTGACTGTGTTTATCCGCCAGAAGGTTTTTCATAAAAAAGGCCGTCACGGATACTCAGAAAAAGCCATCCGCATTTTGCAGAAGGTGAAATATATCTGGCTTCTGGTGCTTCTTGTATCTATCCTTACCGGCTGGTACAGCAAGCTTCAGGGCATGAGCCCCTGGGATGTGTTTTCCATGCTCACCGCTGGCAGACTTCCCGGTGCTACCTACAAGGTGGGGATTGTGCTGCTGATTCTGCTCATGATCGGAATGTGCACTCAGGAAAGATTTTTCTGCCAGTTCCTCTGCCCAATGGGCGCAATTTTTGCTATAATGCCTATAGTGCCCTCTGCGCTGTTCAACCGTGACAAAGGCACCTGTCCGGCGAAATGCGGAGCCTGCAAAAAGCGCTGTCCTGCTCATCTGGACATTGACGGTGATACCCCTCTCTCAGGAGAATGTATCTGCTGCCACGCCTGCCAGGGAATCTGCCCGAAGAGGAACATCCGGATCGGGATTCCGAAGGCGAAAGATGAGAGCCTTTTTTAAACACGAGCTGGGAAAAGATGGGCGAACGCTATTGGAAAATAAGAGAAAATAAAATTAGAAAGAACAGGATATGAGTAAAAAAAGAAGTAAAGTAAGATTTCAGAATGAAGTCGATTTAATTAAGGTACATTATAAAAAGCAGTCCAGAGGTCAATCACTTACCTGCTTGGATATGTTTAATGGGAGAAGGCATTTGAGAAAGAGAAGTGCGGCAGGAATCCTCTGCGGCAGCCTGCTTCTCACTGTCATTTCCGCTACAGTACTGGGAAAAACAACTACAGTTGTTTATGCATCTGACATAGAAAAATACACCAACGCAGATTTCGCAATGGACACGGTAGTTTCCGAAACCCTTTATACCTCAGGCGAGGACATCAACACTCAGATTGGCGAAAAGCTCCGCGAAATGGAAACCACCCTCCTTTCCTGGACAGAGGAAAACTCCCAGATTTCCCAGCTGAACAATGCTGAGGGCAAGACCATGGAAGTCTCTGATGATCTTGCCGCCGACCTTGAGAAAATCCGCCAACTGTCCCAGGATTCCGACGGTGCTTTTGACCCCACCCTTGGAAAAATCATCCGCCTGTGGAACATTGACGGCGAGAACCCTCATGTCCCAGATCAGTCCGAAATCGACACTCTTCTTCCAGAAGTGGGCTACGAAAAAATTCAGGTGGACGGAAACAATGTAACTCTTCTTGATGGCTGTACCCTGGATCTTGGTGCTGTTGGAAAAGGCATGGGCTGTGACCAGATTATGGATTACATGCAAACCCAGCCAGACGTCGTCGGTATGATCCTGAACCTTGGCGGCAGCAGTGTCATGACCTACGGCGAAAAGCCCGACGGCTCCTCCTGGAAAGTAGCCCTCACCGATCCCCGTGACACGGAAGGCGACTATCTTGGAGCCATCACCCTGGACGCCAATCAGTTCCTTTCCACCTCCGGCGACTACGAAAAATACTTCATAGAAGATGGAATCCGCTACCACCACATCCTGGATCCAAAGACCGGTTACCCCGTCCAGAACGGTCTCACCTCCGTCACCATCGTCTGCGACCAGGGTTACCTGGCCGACGGCCTCTCCACTGCCTGCTTCGTCCTGGGTCTGGACGCCGCGAAACCTCTTTTAGAGAAATATGATGCAGAAGCCGTATTCGTTGATGAAGATAAAAATGTGTATGTGACAAGTGGATTGATGGATAAATTCGAATTAATGAAAGACGGATATATAGTAAACGAATTATAAGTTGTCCATGATAAATTCATAGAAAATGATAACTTATGGAATAGCAAGAAGAGCTCCCGACGATAGTTCAAAACTATCGTCAGGAGCTCTTTTTCAATCAACAGCATTTGGGCTGAATATATTCCTAAGCGGGGCATTCAAGGCGCGCCTTTAATGGAGCGGAGATCCACTGCTTACGAAGACTTAACATCGAAGGCTCTCCTGAGATGTTTAGTCGCAGTTAGCAGTTAGCTCCGCGGAATGTTGCGCCTCCCCGCGTGGAATATATTCAGCCCAGATGCGTACGGTGGTAACATATTACGGAATCCTCTTAAGCACTTCCTTCGTCAGCACTCCAATCAGCAGTCCTGTAATCACTCCCGACACCATCAGCGCCGGAGCATAATAATACAACAGTCCCACCGTATGCGTTGCCGGAATCGCCACCAGCAGCTGACCGATGTTATGGGAAACGCCACCAGCCACACTTACACCCAGCTGCCCGAATCCAATCTTATTTTTCACAAAAACCATCACAATCAAACTAAGGGTCGCCCCCGCCAGGCTATACATAATACTGGAGCCGCTTCCAAACATAAAACCGATAATAAAAATTCTCACAATGGAAACTAGCGCCGCTTCTTTCCACGTATACCTCTCCATCACAAAAAGCACCGCCAGATTTGCAAGCCCTAGTTTCATTCCCGGAATTCCCGCAAAAAACGGAATCAACGATTCCACATACCCGAAAATAATGGCAATGGCTGCAAACAGCCCAAGATACGCTGTCTTTTTCTGATTCATCACTTACACCACTGCGTCAAATCCACTTTCGGAATCCTGTGAATCTGAATCGCCCTCTCCCTGAATGACTACTCTGTTTGGCAGGCACACAATATATCCGCCTGCACTGCCCACTGCCGGCTGCTTCATGCAAAGATGATCCGGGCAGTCCGCCTCTGTCATCTTTACCTCGCCGTCCTTAATTTCACACACATTGGTATCCCCAATCTGGATCACCTGATCCTCAGCCAGTGAATAAGTCCCATAAAGTTCCCCATCCACCGTAATCTGGATCGACCCATGAGTTCCATGTGGAACCGCATAAACAAAAATACAAAGCACCACTGAAATAACCAATAGTGCACCAATAAATACCGCTTCTTTCTTCTTCAAAAATGATACCTCTTCATTAATAGCTTTAACCAAAATCATCATATCATAGAACCATGTTCCACAAACGAACCATTAGTTTATGATATAAGAAATACAGAGATTTTTCAACCTATTCTAAAATCCATTTTTGAGAAAAAATCGCAACAGAGAGAATGACTGTTATTCACAGAGGAAACGGTAACGGGTGGCTATTCCTTTCCACACCGCTTTTTATTGTAATTTCCCACGGAATATGCTATTGTATAGTTTGAAAGTCTGTGTGCCGTGCGGATCGCGGGAATGATTTTTCAAACACGTTCCAGGCCGGCGGCATTGTTGAAGAAATGTAACGATTCAGAAAACACTGGACAGTTACACAGAAATATTAGAAAGAAGGTGAAGCTATGGTTGAATTAGACCAGTTCAAGAGCATTCTTGCAACATACACAGAACCATTAGTGGAAGTGAGGGATTCACTTTGACCTGGCTAACAAAGAGCAGAAGGTTGAAGAATTAGAGCGCGAAATGGAAGCGCCTGATTTCTGGGACAATGCAGAAGTATCCCAGAAGAAAATGAAAGAATTAAAGAGCATGAAGGACGACATGGAAACCTATCAGAATCTGGTAACCCAGAAAGAAGATATGGAGACCCTGATCGAGATGAGCTATGAGGAAAATGATCCGTCCATGATCGAAGAAATCCAGGAAATGCTGGATGAGTTCCAGGCACAGTTTGACAGTATCCGTGTGAAGACACTTCTTTCAGGAGAGTATGACGGCGAGAATGCCATTATCAAACTGAATGCAGGAGCTGGTGGAACAGAAGCCTGCGACTGGTGCAGTATGCTGTATCGTATGTATACACGCTGGGCTGAGCGCAAGGGCTTTTCAATTGAAGTTCTGGACTATCTGGACGGCGATGAAGCTGGTATCAAATCTGTTACCTTCCAGGTAAACGGAGAGAACGCATACGGACTTCTGAAGTCTGAGAAAGGTGTTCACCGTCTGGTACGTATTTCCCCGTTCAATGCGGCTGGAAAGCGCCAGACCTCTTTCGTATCCTGCGATGTAATGCCTGATATTGAGAAAGATCTGGACGTAGAGGTCAATGATGAGGATATCCGTATTGATACCTACCGAAGCAGTGGTGCCGGCGGACAGCATATCAACAAGACCTCATCCGCTATCCGTATCACTCATTTCCCAACAGGAATCGTGGTACAGTGTCAGAATGAGCGTTCCCAGCATATGAATAAAGATAAGGCTATGCAGATGCTGAAAGCGAAGTTATATCTTCTGAAACAGCAGGAAGCAGAAGCCAAGCTTTCCGGAATCCGAGGCGAAGTAACGGATATCGGCTGGGGCAACCAGATCCGTTCCTACGTTATGCAGCCATATACCATGGTCAAAGATCACCGTACCAATGAAGAAACCGGAAATGTAGATGCAGTTATGGATGGTGCCATTGATATCTTTATTAATGCATATCTGAAATGGATCGCACTTGCGAAGAGACCTGCAGAGCAGCAGTAAAAGCATGCTGCTGTTCACGAAGTAACGGTAACAGGGCAATGCCAGTTTCCGGATTATGTCTGGATACAGCGGCTGTAATGGCAGAGATTTGCAGGGCGCAGTGAAAGTGGAAGGAAATGCAGGATGCCAAAGACAACAGATAAGAATAAATATTTTGTAGTAAAAGAGCGGGCTGTGCCGGAAGTGCTTCTGAATGTAGTTGCAGCGAAGAAGCTTCTGGAATCAAAGCGGGCAGTTACAGTTCAGGAAGCTGCAGACGCTGTGGGAATCAGCCGAAGCTCTTTCTATAAATATAAAGATGATATTTTTCCCTTCCACGAGGAAGCCAAGGGAAAGACCATCACTTTTATTATACAGATGGATGATGAGCCGGGAATTTTATCCAATGTTCTTCGGGCTATTGCGGAAAATCATGGCAATATTCTGACTATACATCAGAGTATTCCCATCAGTGGTATTGCCACTCTTACCTTAAGTGTGCAGATCCTTCAGGGAGAAGGGGATGCAGAGGCAATGGTGGATGACATTGAACAGATGGAAGGAATCCATTATTTAAAAATTTTAGGCAGGGAGTAACGGACAGATGATAAATATTGCAGTGTTAGGATATGGCACAGTTGGAAGTGGTGTAGTAGAAGTCATCCGCACCAATCATGAATTGATTAACAAAAGAGCCGGGGAAGAGATTAAGATCAAATATGTACTGGATCTTCGTGAGTTCCCGGGAGATCCGGTAGAAGAGATTCTTGTTCATGATTTTGAGCAGATCGTAAACGATCCGGAAGTTAAAATTGTAGTAGAAGTAATGGGAGGAACCGGTGCTGCCTATACTTTTACAAAAAGAGCACTTGAAGCCGGCAAGAGTGTGTGCACCTCAAATAAAGCTCTGGTTGCCAAATACGGTCCTGAGCTTATGGAAATTGCAAAAGAGAAAAAGATCAACTTCCTTTTCGAGGCAAGCTGCGGCGGTGGAATCCCGATCATTCGTGCCATCAACGGTTCTCTTACCGCAGATGAGATCGATGAGGTCAGCGGAATTCTGAACGGAACTACCAACTATATGCTGGATAAGATGATCACAGAAGGTGCTGATTTCAATACTGTTCTGAAAGAGGCTCAGGAAAAAGGCTACGCAGAGGCTGATCCTACCGCTGACGTGGAAGGACAGGACGCATGCCGTAAGATTGCCATTCTTTCCTCTCTGGCATATGGAAAATTCCTGAATTTTGAAAATGTTTATACAGAAGGAATTACAAAGATCACACCAGAGGATATGGAATACGCAAGAGAAATGGGCAGAAGCATCAAGCTTCTTGGCACAAGCAAGAAATTGGGAGACGATTCCTTCTACGCACTTGTAGCACCTTTCCTTGTTGGACAGGATAATCCTCTTTATGGCGTAAAAGGTGTGTTCAACAGTATTTTTGTACATGGAAATATGCTTGGCGATGCCATGTTCTATGGAAGCGGAGCTGGCAAGCTTCCTACTGCCAGTGCAATTGCAGCAGACGTTGTGGAGGCTGCAAAGCATCTTCATGACACCATTCCGAATAACTGGAGCAATGAAGAGATGACCCTGATGGAGCCGGATTCTGTAGAAGGCCGTTTCTTTGTCCGTGTGAAGGATACTTCCCTGGATGAGGTGGATAAGGCTTTTGGTAAGGTTGAGGCTGTGATCGAGCCGGATTCCCTTCCGGAAGAATTTGGTTTTATTACCAGACTTATGACACAGGGCGAGTACAAAGCGCGTGTGAAAGCGCTTGGAGAGAATGTTCTGGGCATGATCCGCGTGAAAGACTGATAACATGAAACCGCAGTTATTCAGGTAATGGGCAGCTGCGTGAAACTGTCTGTATGCGCAGATAAAAAATAAAACTGACAGCGTGAAAGGAAAAACTATGCTGATAGTTAAGAAATTCGGCGGTACTTCCGTTGGGGACAAACAGAGAATGTATAATGTTGCCAACCGTTGTATCGAGGAATATAAAAAAGGAAATGACGTGGTGGTGGTTTTGTCCGCCATGGGAAAATATACAGATGAGCTGATCCGTATGGCTCATGATATGGACGACAAGCCTCCGAAGCGTGAGATGGATATGCTCCTTACCATCGGTGAGCAGATGTCCGTATCTCTGATGGCCATGGTAATGCACAAGCTGGGCGTTCCGGCGGTTTCCCTGAATGCTTTTCAGGTGACCATGCATACCACAAGCAGCCATCAGAATGCAAGATTGAAAAGAATTGACACAGAGCGTATCCGCCGTGAGCTGGATGCCCGCAGGATTGTCATCGTTACCGGATTCCAGGGAGTGGATAAGTATGATGATTATACCACCCTGGGACGAGGCGGTTCTGATACCACTGCCGTGGCACTGGCAGCAGCGCTTCATGCAGACGCCTGCGAGATTTATACAGATGTGGACGGCGTTTATACAGCCGACCCACGTAAGGTTCCAAATGCCAGAAAGCTGAAAGAGATCACATACGATGAGATGCTGGATCTGGCAACATCAGGAGCGGGTGTACTTCACAACCGTTCTGTGGAAATGGCGAAGAAATACGGAGTGCCCCTTGTGGTCCGCTCCAGCCTGAATAACAGTGAAGGAACGGTAGTTAAGGAGGTAGTTAGCGTGGAAAGAATGCTGATCAGCGGTGTTGCGCTGGATACAGACGCTGTGAGGATCGCAGTACTGGGACTTCGTGATGTGCCTGGTGTTGCATTTAAGGTATTTGATACCCTTGCAAAGAAAAATATTAATGTAGATGTTATCCTGCAGTCTATCGGACGTGCAGGAACAAAGGACATTTCTTTTACCGTAAATAAGGATGATCTGGATGATGCAGTTGCCACTCTGGAGGAGAGCCAGGAGCGCCTTGGCTTCAAGGAGCTTCACTCTGAGCGCAATATCGCCAAGCTTTCCATTGTTGGCTCCGGTATGCTCAGCAATCCTGGCGTGGCTGCCAAGATGTTTGAGAGCCTTTACAATGAAGGCGTAAACATTAATATGATCTCCACATCTGAAATCCGTATTACCGTCCTTATCAACGAAAAAGACGGAATCCGGGCTATGAATGCAGTACACGATGCTTTCGGCCTTGCCGACTGATCAAATATACATTCTAAGGAGGAATTTCTGTATGAAAAGAAAAGTATTGGGAGTGCTTTTTACAGCAATGTGCCTGTGTGCGGTTCCGTCCGCGGCTTATGCAGAGGCACAGGAAGCCGAAACTACAGAGGCAGCAGGAGAGGCTGCTGATGAGCCTGAGGCTGGTGCAGAAACGGTTACAGAGCTGTCCGACAGCCTGTACGATTTTCAGGTGAAGATCGGGGATAAGGTTTACCAGTTCCCTATGTATTACCAGGATTTTGCAGCAGACTGGACACTTGGCAAGAACGAGGACCCGGAGATGGGCGTTGGAACCAATTCCTATGGTTCCATCAGTTTTTACAAAGGGGACGACCGCGTTTCCGTAGATGTGATCAATCTTGGAATCAACCAGCTGCCATTAAACCAGTGTCTGGTAGCAGGAATTGATATTGATGCAAGCTATGATTTTGATGTGGCGGCTACTCCTGTAGAACTGCCTGGCGGAATCGTAATGGGAAAATCCAATTTTGATGATATCAAAGCTGCTTATGGTGATCCAAGCGATACTTACGAGGGAGACCTGTATACCAAGTATTCCTACTCGAAAGATTATTACGAGGAAGTTCATTTCTATGTATATAAGGATGACAATACTCTGAAGCAGGTAGATATGCGTAACTTCGTAGAGCCAGAAGGATATGACAAGGGAAGTGTAAGCGAGGAAGTTCCAGAAATCGTATCTTCCTATACCGCTCCTACTGAGCTGGGAGATGATCTGCTGGCTCCACAGTTGGAATTCTGCGGAGATCTTTATTCCCTTCCGGCTCCGGTGTCTGCATTCCTTGAGAATGGCTGGGAGCTTCAGGATGTGGAAGATGGCGCTTATGTGGCTGGCCGGGATCTGGAATTTGTAGACATGATGAAGAATAACCAGAGTGTGCATTTCAGTGTTTACAATTTTACCCAGGATGCAACTGCCATCGAGAACTGTTTTGTACGGGAGCTTGAGGTAGGCAATTACGACAGTGATGCTCTTACCCTTACTCTTTCCGGTGGATTTACCCTGGGTGCGAAGAAGGCGGACCTGATCGCAGCTGCAGAGGAAAAAGGCTATGCGTGTGATGAGGACGGAGATTACCTGAATATTTATAAGACTGCAGATACCAAGATTGACAACCGGGCACAGTTCTGGTTTAACAAGGATGAGGATCCGGATACAGTGGCAAGTGTTGCGTACAGAAATGAAATTCTTCCAGAATAAGGGAGAACCCGATCTGGAGGTTTTGCAAAATTAGTAACAGGAGGGAAATATGAGCGACTATGTGATCAGCTGCTGTTCCACAGCAGACCTTACGAAAGAACATTTTGAGAAAAGAAATATTTCCTATATCTGCTTTCATTATGAACTAAATGGAAAAGAATATGCAGATGATCTGGGACAGTCTATGCCATTTGACCAATTTTATAAGGCCATGCAGGATGGTGCATCCACCAAGACTTCCCAGGTAAATGCAGATGAATTCGAAGAATATTTCGAAGGATTTCTGAAAGAGGGAAAAGATGTGCTCCATGTCTGCCTGTCTTCAGGAATTTCTGGCGTTATCAATTCAGCTAACGTTGCAAAAGCGGATCTGGAGGAAAAATATCCGGGGCGTAAGATCCTGGTGGTGGATTCTCTGGGAGCATCCTCCGGATATGGGCTTTTTATGGATAAACTTGCAGACCTTCGGGATGAGGGCAGACCCATTGAGGAGGTTCATGCCTGGGCGGAGGAACACAAGCTGAACCTGCATCACTGGTTTTTTTCCACAGATCTTACGTTTTATATCAGAGGAGGCCGTATTTCCAAGGCCAGCGGCTTTTTCGGCACGATGCTGAATATCTGCCCGCTGCTGAATATGGATGATCAGGGAAAACTGATCCCAAGATTTAAGATCCGTACCAAGAAAAAGGTGATCCGGGCTGTTGTAGACAAAATGGAAGAGTACGCTGAGGGCGGACTTGACTATAGTGGGAAATGTTATATTTCCCAGTCCGCATGTATAGAGGATGCCAGGGAAGTGGCAAGGCTGGTGGAAGAGCGTTTCCCGAAATTAAATGGGAAGGTTGAGATCAATAACATCGGAACTACCATCGGAAGCCATACAGGTCCTGGTACGGTAGCGCTGTTTTTCTGGGGAAACAAGAGAACGGCGTAATTAAAAAATTACAGATGTCAGATGGAAGAATGCTATATTGGGAACAACTGGCATGGCTTAATGGAGCAAAAAGTGAAAACAGCGAAATGGTGCTGCAATATATCTGGCCGGGATGCATCAGAATCCCGGCCTGCTGTTTCACTGCAAAGGAGAATGATGATTATGAAAAAAAGAAGTACGAAGGAAATCAAACTGCAGGCAAAAAAGGCATTGCAGGGACATGTTGGAACTGTGATCCTTGGGCTTCTGGCAGTGTATGGTCTGAATACTTTAGGAACAATCCTTTCTACCAATTTATTTTCTGGCACATCCGCGCTGGATCTGGTTCTCAGTGAAGTATTTATGCTGGTGGTGTCACTGATCGTGGGGATCATTTCCGCTGGTCTGGGGTATATGCTTTTGAATATTTCCAGGGGAAAGGAGTTTTCTCTGGGAGATCTGGGCTACTTTTTCAAAAACCAGCCAGACAGGGTGATCGTTGCAGGCTTTGTGCTGGCGCTGATCCAGCTGGTCACAGCAATCCCTTACTATTATGTGAGCTTTACCACAGATCCGGGACTGACTGTGGATTCCCAGATCCAGTGGCTTTCCATGACTCTGGGACTGCTGGCTGTAAGCACTTTGCTGAATTTTCTTATTTCCCTTCCATTTGCCATGACCTACTTTCTCATGGCGGATGACACAGAGCTTGGAGGAATCCAGGCACTGAAAGAGAGCGCAAGGCTGATGAAGGGAAATATCTGGAGATATGTGAAGCTGAATCTCAGCTTTATCCCGCTTTTGTTATTATCTGTGTTCACGTTCTATATTGCACTTTTCTGGATCATGCCTTATATGGAAATGTCCATGGTGGCATTTTATCGGGATCTGGATGGGGAACTGGACTACAGACTGCCAGGAGATGGAACTGCTGACGGCGGCTTTCATAACTGGACCAATGATTCTGGAAACGGATATGATACAGAAAATAATGACGGTTACAGAAATTAGAAATACAAGCAACAAGAGGAGATTGAAAAAATGGATATTTTACAGGTAATCACCCAGGAACTTGGGGTGCAGAAATGGCAGGTAGAAGCTGCTGTTAAATTGATCGATGAGGGAAACACCATCCCTTTTATTTCACGATATAGAAAAGAAGCTACTGGAACCTTAAATGATGAGCAGCTTCGTAACCTGAACGAGAGACTGACTTATCTTCGAAATCTGGAAGACAAGAAGAATCAGGTTCTTTCCAGCATTGAGGACCAGGGAAAACTGACAGAAGAGCTGAAAGCACAGATCCTGGCAGCACAGACACTGGTAGTGGTAGAGGATCTTTATCGTCCGTACCGTCCGAAGAGACGTACCAGGGCAACAATTGCCAAGGAAAAAGGTCTGGAGCCGCTGGCAAATATTATTATGCTTCAGATGACAGGCAAGTCCATCGAGGAAGAAGCAGAAGCCTTTGTTTCCGAGGAAAAAGAGGTTGCTTCTGTGGCAGATGCCATTGCTGGTGCAAAGGACATTATTGCAGAGCATATTTCCGATGAGGCAGATTATCGAATCCACATCCGTGATCTTACTGCAAAAAAAGGAACCATCAGTTCTACGGCAAAAGATCCGGAGGCACAGTCTGTATACGAGATGTATTATGAGTTTGAGGAGCCGGTGAAGAAGCTGGCTGGACATCGTGTGCTGGCGCTGAACCGTGGTGAGAAAGAGAAATTCCTCACTATCAAGGTAGCTGCACCAGAAGAAGATATTCTTCGTTACCTTGAGAAGCAGGTGATCACCCGAGACAATCCATTTACTACACCGATTCTGAAAGAAGTGACAGAGGACAGTTACAAGCGTCTGATCGCTCCTGCAATCGAGCGCGAGATCAGAAGTGACTTGACTGAGAAGGCAGAGGACGGAGCCATCAAAGTATTTGGCAAAAATCTGGAGCAGCTTCTCATGCAGCCTCCAATCGCCGGACAGACTGTCCTTGGATGGGATCCGGCCTTCCGTACAGGCTGTAAGCTGGCCGTTGTAGATCCTACTGGAAAAGTTCTGGATACCACAGTTGTTTATCCAACTGCTCCTACTAACGAGAAGAAGATTCGCGCTGCGAAGGATACAGTAGAAGCTATGATCAAGAAGTATGGCATTTCCCTGATTTCTGTTGGAAATGGTACTGCTTCCAGAGAGTCTGAGCAGGTTATTGTTGATATGCTGAAGGAGATTCCGGAAGCGAAGGTTCAGTATGTGATTACAAATGAGGCAGGTGCTTCTGTTTACTCTGCAAGCAAGCTTGCTACAGACGAATTCCCAAATTTTGATGTAGGACAGAGAAGTGCTACCTCCATTGCAAGACGTGTGCAGGATCCTCTGGCTGAGCTGGTTAAGATCGATCCGAAATCCATTGGTGTAGGGCAGTATCAGCATGATATGAACCAGAAGAAGCTTGGCGAGGCTCTGACAGGTGTGGTTGAGGATTCTGTAAATAAAGTAGGTGTGGATTTAAATACTGCTTCTGCTTCCCTTCTTGAGTATATTTCCGGTGTTTCCAAGGCTATTGCAAAGAACATTGTAATTTACCGTGAGGAGAATGGCCGTTTCACAAGCCGAAAAGATCTTCTGAAGGTTGCGAAGCTTGGACCGAAAGCATTCGAGCAGTGCGCTGGTTTCATGCGTATTACAGGCGGCTCCAATCCTCTTGACGCGACAAGCGTTCACCCGGAGAGCTATGAGGCGGCTTCCAGGCTTCTTGAGAAACTGGGATATTCCGCTGAGGATATTGCAGGAGGCAAGCTTGCCGGACTTTCCAGACAGATCAGGGATTACAAGAAGACTGCTGATGAACTGGAAATTGGAGAGATCACTCTTCGGGATATTGTAAAAGAGCTGGAGAAACCGGCACGAGATCCGCGTGATGAGATGCCGAAGCCGATTCTCCGCACAGATGTACTGGATATCAAGGATCTGAAAGAGGGTATGATCCTGAAAGGAACTGTCCGCAACGTAATCGATTTCGGAGCTTTTGTTGATATCGGAGTTCATCAGGACGGACTTGTTCATATTTCCCAGATGAGTGAAAAATTTATCAAACATCCGTTGGAAGCTGTAAGCGTCGGAGATGTTGTGGAGGTTCGTGTTCTCGGTGTGGATGAGAAGAAGAACCGGATCAGCCTTTCTATGAAAGGGTTAAATAAATAAAGAGAAGAGGGAAAGCATTATTTCTCTTCTCTTGACATTGCCTTGCAGAAAGCCTTTTTCAAACACGCTTTATAGCGTGTTTGGCAGAGGAATTAGAGAGTTGGATTAAAATGTTAGAAAATATGCTTGTTGTGTATCTGGTTTTAGTTAATATCGCAGCCTTCGGGATGTACGGCATGGACAAGCAGAAAGCTATCAGAAAACAGTGGCGCATCCCAGAGGCTCAGCTTCTTGCGGTGGCTGCCATTGGCGGTTCCGCTGGGGCTCTTCTTGGAATGCAGTTTTTTCATCATAAAACCAGAAAGTGGAAATTTCGCCTGGGTGTGCCGTTAATTCTGGCAGCGCAGTTGATACTGTGGAGAGTCTTGCAGTAGACGGTGGATAATTTGCTTCCAAAATGAATTTCCTGTGGAAAACAGGACAGATTGCTCTGTTTTAAATGGGTATTAGTTCCTGCCGCTTTTGCGATTTTGAGCGGGGTGGACGAAATTGTTTTTGGATAATAAGGGACAGAGTTGTTTGTGAGAAAGGACTGAAAAAAGGAGATGGGAATTTGGAAGGACAGGTTATAGAGAATGCAGTTCAGGAGACTGTCCAGGAAACAGTGGATAAAGTAAACTCCAACTGGGATCAGATCAAGGCTTACTTTAACGGTCATATGCCGGATTTGATCAGCTTCGGAATGAAAGTGGTTCTTTCTATTGTAGCGTTTTATGTGGGAACAAAGCTGATCAAGTGGCTGCTGAAGGTTGCGAAGCGTTCCATGGAAAAGGCCGGCATAGACATGGGGGTTGCCCAGTTCATCTGTTCTTTTGGAAAATTTTTGCTGTATCTGATTCTGATTTTTAATATAGCTACTAATTTCGGTGTGAAGGAATCTTCCGTAGCAGCTCTTCTGGGAACTGCCGGCGTTACCATTGGTCTTGCTTTGCAGGGCGGTCTGGAGAATCTGTCTGGCGGTGTTATGCTGCTTTTGTTTAAGCCCTTTCAGGTAGGAGATTATATTATACAGGATCAGGCTGGTGGAACGGAGGGAACCGTATATAAGGTTGAGATGTTCTATACGACCCTGATCACCATTGACAATAAGCACGTAATCATTCCAAATGGAAAATTATCCAACAGCACCATTATCAATGTAACTGCGCAGAATTTGCGTAACCTGGAAATCAAAGTGGGAATTTCCTATGATTCCGATATTAAGAAAGCAAAAAAGCTTTTGCAGCACATTTTACAGGAAGATCCCGGAACCAAATCGGACAAAGACATGCTGGTCTTTGTAGATGAACTTGCTGACAGCGCCGTAGTCATGGGGCTTCGCGTCTGGGTTCCCACCGATAAATTCTGGAAGATCAAATGGCGCCTCAATGAGAAAATCAAAGAATCTTTTGATGCCAACGGAATTTCCATTCCGTATCCACAGATGGATGTACATGTTGTGGAGACAAATAAAGACAAATGATAATAGATATATAATAGAAAATATGAAATAGATGTACAAATAGATTTCCTATTGAAATTATCTTATTTCTATTGTATAATCCACCATGAAAAGAAAATTTCTTCGGGGCAGGGTGATCGAAATCCTTGGAAATCGAAATTCCCTACCGGCGGTATAGTCCGCGACCCGCTTTGGCGGCTGATTTGGTGAAATTCCAAAACCGACAGTAAAGTCTGGATGAGAGAAGAACGCGCAGAATATTTAGATCGGTTGATATTTTTTTGTACGTGCTCATTGCCCCGGAAGAGATTCCGGGGCTTTTTATGTGGTGATTTTAACGTTACTGGTTACTGTTCACTCCGTTCACAGTAACACGCTTCGCGATGCACAGAAATCATGCATTCGCATGATTTCGCGTGGCAATTCTCGGGTTTTCTGTGAACTTTGTTCACAAAAAACACCTCGCGGAACGTTACCAGTGAACAGTAACCGTTACTGTTTACTGGTAACATTTTAATCCCATACTTGCAGAAATTTTCTTTAAATATTATAATTTAAGGAGCAATGAGTATGAGCGAACAAGTAATCAAAAATGGAAACGTAATGGAGCGAAGCCGTACCAGAACCATTGCCCAGGTAGCAATGTTAGGTGCTGTGGCAGGTGTGTTGATGAATTTTGAGATACCGCTGCCATTTCTGGCGCCGTCCTTTTATCAGTTGGATTTCTCTGAGATTCCAGCACTGATCGGTTCTTTTGCAATGGGACCTGTAGCAGGTATACTGATCGAACTGGTGAAGATTCTGGTACATCTGGTAACCAAGGGAACTATGACAGCAGGCGTTGGTGATGTGGCAAACTTCCTCTTTGGCTGTTCTTATGTAGTTCCAGCCGGACTGATTTATCGTTATCAGCATAAGAAGACAAGAACACACGCAGTGGCAGGTATGGCAGCAGGTGTAATTATTACCACAGTGCTTGCATGCTTTGTAAACGCATTTGTACTTCTTCCGGCATACGGCAAGGCATTTGGAATGCCGGTACAGGCATTTATTGAAATGGGTGCAGCAGTACACAGCGGTGTAACCAACCTTCTTACTTTTGCAATTATGATCCTTGTACCATTCAATTTATTCAAATACACATTAACCTCAGTGATCGTGTTCTTTATTTATAAAAGAATCCGTGTGATTCTTCGCGGTGACTGATTCTCTGTTCCTTGGTGAGATCCAGCGAGACCTCTGACCAGAACAGCAAGAACTGACGAAAAGAGGTTCCTATGGGAAAAATCAACAGCATTACCAAACAGACAGATAATCGTTATGTAAACCTTTATAATGTAAAAGCCACCAGTGTGCACAATACCCCGGTAAACTATTTTGTGTCTTCCCGTGCAAAAGATGTAGACAGCCTGAAAATGGTGACACATAAGAACAATCCGGACGGTGTGATCATTTATAGCATTTATGGCGAAAGACATGAAAAAGTGGTGTTGATTCGCCAATACCGTTATACATTAGGCGATTATATTTATGAATTCCCTGCTGGTCTGGTAGAGCCAGATGAGAATTACCATGAAGGCGCAATTCGTGAAATGTACGAGG
>ULYA01024410.1_pt1 | contig 25513 bp, 21 predicted proteins | sample 1961821 | NCBI WGS metagenome assembly ULYA01 (sample SAMEA4835853, study PRJEB28245) | human gut metagenome | biome: gut microbiome; material: fecal sample | place: Denmark | collected 2008 | reverse complement strand
CATGTGGATAAATATACGTGGCACTCAGCTCCCGCAGATAAATCGCATGGTAAACCGCCTTATGGCAGTTCCTTGCCACCAGGATCTGTCCCCCCTTATCCACAGCCGCAGACACCGCCGCCAGGATCGCCCCGGAGCTTCCATTAATACTGTAAAAACTCTCCGGCACACCATAAAGCCGTGCGACATCCTCCTGGGCCCTTTTCAAAATATCCTCAGCATGATGCAGGTTATCAAACCCGTCAATCTCCGTAATATCCCTCTCCACCGGAAAATCCCCCTCCACAGCCAGCGGATTCCTCTTATGCCCCGGCATATGAAACGGATAAAAATCACTCTTACCGTACGCTTCCAGTTTCTTGTATAATCTGTCTTCCATAATTCGTCCTTTCAAAAAATCCACCTCTGTTACTTTCCCCATATCAATATCATAGTTAGTTTCATTATACCTGAAACGAATTTTTCTGTCACTGACGATTATCCATATTTCAGATTTTTGCATCTAAGTCGGATGTATACCGTGGTAAATTTTCGCAGTAAACAGGTTGACAAAATATCATCTCGCACATATAATAATTTCAGAATCAAAAAACACTTTGTGTTTTTGTAAGGACGGCGTTGCGACGGCGTTCTATTTTTTTGCCAAAAAACAAAGAGGGGCTATCACCAGACGATATTCCCCTCCATCTTTATCACATCTCAGCAAAATCGATCCTCAGATCCTCATAGATCCCCACCTTGATCGAATCCTGAAATGTATACTGCTCCGTATCCTCATTTTCAAAATCATACACCATTACCAGCTTCTTCACAGGATCCACGATCCAGTACTCTCTCACACCGGCAGTCCTGTATTTAAACAGCTTGGTATAATAATCCATACGCCTGCTCGCCGGAGAAACGATCTCGATGATCCAGTCCGGAGCCCCCTTACATCCCCTGTCATCCAGCTTATCCGGATCACAGATAACAGAAACATCCGGTTCCACATAAGTATTCGTCTTCTCATCCAGATACACCGCAAACGGTGCGGCAAACACCTCACATTTCCCCTTGTTAGAATCTATATAGTTACCTATCTTTCTGGACAAGATACTTGAGATCCTCTGATGCATCGTATTCGGCGGCGCCATATAATAAATATGTCCATCGATCAGTTCCGCTCTTTCACCCTCCGGCAAAGCATAAATATCCTCTATCGTATAAATTCTTTCCCTCAACAGCGGCATATCTCCACTCCTCTCAAAAGCACCCGACAGATCATACACCATCATTCCGATCTGCACTCATACACCTGCAGTAGCTCCATCCGAAGCCTTCCCCACAGGCTCACACCTTAAACCGATACCCCACACCCCAGATCGTCTCAATATACTGAGGCTTGGCCGTATTAAACTCGATCTTTTCACGGATCTTCTTGATATGCACCGTAACCGTAGCGATATCACCCACAGACTCCATATCCCAGATCTCCCGGAAAAGCTCCTCCTTTGTAAAAACCCTGTTCGGATTCTCAGCCAGAAAAGTCAGAAGATCAAACTCCTTGGTAGTAAACGTCGTCTCCTCACCATTGACCCACACACGCCTGGCCGTCTTATCAATCTTAATACCACGGATCTCGATCACATCATTCTTATGCACATTGGAACCAACCAGCCGGTTATAACGCTCCATATGCGCCTTCACACGTGCAACCAGCTCACTTGGGCTGAACGGCTTGGTCATATAATCATCCGCACCAAGACCCAGTCCGCGGATCTTATCGATATCATCCTTCTTGGCAGAAACCATAATGATCGGCGTATTCTTCTCCTCACGGACCTGCCGGCAGATATCAAAGCCATCCACCTCCGGAAGCATCAGATCCAGGATGATCAGATCAAACTCCTCCTTCATAGCACGTACAAGCCCCGTATCACCACGGTTCTCGATCTCCACTTCAAAACCCGAAAGCTCCAGATAATCCTTCTCCAGATCCGCGATCGCTTCCTCATCCTCTATGATCAAAATCCTACTCATTCATCGGTACCTCCTGATATTTTCTGAGAACAAAATACATGATCGTTCCGATTCCCAGCCGGCTTGTGGCCCAGACCTTTCCACCATGATCCTCCATGATCTTCTTTACGATGGAAAGTCCGATACCGCTTCCTCCCTTGGAAGAATTTCTGGAAACATCGGTACGGTAAAAACGGTCAAAAATATACGGCAGATCCTTGGCGGCAATCCCCTTGCCGTTATCCTCGATCTCCACCTGGATAAAATCACCCACATCCTTCACCCGAAGCTGGATGATCCCCCTTGGCTTCTCCATATACTTAATGGCATTACTCACGATATTATGAATCACACGGCGGATCTGCTCGCCATCCGCAATAACCTGCACACCCTTCTCCACATAATTGGCATACACAAGCTCGATCCCCCTGGTCTCCATCTCAAGCCCAAGCTCCTCCGCACAATCCGAAAAATAATCCTCCACATTCAGCTTGCTGAACGTATACGGAATACGGTTGGTATCGATCTTGGAATAAAAGGTCAGCTCATTGATCAGATGATCCATCTCATTGGTCTTATTATAAATGGTACGCACATACCGGTCCATCTTCTCCGGCGTATCCGCCACACCATCCATGATCCCCTCCACATAACCCTTCACCGCAGTGATCGGCGTCTTCAGATCATGGGAAATATTGCTGATCAGCTCCTTATTCTCCTTATCCATCAGGATCTTCTCTTCCGTGGACTCCTTCAGACGCTTACGCATCTCCTCAAAATCCTGGCAAAGCTGGGAAAATTCATCATTCCCCTCAACCTCCAGCACAAAATCCAGATTCCCCTCCTTGATGTTCTTGGTAGCCTTCTTAAGCTTCACCAGCGGAACCGCAATGCTCCGATAGATCCACAGCCCTACGGACAATGCGGTAAAAACAAGGATGATCGTTGCGGTCAGGATCATATCCTTGGCCATCAGCTTCACCTGGCTGCTGGAAGACTGCGGCAACGAAATATCATAGACCATCTGGCTGGAATCCGAAGCCTGGCTGCTGCTCTCCTGCACATGCTTCGCCTGCGTCTGGCTGAACCCGTACAGACTTGCGGAAAAAAGAAGCAGCGGCAGCAGGATGATCGCAACGAAGCCCACAATAATACGTGTTTTTAACTTCATCTGTATCTCCGTCCTTTATAAATTCACACATTCACATACACGTATTATAACATAAACTATATTCCCTATCTCTAAATTTTCTATAAAAAAGCCCCATCTCACCATGCAAGAAGCCCCCGGTACTGGCACTACCGGGGGCTTCACTCTTTATTCTTCTGAAACGATTATTCGTAGCTGTTGCAAAGATACTTCTTCAGAGTCTCAACCTTGTCCAGATGCTCCCATGGAAGATCAACATCTGTACGGCCGAAATGACCATAAGCAGCAGTCTGCTTGTAGATCGGACGGCGAAGGTCAAGCATCTTGATGATACCAGCCGGACGAAGATCAAAATTCTCACGAACGATCTCAACAAGCTTAGTCTCAGAAAGCTTACCTGTTCCGAAGGTATTCACACTGACAGAAGTCGGATGCGCAACACCGATTGCATAGGAAAGCTGGATCTCACACTTGTCAGCAAGACCTGCTGCAACAATGTTCTTTGCAACATAACGTGCAGCATAAGCAGCAGAACGGTCAACCTTTGTGCAGTCCTTACCGGAAAAAGCACCGCCGCCGTGACGTCCTGTTCCGCCGTAGGTATCAACGATGATCTTACGACCTGTCAGACCACTGTCACCGTGAGGTCCACCGATAACAAAACGACCTGTCGGATTGATGAAATACTTCGTATCCGCATCAACCATATCAGCCGGAATAATCGCATCAAAAACATACTTCTTAATATCCTCATGGATCTGCTCCTGAGTAACATCCGGATCATGCTGTGTAGAGCATACAACAGCATCGATTCTCTTCGGCTTGCCGGCCTCATCATACTCAACAGTAACCTGAGTCTTTCCATCCGGTCTTAAATATTTCAGAGTGCCGTCCTTACGAACCTTTGTCAGCTGCTGAGCAAGCTTGTGAGCCATGTTGATGGCATATGGCATATACTCCTCAGTCTCATTGGAAGCATAACCAAACTGAAGACCCTGGTCACCGGCACCGATGGAATCCAGCTCGTCCTCATTCATATCGTCCTCTTTCTGCTCAAGAGCCTTGTCAACACCCATAGCGATATCTGTGGACTGCTTGTCAAGTGATGTGATAACCGCACAGGTATCTGCGTCAAATCCATAATCCGCATTGTCATATCCGATCTCACGGATAGTATCGCGAACGATCTTCTGGATATCAACATTAGCCTTGGTTGTGATCTCGCCCATAACAAGTACAAGACCTGTTGTAGTAGCAGTCTCACATGCAACACGGCTCATCGGATCCTGTGCCATCATAGCATCAAGGATCGCATCGGAAATAGAGTCGCAGACCTTGTCAGGATGACCCTCAGTTACAGATTCAGATGTAAATAAAATTTTCTCCATGATCTTCTCCTTTTGTAATAAAACAATGGTTATATACATAAAAAACAGCCCGTACAATCCGGACTGTTTAAATTCTGTAAACAATCCTCTTATTGTTCGATTGCTCGCTCAGGTTGGCACCTTCCTGGGTTATCCGGGGTTGCCGTGGCTTCATAGATCCTTTGTATCTCCACCACTCTGAATAAAAGGCTATCTTTTATGAAATTTGCTGCAACACATACAATATACTTATCATACCAAAATGTCAAGAGCAATTTTCGAGAAAAAATATCACCCGCTGCTTTTTCATCCCCAATACGTAAATATTTCAAAAAAGAACCGGGCGTCCACATCGCCCGGTTCTTCCATCGATCATCCTTCAGAATGATCCGTTATTTATTTTTTCTTCTTTCTCTTAACTCCATAAGCTGCACCACCGCCAACAATGATCGCTGCTGCAAGGATTCCAACCCATACGCCGATCGGTGTATCATCGCCGGTCTTTACAGAACGTCTTGCTGTACCACTGGTATCGTTCGGAGCAGTTCCGCCCGCTGTACCATTATTCGGGATCGGAGTGATCCGATCATTTCCACCATGATTTGTTCCAGGTGTAACAGTCGGAATCGGTGTCGGCTCGGAAGAAAGACTGTTGGTGATCTCTTTTGTTACAGTATATCGGTTATCATTATTCAGTGTAACCTCACCCTGACCGGTAACTGTATACTTAAAGGTATCATCATCAACCGGATTTCCATCCTTATCCGTCTCCAGAACAGTATACGTAACACTGTTGATCTCCTGATCCTTTGGAAGATCCAACATTACCTGAACACTATCATTCTGTTTCAGAGTCACTACCTTCTCAAGCGTCAGCTCACCGTTACTCTCAGTGGAGAACACACCTGCATAGAACGTATCATCCACAGTAGAAGCAACACCATCGATCATCACATTCTTCTTAATGTTGATAAATCCGTTACGGCTGAATATATCGGAAATCTTTGTATAATAGTTATTTACATAAGCCGCTGCCTCAGTAGCACCACTATCTCCACCGATCACAACCTGATTGGACTTCTCTTCACTCTCACCATTCGGCTTCGTTACATTGTAGTAGTAAAGATTCTCCTCATCCACCTCGATCTTCGTATTCTGCTGAAGAAGATTTCCATCCTCATCCAGCTCAAATACATAATAGGTGCCATCCGGAACATCCGTCCATGTAGCTGTACCACTGGAAGCATTCTGGATATGGATATCCTGTAAATAATCATCACGGAACGGGATCGTACCTTCCGGATCCGAAAAAACGCCAACCTTATAAGTTACATCCTCTTTCGTTTCCAGAGGAATCACATTGTCGTTCTCATCAACATTATAGATCCTCTTCGTAACCTGGATCTGTGTATGCTTCTGCGGATTACTTACAGACTTCGGATAAGCCTGTACATCGTACATCCAGCCCTGCTCCTGATCTGCAAAAGGAACGGAGATCAGCATCGGTGAAACCATAACACTGCTATTTCCATCTGTCTGCACCACCAGGTACATACCCTCAGCCAAATCAGCGAAAGTCATATTTCCCTCTGCATCAGAGGACTTGGACATACCCCACACATCCACGCTTCCGCTGACGATCATAGCCGCCAGCTTCTCTGCCGCTTCATACCAGCCGTCAGCCGTCGTGATGGAATCAAACTCGATTGCTGCGGCAGCCAGTGCCTCATCCAGCACGAAATGCACATTGCCATCAAAATTCACACTGCCAACCTTGTAGATCGTCAGCCCTACATCCGGCAGCGGAGTCTGGTTTCCCTCCTCATCCGCCTGCTGAACCGTCAACGTTAGATTACCTGTTTTTCCAGCTTCATAATCCCCGGCGAAAACCGGCTGCAAAACACTTGTGACCAGCATAGCCGTCAGCATCAGAACAGCCAGAAGGCTCCGGAATATTTTCCCTTGCTTTCTTCTATTTTTCATCGCTCTCTGCCTCCTCTTTCCTTTCTGAAAGCTGCTTCTTTTTCCGTTTTTTGTCCCTATGACGGACGATCAGATAAATCAGCAGGATCAGAACAACAAGCACTGCAGCGCCGCCGGCCAGAACCCTCTTCGGATCCACAACAGCAAGCTTCTGCGGTATCGTTTCGTCATTCTTTGTATCTTCCACCACATATTTCGTCCGCACTCCCCGGACAAGAAGCCTGTGGGTGTTAACTCCATAAGGGGTACACGTGATCAGAGTCACATGATCTTCACCCTCGATAATATCCAGGTCACTGGTCTCATCCGGAAGCACCGTCTTGATCTGATCCACCTTGTAGGCCAGATGCTTGCCAAGAATGTGCAGGATAAAAATATCTCCCTTTTCCATCTGATCCAGATCTGTAAAAAGCTTTGCGTTAGGAAGACCTCGATGCGCCGCCAGAACCGCATGGGTGCTCTTGCCTCCGATCGGAAGGCTGGTACCCTCCACATGACCGACACCCTTTTCCAGGACCGTTTTGCTCAGTCCATGATAGATCGCCAGTCTGGCTTTGATCTTCGGGATCTCGATACTCCCCATCAGACCATCACCGTTCGGATCCAGAACCCTGTCATAAGGATGACTCAGCTCATAAGTATCCTCTTCCTCAAAAGCATCTACAATGGCATTCACCGGATGCTCGGCATTATACTCCTTCGCCTCTTTCCACAGCCTGTCATAGTCGTTGTCCGAAAGCTCCGTTACCGCTTCCTCGTACTTACTGACCAGCTGGGCATTTCGATACTGGTTCCACATATCACTGATCGTGGGATAAAGGAACACACCCGCCCCCGCCAGAAACACCAAGGCAATAATGATGTTCAGGACAACATTACTCTTTTTCTTTTTTTTCTTTTTAGCCATAAACTATTTCCTGCGTCGTTTTTTGTTCTGAACAGAATTGATACCGGCAACCAGGATCACCGCGATCACAATTCCGATCACAACACAGAGAGCAAGCATCGGAAGCGTCGGATTGGTGATTCCGGTAACCTTCTTCTCTGTTTTCTGAACCGCCTTCGCAGCCTTCATCGGAACTCTGTGTCCCCTCACCAGAAGTCTGTGCGTATTCACCGCATAAGGCGTACACGTAACCAGCGTTACATAATCATCCCCATCCGTGATACCCAGAGACTCTGTCTGCTCCGGAAGAACGGTAAGAATCTGATCCACCTCGTAGGCAAGCGTCTTACCCAGCACATGCAGGTAAAAAACATCTCCCTCTTCCACAAGATTCAGATCTGTAAAAAGTTTCGCACTTGGAAGTCCTCTGTGTGCCGACAAAATACAATGGGTACTCTTGCCGCCAACCGGAAGACTGCTGCCGAACAAATGACCGGCACCCTTCTCCAGAGACTCATCTGTCGTGTAATGATAGATTGGAATGCTCACATCGATCACAGGAATCTCCACATACCCCATCATTCCATCACCATTCAGGTTCAGAAGAGACTCATATGTACTGTCCGTCTGGCCATCCCTCACGGAAAAAGCATCCGGCACACTTTCCTGCTTGATCTGTTCGTTATACTCCTGTGCTGCCTTCCACATACTGTCAATCTTCTCCGAATTATCATCCGAAGAAACACTGCTGCTATAATTACTGATCAGCAGGCTGTCCCTGTACCGGTTCCAGGCATCACTGACCATCGGATACAGCAGTATGGACAACCCTATCAGAAACAGCAAACCAAGTCCAATATATTTTTTCTTCTTATTCTTTCTCATAGGTTTCTCCATACTGTTGTATTTACCACTCCCGGCCCCCGAAAGGGCCGGGCGGTAAAAGATTTACTACTTTATTTTAATACTTGCTTTGTCGTTGCTTATAAATAATTTTTGAATTGAATCAATCCGGCAATCAAACGATTACTCCTCAGATCCTTTTCTGCGGCTGATGAAGAAAGCACCAGCAGCGCCAGCCATAACTACAACACCGATGATAGTGAAGAGGTATGTTCCCATGCCACCTGTGGATGGAAGGGAGTTGAGTTTTGTGTTAAGTTTAATTAATGCCTCTGAACTAACATCTGTTATAGCACTTGCTTCAGTTTTTCCCTTAAGTTCTACTTTAACTACCCCTGGTTCTGCATCCAAGCTATATCCTGTAGGCGCTTCTACCTCTTCAAAGTAATAGTCTCCTAAATCTAAGCCTGATACTGTTGCCTCACCTTTAGCATCGGTTACAATAATTCCAATACCATTTGTATTACCATTTTTAATATCGACCTTTACATCTGAGTTAACAGCCTCTGTCCAACCAGCGAGTTTACCATTGGCTGTCAATTTCGCATATTCTTTTTTACCATCATTCATTCTGTATACTACAAATTTAGCATTTGGAAGTAACTTCTCACTGTTAGTTTCCTTCTTAATAACTTTGATTGTACCTGTGTACAGATTAACTGGGGTACTGGATTTTTCGTCACTACCTACATTTCCATAGGCTGTGTTTGTTGCTGTAACATCTGTAATTTTTGCCTGATAAGTTACTACTAATTTTTTTGCATAGTAGCTATTTGCCTCATTAATTACCGGCTCATTATTTACTTTAGCATCAACTGTCTTACCAGCTCTATTATCTTTTAAGATAATTGTAAAAGTTCCTTCTCCCATTTCAATCTCATAATTAGAAACTTCTGCACCATCAACCTTTACATTCACTGCAACATCATTACTATTTTCTGCTTTTACATACTCAGCACCTCTAATGATATCTTTTACTGCAAAATATTGATTTGCATCTGTAGGAGTAAATGCTGGAACTTCAGTCTCTACAGTATATGTTTTAATATCACCAATAGCAACTACATGATCTGGATCTTCTTTAACACTTTTATTTATAACTTTAGAACTACGTTTAGCATCAACATCAACATTACCCTCAACAACCATGTTGTCACTAAAACCAACATATGCAGCCATTTCTTTGTAAGTATACCCATTCTGCGCTGCTTTAATAGCATAAACACCTGCTTTATCTACATCAATTGGGTTTTTCTTAACTTTATTAGCATCTGTAACATTAACTGCTGCTAATGCCTTTTCAAACTGTTCACTTGATGCAGGAGTTACACCAGCATATTTCAAATTCTGTCCGTTATCCTGTGCTGCTTTATTAGCTAACATCTTAATTGCTGTCTGAGCCTCTACATTATTACCAAAGTTAGATGTAAAAGCTGACTCTACACCATTTGAGAACTTCCATCCAGTCTCTGTTGTCGGATCCGGTTCAATAACCTGTACGCACCATATTGTTGTATTATCATTCCCACCAAGAACTAAAGCACCGTCTGGCGTTTTCACTGTAATGGTTGCCTTCGTTGTATCATCTGCAAATACCGCTGTGCACATAGACAGTACCATAACCGCTGCCACTAATAATGCACCAATCTTTTTAAATAAATTTTTCATAAGGTTTGCTCCTTTCTTTCTCTGCATTTTTCTTTTTCGCCCTTCATCGGCCATTTACAATTAATGTGTTACGATCTCTTTGCTTCTTCCTCCCTTCGTTTATTATTTATAAACAACAGGAGTGCAGTTGCAAGAATCGCTACACCACTGATTGTAAATCCATAGGTTCCCGGACCACCGGATTCTGGTAATGAATATACCTTCGCGTTGGTAATCTGATAATAAATTGTATCATTATCTTGTCTTAATGTTACATCCTCACCATTATAAGTTACCGTTACTGTTCTGTTATTTTCCACTACAATATTCCACGGTTTTGCAGATACCATATAACCTGTTGGTGCTTCTGTTTCAATCAATACATACTGCCCAATTGGAAGATTCTCTATAGAAATCGCTCCATGCTGACCTGACGTATAAGAACGAATTACTTGGCCTGTTTTTTCGCCATTTGCATCTGCCTTATATAAATCAAATTTAGCACCAGACAATTTTGTATCGGCTGTCTGACTATCAACCTTCTCAAGATTAATATTCACAACTGTTTTCTTATTTGTAAATTTGGCAATTCCAATCTGTCCATTAATTTTGTCTGTATTTCCATTTTTGAGAACTACTTTATTATCAGTATCTGTTCCCATGGTAAACGTAATATCTGTAGCCTTCTGCTGTTGATTTCTTGCAATTACACTGTGGCAGTTTGTTTCATCAACTGTTGCAATCTCCTGCAATTCATAATGAACATTTGCGCCAAGAGATTCTACAACCTTATAATCACCTCTGGATAACTCACTTAATTTTGTATTATCAGATTCAAGTTTTGCATTGACTCCCTCTGTAAGCGTAAATACCGCTTTTGCTTCTTTTTTGTCTTTTTTAATCACTGCAGTTGCAGTTGCAACTGTTTGATCATTTTCATCTGTAATTGTGAAATTAAATGTTTCGTTCTGCTCAGCCTCTACGTCCAGTTTTTTAATAATCTGAATATTACCGGCTACTACATTTACTACATAATTACCAGTTGCTTTCAGATTTGAATTAACCTGTGTTCCACCCTTTTCTGCATCTGGCTGCTGAACTTCTGTTCCAGACAATATAGTGCTTCTATCAGATTGGGAGTACGGATGATAAGTGACAGTCAGTTGATACTTTTCCACTTCATTTCCAACCGCTGTAGCAACATGATTATCAGCATTATCGCCTTTAGCCAATGTATAAGTATAAGTGAAATATCCTACAGCTTCATTAGAACCTGGATAGGTATACCCATATGACTTATCACCACCAATAGTTAATGATTTCTCTGTTGACAATGTTTCAATCTGCTGAGGTGTCAGAACCGGTAATTTCACTAAATTCTGCTCCTGGGGAGTCACAGCTGTTAATGTTTTTGTCGTATTATCAAGTTCTACAACACGTATCGTTTCAGCAAGCTCATTTTCAAAATTCTGAGTATTAATGCTGTCGCCTTTAAATAATGTCTTTTCTTTATCGTTAATGCTCAGACTAAGAAGCTTAACATTAACAGATGGTTGCTCAAACTTTTTAATACCACCACTATCCAGATAAATGCCGGAATCTGCACCATTAGTAGGAATCATATTTCCACCAATGAAATCATCTTTCGCCTGAATCTGGAATTCTGTATTCCATCCACCATTCTCATCCTTCGAATTACCAATCAAAGCCGCCTGGTCCGTCCAGGTAATTGTAGTTGTACCATTTTTGTTTTCAACAATCGTTACTTTTCCCAGTTCTGAATTTGTAGTCTCATCTTTCCAGATAATTTCCTTCGATCCGTCCTGCTTATTAATTTTTCCTTGTCCCAGATTACAGTTATTTGCCAGAGCATTTAAACCATCATCTGTAAGTTTGAATCTTGAGTCAATCGTATCTACGATACGTTGAGGCTGAGTCCTAAAAAGTTTTCCAACCTGACCTGCGATTTTCTCAAAAATGCCGTTTAAACCAGATATATTCTCTGTAGCATAAGCACAGCCCTTCGAAGCAATATAAGTTTCAAGAAACGAATTGGCTGACATGGGGCCATGGACATGGTAAGAATCATAATACCGATAGTGATAATAATCTGTAATCCCTGAGTGATCCCTGCTCCACCTAAATGAATCTTTTACATTACCATATCTCACAGTATATATAATAGCTTTTTCTTTTATTTTCGAAGCGTTATCTACTGCACGATTTGCCACACGACAGTTATATGAATCGTTATCAATATATCCAGGCATTCCATCTGTGAAGAAGATAACATATTTATTCGAATGTTTTGCTGAACCTAATTTTTCATTTGCAGCTTCCAAAGCTGCTCCCATTGGAGTTGCACCAGCGGCAGTTTCAATGTTTATGATCCTCTTCAACCTATTAATATTCTCTTGGTTATCTAGATTAATGAACTCGCTGCTTGCAGTAACAACATTTGTCCCGCTGCTATCATATCCTTTATACCATATCACAGAAATTTGACTGATTGAAGATTGCCCAGCTGCAGTATCAACAAAATTAGCCGCCGCTTCTTTTATTTTCGCTAACGCCGTTCCTTTCATTGACTCACTGGCATCCATTACAAGTACAATACTGGCTCCCTGTGCAGCAACTCCCTCTGTCTCTCCTGTTGTCTCCGCATGCAGTTTAATCTTATAAGTCCTGGAATCATACTCATCTACTTCTGCTTTTTTATTACTGGAAAGACTCTTTTCTGCCTCCTCCTTTTCTGTATAGTTGACAATTTTATTTCCCTCAACTTCAGTTTTATCATCTGCTTTATAAAGTTTAGCAGTTGCCTTATCTCCACTGACTGTTACTTTCACCTCATAAGCTTCTTTAGATGCTACATATCCATCAGGTGCTACTGCCTCTGTTAAAGTATAAGTTCCTAAAGGAAGATTCTCAAATTTTATGCTTCCATCGTCACCTGACTCTGCTGTATAAGTTTTAGAATTGTCATCCTGAGAAGTAAGAGTAAATCTTGCTCCGGATAAAACCTCACCTTTTGTATTGACTTTTTTGAGATCAAGTTCTGCAACACTGGCAAGTACATTGGTAACCACTACCACTGGTCTACTGTCAACTGTATCTCCCCCAGAAATAACATTTCCCTTCACATTTGTTGTCTCTTCACCATTGATTAAAACCTGATCATATCTGTCCTTTGATACACCAAGTTCTTGAACCTTATACTTCGTATTTTCCTCAAGTCCAGAGAATTCTGCCTTCTGACCAGGTTTCAACGTAAACACATTATTGTAGGAAACGCCATTTATTTTTTCATTATTCTTGAACTTAACTTCGCCACCATCGCTTAAAGTACCTGCAGTATTTGATGGAACATACTCCCCTTGGTCATTCTGAAGAAGTAACTGAAATTTAAACTCTACATTTGCATACTTCTCCTTATCCTCCTTATCCGTATTACTCAACTGTTTTTCAACCGTAACCGACTTCTTCGGAACTGTTGGAAGATTGAACTTAAGCTTACAGTTGGAATCACCCTTACCTCTTTCGAGATAATAGAAATTGATTGTATGCGCTGTGTAATCTTTGAAAATATTCTTTTCGCTAACAAAATTTCCTTCTATATTTGCATCATTAAATAAATTTTTTAAATTTGTATTATAGTTACTACCAACTTTAACTGTACCCTCAGCAAAATCAATAGAACCAGACACTACATTATGAATACCACCAATATCCAACACCAAAACGCCATCGATGTAAACCCATACATCATCATCTCCAGAAAACTCAAATACCATATTATTACCCTTAATTTTTCCGTCTTTTGGCTGAATGAATTTAGCTGACATTGTCATACCAAAATGGAAATCTGGAGCTGCTTCTGAAATTTGAGGAATACCCTCGTAGTATTTACCACCTAATGTATTGAATGGAAAGAAACTTCCATGGTACGGACCTGGTCGTTGTAGGTCTATTGGATCTTTACTACTTCCTGGTACATTATATACAGTAAACTTTTTTGTATTTTTATTAAACTGTGCAAAATTTTTAGCACTATCATATTCATAGTAACCATTTGCATCTTGTTTAAATAAGTAATTTGCACCAGAATAAAACTCCTTGCCCGTACCTATCTTCGTTGAGAATAAATACGAACTACTCTCTTTATTACCACCCTTATCTACTATCGGATATGAATCTTGTCCCAATTTCTTTTGCATAATGCCAGTAGAGAGATCAGCTGGCCCTCTATACTTATTATAATCCTCGCTTACTCCATGCGTTCCATCACTAAACTGCAAAGAATGACCTGCATTTATTTTATCAGTATCGTAATCAAACATATTGATAGTAATACCTCTTTCAGCACTATCAACAGTTGTCTCCTTATCATAACTACTAGTTGTCTGTACAGAAGTGAAATCATCTGCCAACCATACAACTGAGAAAGTAGAAAAACTCTCTGTTTCAAAGTTTGCACTTTCAATTTCTCCATTGTCGGTTGTACTTACTTTAGCCTGTCCATCGTTGCTCATATTAACAACTTCTGTGACATTACCATTTGCATCCTCCACAAAATGTACCAGAGATACATTCATGTTTTCCTGTGCTGTATCTGTTTCAGCTACATCTTCTGGGATTTCTGCTTCTTTGTAGGCTATAGATACCCTGACACTTCCGTTCTGCGGTTCGATCTTAGTTCCATCGTCATTCAGAAAACTAATATCGTATGCAAGAAAACCTGCTACTGTATAACTCTCATTTTCTGCACCCTCGTGAAGCTGTTTCTCGATATCTGCATACTGGTCAGAACCTTTCTCGATCGGAGTCACAACAAACTGTGCACCTTCCGGAATAACGCCCTTCGCTGCTGTTGCAGTTACAACTACATTACCAACTTCCTGGGAATAAGAAACTTCTTCGCTTTCCAGAACATCCTCGACTTCTTCTGCCTCATCACTGCTGTCAACAACCTGTGCCATATCACTTCTTATGTAAGCCTCGGTTCCTTCCCAGGAAACCTTGTACCAGGTTGCTCCGTCCTCTGCTGTTACAGTATCCAGAAGTGTGAGCTGTGTTCCTGCGTTTACAGTTGCCAGAACTTCTGCCTCGATAGATGGGCTGACACGAAGATTCGTATCGTCTCCCTGAACCTTGATCAGGCTTGTCTCACCATTCTCATCTGCTGCCGGAACATCCTCCGGGCTCTCAATATCCTCTGCCGGTTCTTCCACCACATCCGGATCCTCTGTCGGCGCTTCGGTAGGTTCAGCATCCGGATTCTCCGCCGGAGCCTCAGAAGGCTCTGCCTCAGGAGTTACCTCCGGATTCTCTGCTGCCGGTGTCTCAGCTGCATCCTGCTCAGGCTCGTCCGAAATATCCACTCCGTCCGTAAGCTCCTCTGATGCGATAGACACCTCGTCCTCATTACCGGAAACAGCTTCCGCCTCGACATCTGCTGTCTCAGGAGAATCCCACATAACGGCAAAAACAGCTGCGTTGCCAGTCTCAACCTGAAGTGTCTGGATCTGTTTGCCCTCGTTGACATTCAGAACCTTCAGATCCTCGTTGGCCTGTAAGGTGTTAACATCAGTATCACCGGTACTGCTGTTATAATGAAGCTTCTCAACGGTTACACTCGTGCTGGCTGCATCGGTAAGCTCCGGTGCTGCCGGTGTCTTGTACTCAAAAGTTACTCTGACTCTGCCGTTCGGCTCGACTCTGTTTCCGTCGCCATCAGCAAAATACACATCATACGCAAAAAAACCTCTCAGGCTGCTGCCCTTGTCTGTAGCTGCTGCTGAAAGCTTCTGAGAAACTGTATCATAAGATACGGATGAATTCTCGTTTACGCCGTCAGCCTTCAATGCTGTATTCTGCGGAAGAGCTCCGTCCTCCAGTGCCTCTGCTGTTACTTTAACAGAATCATTTTCATATGTAAGCGTCGATTGCTGCGCCTGTTCCGTTTCCTCCTGGTCAGCGCTGCTTACATCCGGTGTCGATTCTTCGGCCGCTGGTTCAGATGTAATTTCGCCATCTGTAAATATATCCTCCGTTCCATCTCCGAACGCTTCACTCGCGGAGATCGTATATGCACTCGGCATACAGGATACCATCAACGCCAAAGCCACCATAAATGCCAGGAGTTTTCTGATCTTATTATTCCTTAATTTTTTCATACCTTTCCCGCTTTCCTATGTGTGCATTAACGTGTACTGTATTTCTTATTACTTTACTTCTGTTTATATTCCTTTCTCTTAAAAAAGCTTCATGTTTTTAGCCGGTGAGTAAACAGGTTACACCTTTTCAGTATTTTACCCTTATGTGATTGTAATATCAATATACCAGGCATTTTTGGTAAGGATATTGACATTATCAGATGCTATCGAAAATCAGTCTTCAACTCCTCCTTCTTAACTTACTCGTTTACTGGTTCTTTTCGCCTGATTTCTCCGATAAAATCTGACTATTCGTGATATTTATCATACAACACTACCAGTTGTTTTGTAAGGCCCGTTTTTTCAAAAAAAAGTGCCTCTGTCACTATTTTAACATGAATTTTTTCAGCTCATCCCGCTTCTTGACATTCAGCTTGCAAAAGATATCCGTAAGGTAATGCTTGACAGTATTAATGGAAATCCCCAGATGCTCTCCGATCTCCTTATTGGTCCATCCCCCACTTGCCAGCATGGCAATAGAAAACTCCATCGTCGACAGCTCCCCCGTAACCTTTCTCCGGTTTTCCGGATTATGAAGCGCCATCCAGCCCCTGCTGAAAGAAATCACACCCTCCGTGATCCGCTGATACGCCTCCGGATCCCGGTTCCGGATACAAGCCTCGATCAGCCCCCGCAAAAGCCCATGATGCTCAATAAAAGGCTCCAGAAACCCATCCATCTTCGCCAGCTCCCAGCTCCGGAGCATCTCCTCCTGCGCCTCCTGCTTATGCTTTCGGTTGATCGCACACACCGCCATCATACAATGGATATACGTCATACTGATCGGATACGGCCTCTCCGCCATAAACAAAGCAGCCTTACCCATCCCATAAGCACTCCATATCTCCCCGTTAAGATAAGTATGGTGAGCCATCACATACGTGGCAAAAAGCCTCAGCCCCTCAGGAAGCATCCTGCTGTACTCCCCAAAAGCAGGCATCCCATCCGTAGGCAGATGAAGCAAAACCGCCCCCACATACCCCGCCAGAAGACAGGACGCATAAACATCCTTAGGAACCTTCTTCTTCATAGCAATCTTCACACAGGACTGGATTCCCTCCATCCCCCGCTTAGCCGCCGCCACATTCCCCAGCGTCAGATTAGAATACCCATACAAAATACACGCCGAAAGCTTCAGCTCAATAACCCTGCTGGACAGATACCCCCTCGTGATCTCACAACACTCCTCCGCCTGCCCCGTAAAATAAAAAAGCTCAGCCCGCGCAATATTCCTCAAATCCACATCCACAAACCCCTCAACAACCTCCCGAGCCCTCCCAGGCTCAAAAGACGAATTCAAAAGCGGCAAAACCACATAATCACACATACAACCCTCTCCCTCCAAAACCCAGGCAGCCCCCAAAAGACCACCCTCAAAACCAAACCAACAAACCTCCGAAGCCCTCACACAAGCCACATCAACACACATCCGAAGCCCATCACACACCCCTCATCAACACACATCCGAAGCTCTTCTCTCAAGTCCCACAAAACAGTCACCAAAACTCCGGATATCAATCAACCAGTCAATCAGTCAATCAGTCAACCAATCAGGCCAACCATCTTTTTCCATAATTATAATCCAAAATACTCCAAAAATAAATTTAAATATTACACAAAAACACCACACCCTATCCAAAACAGCCTCTATCCCCCAATCCCCTCACGACAAATCGCAAAAAACTCACCCCACCCACATCCAACGCAGCGCCGATGCCACACCACCTCCCAGCACATCACAAGGAAACTCAGCCCCTGCAGCCATCCACCACAGCGCCGATGCCACACCATCTCCCAACACACCACAAAGAAACTCAGCCCCTGCAGCCGCCCCGCTGGCAGTCTGTCCGTTCGTCCCTCCATTCATCCCACAAAAAAAGAGCCCCCAGGCCCAAACACCCAGGAACTCTCCCAAAACCAAACAACATCATCTCCTCCGCAGCTTCCGCAGCTTCCTCAGCTCCCTCTCCAGCCGATCCGCACGCGCCTTCTCCCTCAACGTATTCACCCTCTCTTCACTCCGCCCCTGTTCAATCCCTTGAGTGATTCCCTGGCTGATTCCTTGGCTAATTCCCTGTTCAATCCCTTGGGCGATTCCTTGACTAATCCCCTGTTCAATCCCCTTATTAATCCACATCTGCTCAATCTCAAAACTCTTCATATATGCCACCGTAACCTTTCCATCCTCTTTAACAACCCTGACCATCTCCAACAACTCCCTCAAAACATCATTTACCGCATTCACCTCCCTGGTATCCTCCAAAAAACGAAGCAGCGCCACCAGCTCCTCAGGCACACCCGCACCATCTCCCTTCGTATTCAGAAAAACCGTCCTCAGCCCATCATCATACTCCATCTCCGGAACCTCCTCACACATATTCCGGATCGTATACACCATCCTACCCCGATCAAACGGATCATACGAACAGACAAAAATAACAAAAACCCTCTTAAGCTTCCCGAAACCCTCACCCTTTTTCAAACACCGGCTGTCAATGATCGCATGATAAAACCTCACCCGCTTCGGCAGATCCTTCAGACTCACAACATCACCATTATTATCCGGCTCAATATCAAAAACAGAAGGATCCGCCAAAACATCCATCAGCTCCTCCTCAGCCAGAACATCAAGCCGCGCCCCGCGAAAACCCTCATCCCGGCCACCAAAAGCCCTCTGCGCAACAACCCGCAGCCTCCCGATCTCACGCCCCAGCACCACCTGCAGCAGCAACCTGCAAAACCTCTCACCAATACCAGGAAACGTCATCACCGCGTTAAACAAAAAATCATCCAGAAGATTCATATCCTCAAGCCGCTTCCTCTGCATAAGACTCCTCCTTTCACTATGATGGCAAAAGAAAAAACCTCACACAACCAACCGGCTCCTCCCCGCCATATTTATACAACCAACCATATGGGGATCAGATAGCCGAACGGCCCAGAATGTTCCCAGATATGTATCTTCAGTATAACCACCCCACCAGCAAAAGTCAACAAAAACCCTTCGACAAAAACCGCCAAAACCTCATTCCACTGCATCCACCACAGCGCCGATGCCACACTCCCCCCACAACGCATCCACCACAGCGCCGATGCCACCTCCCGGCACACCACCACACCTCACACCCCCAAAAACCAGAACGGACAGACTGCCAGCGGGACGGCTGCATGGTCGGGACCCGGTGCGTCGGAGTAAGCCGCTGGTCATACTTGGCGCCTGAGGCTTCTGACGGGAAGGTACTCTGCGGCCACAAGCCGCAGAGTAAGCCCCATCTGTCTGAGCCAGGTACGCATCAGCGTACATGGCGAGTTATGGGGCGCCCTGCACGGCAGAAGACTCAGACGCTTAGTATGACCCGGCGAAACGACCGCACCAGGCACGACCATGCAGCCGCCCCGCTGGCAGACTGTCCGTTCGTCCCTCCATTCGTCCCTCCCTCCCCCACACAAAAAAAGAGCCCCCAGGCCCAAACACCCAGGAACTCTCCCAAAACTCAAATATCCAATTATCATCAATCGTTACCAGTTGTCACCAACCATCACCCAACACGCAGCCGAAACTTCTGAATCTCCTTCTCACTGGAAACCCTCTCAATCTCAGCCCCAAGACTCCTGAGCTTCTCCTCAAAATTCTCATACCCACGCTGGATATAAACAATATCATCAACAACCGTAACACCCTCAGCAGCCAGCCCCGCAATAACAAGCGCAGCCCCCGCACGAAGATCCGGCGCACTCACACGCGCCCCCGTAAGCTTCCTCACACCATCAATAATAGCAGAGTTCCCCTCCACCTTAATATTGGCACCCATCCGGGAAAGCTCATCCGCATACTTAAACCGGTTCTCAAAAATACTCTCAGTAACAATACTCGTACCCTCAGCCAAAGCCAAAGTAACCGCGATCTGCGGCTGCATATCCGTAGGATAACCAGGATAAGGCAACGTCTTCACATGCGTACGATGAAGCACATGCGGCGCGCGGACACGAACCGCATCATCAAACTCCTCAACCTCACACCCGATCTCCTCAAGCTTAGCCGTAGTAGCCTCAAGATGCTTAGGAATAACATTACGAACAGTAACATCACCACGAGTAGCCGCAGCAGCAAACATAAACGTACCAGCCTCGATCTGGTCCGGAATGATCGAATACTCCGTACGATGAAGCGTCTCAACACCACGGATACGGATCACATCCGTACCAGCACCCTTGATATTCGCCCCCATACTGTTCAGGAAATTCGCCACATCAACAACATGCGGCTCCCTCGCAGCATTCTCAATGATCGTACGACCAGTCGCCATAGAAGCAGCCATCATAATATTAATAGTAGCACCAACAGAAACCACATCCAGGAAAATATGGCTGCCATGCAGATTCTCCGCCTTGGCAACAATAGCACCATGACAGATATCAACATCCGCACCAAGAGCACGGAAACCCTTCAAATGCTGGTCGATCGGCCTGCTGCCGATATTACATCCACCCGGAAGCGGAACCTCCGCATGCTTATACTTACCAAGCAAAGCACCCAGAAGATAATAAGAAGCACGGATCTTCTTGATAAACTCATAATCCACGCTGAGATTGCCGATAGTAGAACCGTTGATCTTTACAGTAGACTTATCAATACGCTCAACCTGAGCCCCGATCTCGGAGATCGCCTCAAGCAGAACATTGATGTCCCTAACATCTGGCAGATTCTCGATCAATATAGTTTCATCAGTCATAATGGCTGCTGACAATATCGCAAGCGCCGCATTCTTCGCACCCGCAATATCCACTTCTCCAACCAGAGGATTGCCGCCTTTAATCACATACTGTTCCATAACACACCTCTATTATTTACTCCTCTATGAGCAGAAACTTTCTCTGAATTTACTGCAGGAACAAACGTTCCGCAATACCGTTTTTTAGGTCAGTTGTATATTATAACACATATTTCAGATTTGTAAACAATTTATGACGAAAACCTGTCACAACCCATGACCCGAAACACTCCAGCAAACCGTTTCCACAAGCCAACAGTTACGCCTTATCTCCCCTGTTCTTCAGTGCCTCAAGCACAACCTGGAGACTCCCCTCCAGATCCTTATCCTCTTCATCCACCACAATGTCCGCATATTTCTCATACAAAGGAACACGCTCATCATAAAGACTCGCCAGCGTCTGCCCCTCCTTGAGCACAACACCACGCCCCTTAAGATTACCAAGACGTCTGGAAAGAAGCTCCAGCGAGATCTTCAGATACACAACAACACCCTCAGACTTCAGATGCTGCATAGCCTCATCGCAGTAAACCACACTTCCACCGGTAGCGATCACCGTATTCTCCACCTGGATCGAAGCATTCACACGATTCTCGATCGCCTTGAAGCCCTCCGTACCCTCATCTGCAATAATCTTACTCAAAGTCCTCTTCTCCGCCTTCTGGATCAGAAGATCTGAGTCAATAAACTGGTACCCAAGTACCTTCGCAAGTACGACACCGATGCTGCTCTTCCCCGCACCAGGCATTCCTATCAGTGTAATATTATTCATACTGTATCCTTTCATTTTAGCATAACAGCTGCCAAACCTCAACAAACGTTACGGCTCCGCAGAACCTACCGTTTCTCTCTCCCTGCCTTCCCCGACGTCTTTAATTTCCCTGACATCCCTGGCTTTCCTGACATCTTCAACTTCCCTGACATCCCCGGCTTTCCTGACATCTTCAACTTCCCTGACATCCTTGGCTTTCCTGACATCTTCAACTTTCCTGACATCCCTGGCTTTCCTGACGTCTTCAACTTCCCAGCCATCTCTGCCATCTCTGCTTCGCTGTCTGATTCCCTGTCTGATTTCTTATCCAACTTCTTCTGCATCTGCTTCTTCTGCTGCTTCTTCTTTACGCTGTAGCCGAAGGTTCCCACCTTCCGGCCACCCGCCAGATACTCCCCATGGGAATAAACCAAAAGACCCGCATCATTGAGACGAAACCTGTTGTTTTTATCCATATAAGCTTCATCCGCATGGACCGCAAGCACATCAGCAAGAAACATATCATGAGACCCTAGCTCCTTCACCTCACGCACCCTGCACTCGATCGAAACCGGAGCCTCCCCGATCATCGGTGCAGAAACAAACTGCGCTTTCTCTTTCGTAAGGTTCAGCTTCCGGAACTTGTCCACATCACGTCCCGAACGGACCCCGCAGAAATCCGTTGCAAACGCCAGCTTCTCCGTTGTCAGATTGATCACAAATTCACCCGTTTTCCGGATCATATCATAGGAATAACGGGAAGGTCGGACAGAAATATAAGCCATCGCCGGATTGGTACACACCGTACCCGTCCACGCAACCGTTATGATATTATCATGCCCCTCACCATCGGTAACACTCACCATTACAGCCGGCAGCGGATAGATCATGTTCCCCGGCTTCCATAACTGTTTCGCCATTTTCCGTCACCTCTTATGCATAATCGCTGTTCATCAGCTGAGCAGCCTCCATCATAGCCGGGATCAGCTGCTTCTTTCTGGAAACCACACCCGGCAGACTGAAGGTATCTCCATCCGGTTTCCGCTCAAAAGCGATCTCCGCCATCTGCTGGCTGCCCTCCCCGTAAAACAGAAGCTCTGTAGACTCCTCCAGGATATTCGTCAGCATAAAATAAACTCTCGTGATATCATGACGGCCACACTCACTCACCATAAACGGCATCAGCTTCTCCTTGATCTCCTTAAGCTCCTCGCTGTCCATGGAACTGATCTGACCCACACCAAAGGAAACATTACCCTCACCGATAAACTTCTTGTAATCCTGATAAAAAATCTCCTCCGGAGACTTATCCTTCAGATTACTTCCCGCAGAAAACATCTCTCGGGCAAACTCCTCGATCTTGATCCCCGCGATCAGCGCAAGAGCACTGGCAGCGATCTTATCCGTCTGCGTACAGGTCGGTGAACGGAACATCAATGTATCCGAAATAATAGCCGCACAGAGAAGCCCCGCGATCTTTTCCGGGATCTCCAGTCTCTGCTCTCCGTAGATCTCATAAAGGATCGTACCCGTACATCCCACCGGCTCATTACGAAAAGCAACCGGCGTCATGGTCTGCAAGGTACCCAGCTTATGATGATCGATGATCTCAAGGATCTCCGCCTTCTCGATATTATCAACAGCCTGATCCACCTCATTATGATCCACAAGAACCACTTTCTTTTTATGCATATCCAGAAAATTACGTCTGGAGATCGTACCGATACACTTACCATGAGGATTGATCACCGGAAACGCCCTGTGACGGTTTTTGATCATAACATCCTGGATATCATCCGTAAAATCCTCGGTATTAAACGTAACCATGTTATCCCGCTTCATAACAAAACTGACCGGAATACTCTGATTGATCAGACGCGCAATATTAAACGTATCATACGGAGACCGGATGATCACGATATTCTTCTCATGAGCAAGCTTTATAACCTTCTCGGAAACCACGATATTCAGCCCCACGATGATACAGCTGACATTCTGGCTGATCGCCTGAAGATGATCCTCCTCACGGTCACCCATGATGATCATATCATCCTCCTCAACGTAGCCCTCCAGCATCTTCGGGTTGGCAGTACCGACAAGCACACGCCCCTTCACAAAATATCCGTGTCCGTTACCTTCCACCACTTCACCGCCAACAGTCTCGGCAATTCTCTGATACTGCGTCCTCGCATTGGAAAGAAGATAACTGTCTGTAGTATCCATATAGGTCTTTGCGATATCACCAATCGTCACAAGCCCCTCCAGACACCCATCCTTATCCCGGATTGGAAGAGAAACGATCCCGTTCTCCTGCATCAGATCCCAGGTATTCTTCAGCGACATATTCTTATCCGCCTGCGGACTGGTCCGGATATCCATATCCTTGACCTGCGTACCGATATTTCCCAGATAAGCCGGCGGCTGTACGCCAAAACGGTTCAGCACATACCTGGTCTCCTCATTGATCTGCCCCGCTCTCTTCGGGATATATTTTTTATTCTGCGTAGTTCTGTTTTTAATATCCGCATAAGCAATAGCCGAACAGATGGAATCCGTATCCGGATTCTTATGTCCGATTACAAATATTCTCTCCGGTTTTTTCATACACATCCATCCTTTTTCATCCAAAATAATCATAATTTAATATTTGCAAACAAAGCACCCAGGGAAGTAGTAGCCTCTTCCCCCGACTCCGGAAGCTCAAAAGACTCCTCCTCAACCTCCTTAGCCATCAGATCCGATGCCTCTTTAATACTCAGGCTCAGCTTACCATCCTTGATCGCGATAACCTTCACCTTAACCTTATCCCCAACACTCAAAACCTCAGAAGGCTTCCGTATCCTCTTCTCACAGATCTGAGAAATATGCACCAGCCCGGAAACCCTGTTCCCAAGCTCCACAAAAGCACCATACGGCTGCAAACTCTCAACCGTACCCTCCGTCACAAAGCCAACCTGGATATTGGAAATCTTATTCCGTTTCTCCACCTCAGCCCTCTCACGAAGAATCTCCCTCGCCGAAAGCACCAGCCTCTTCTTCGCCTTATCAGCCTCGATCACCCGCACCTGGATCGGCTTATTCAGAAACACCTCAGTGTCCTCAACAAACTCCAAAGCAAGCCTCGACGCCGGAATAAAACCACGGACACCCTCAACATAAGCAATGGCACCCCCGTTAACGATCCCCTTCACAACAACATCCAGCACCTCACCCGAATCCTGAAGCTCCTTCAGCCTGTCCCAGGCAAGCACATCCGCAGCATCCGCTCTGGAAAGAAAAATATTCCCCTGACCATCATCCCTGCGAAGAACCATCGCCTGAACCTCATCCCCCGGCTGAACAGCCTCTTTAATATTAAACCCCGGCACCCGGGAAAACTCCTCCACCGGAATAAAACCCTCAGCATAAAACTTAAGGTCAAGAACAACCCCCGACTCATCCACACTCACAACAGTCCCGGAGATAATATCCCCCTCATCGATCCTCTTAAAAGAAGCCTCCAGCTCCCTCTCAAAATCCTTCATAGACTCCGCCATATCCAGACCTCCCATTCAAACAAAAAACCAACCACCGCCGCCCCAAACCAGACGACAGCACTATAATCCTAATCATTATAGCATGCACACCCCACCCGCGCTATATTTTTTGCACTGGAAATTTCTTACCCCCTTTATTTCTCTCCAACGCACAGGACAGACTCAAATCAGCCCATTTATCACAACCTTGATGCTTTCTTTATTTCTCTCCAAGATGCTTTCTTTGTTTCTCTCCAACGCACAGGACGGACTGCCGGAGGGGCGGCTGCATGGTCGGGACCCGGTGCGTCGGAGTAAGCCGCTGG
>ULYA01030545.1_pt1 | contig 27358 bp, 18 predicted proteins | sample 1961821 | NCBI WGS metagenome assembly ULYA01 (sample SAMEA4835853, study PRJEB28245) | human gut metagenome | biome: gut microbiome; material: fecal sample | place: Denmark | collected 2008 | reverse complement strand
TAGCATCCTTGAATGCAAGGGAACCTGCAATGTGGAATGCCATTTCAGAGGAATCGACTTCATGATAAGAACCGTCATATACATTTGCATGAACGCCGACTACCGGGAATCCACCCAGGATACCAGCTTTCATAGCTTCTTCGATACCTTCGCCAACAGCCGGGATGTATTCCTTCGGAATAGCACCACCAACAACAGTGGATTCGAACTTGTACAGTTCTTCACCGTTGGCATCCATAGGCTCGAATTTAACTTTACAGTGACCATACTGTCCACGACCACCAGACTGTTTAGCATATTTGCTGTCGATGTCTACGGCCTTAGTAATAGTCTCTTTGTATGCAACCTGAGGAGCACCTACGTTAGCCTCTACTTTGAATTCACGAAGCAGACGGTCAACGATGATTTCCAGATGCAGCTCACCCATACCAGCGATGATTGTCTGACCTGTTTCCTGATTTGTATGTGCACGGAATGTCGGGTCTTCTTCTGCCAGTTTTGCAAGAGCTTCACCAAGTTTACCCTGGCCAGCTTTTGTCTTAGGCTCGATTGCAAGTTCGATAACCGGTTCCGGGAATTCCATGGATTCAAGGATTACCGGGTGCTGGTCATCACAGATTGTATCACCAGTTGTGGTGAATTTGAAACCGATTGCTGCTGCGATATCTCCTGAATATACTTTATCCAGTTCCATACGTTTGTTAGCATGCATCTGAAGGATACGTCCAACACGTTCTTTCTTGTCCTTAGTAGCGTTAAGTACATAAGAACCAGAGTTCATGGTACCGGAGTATACGCGGAAGTATGCCAGTTTACCAACAAATGGGTCTGTCATAATCTTAAATGCCAGAGCAGAGAATGGTTCTTCATCAGAAGAATGTCTCACGATCGGGTTGCCATCCAGGTCAACACCCTCGATTGGAGGAATGTCTGTTGGAGCAGGCATGTATTCAATGATTGCATCCAGAAGTTTCTGAACACCCTTGTTTCTGTATGCAGTACCGCAGCATACCGGTACAGCTGTACATTCACAAGTAGCTTTACGAAGAACTGCTTTTAATTTTTCATTAGACGGTTCTTCACCTTCCAGATATTCCATCATTAAATCGTCATCCAGTTCGCAGATTTTCTCTACGAGTTCTGTATGATAAAGTTCTGCTTCTTCCTTCATATCTTCCGGAATATCTGTGATGGAAATGTCTTCACCTTTCTCATCATTGTAGATATAAGCCTGCATTTCGAAAAGGTCGATGATACCTTTGAATTCATCTTCTTTTCCGATTGGAAGCTGTAAGCAGATAGCGTTTTTACCAAGACGAGTCTTGATCTGATCTACAGCATTGTAGAAGTTTGCACCGAGGATATCCATCTTGTTGATGAATGCCATACGCGGTACATTGTAAGTGTCAGCCTGACGCCATACGTTTTCTGACTGAGGTTCTACACCACCCTTTGCACAGAAGACGCCGACAGCGCCGTCAAGTACACGGAGTGAACGCTCAACCTCTACGGTGAAGTCTACGTGTCCTGGAGTATCAATGATGTTGATACGATGTTCCAGAGCACCTGGTTTCTTCTTGCAGTGATCCTGCAGAGTCCAGTGACATGTGGTAGCAGCGGAAGTAATTGTGATACCTCTCTCCTGCTCCTGCTCCATCCAGTCCATTGTTGCGGTACCTTCATGAGTATCACCGATTTTGTAGTTGACACCTGTATAATAAAGGATACGTTCTGTAAGAGTTGTCTTACCTGCATCGATATGAGCCATGATACCAATGTTTCTGGTACGCTCAAGCGGGTATTCTCTACCTTCTTTTCCAGCCAATTGGATTTTCCTCCTTGATTAGAAACGATAGTGAGCAAATGCTTTATTTGCTTCAGCCATCTTGTGCATATCTTCTTTCTTCTTAACAGATGCGCCTGTGTTGTTCATTGCATCCAGAAGCTCGTTTGCAAGTCTCTCCTCCATAGTCTTCTCGCCTCTTTTACGAGAATATGCGGTGAGCCAGCGAAGAGCCAGTGCCTGACGTCTGTCTGCTCTTACCTCGATCGGAACCTGATAAGTAGCACCACCGATACGTCTTGCTTTTACTTCGAGAAGTGGCATGATGTTGTTCATAGCCTCTTCAAAAACTTCGATAGCTGGTTTGCCAGCTTTTTCTTCAATTCTAGCGAAAGCGCCGTATACAATCTTCTGAGCGACACCTTTCTTACCGTCTAACATGATGTTGTTGATAAGTTTGGTAACCACTTTATTGTTGTACATCGGGTCTGCCAGAACGTCTCTTTTCTGAGTATGTCCTTTACGTGGCACGTTACTTCCCTCCTTAATCAAAATGATTAAATCATCGGTACTCACTATTAAAACTAAGGTGTTCGCACTGGTAAAGTCCTATATTTAACCCGCAACCGACAGGGTATATGGAATACCGTACAATATTTATAGTTATAAGTGAATCTTCGATTGATTACTTTTTTCTACTTTATTTTTTCTTAGGTCTCTTAGCACCATATTTGGAGCGGGCCTGTTTTCTGTTTGCTACACCTGCGGTATCCAGTGTACCTCTGATGATGTGGTATCTGGTACCAGGTAAGTCCTTAACACGACCACCACGGATAAGAACAACGCTATGCTCCTGAAGGTTGTGACCTTCTCCTGGGATATAGCTTGTTACTTCGATTCCGTTGGAAAGACGAACTCTGGCGATCTTTCTAAGAGCTGAGTTAGGTTTCTTAGGTGTTGCAGTTTTAACTGCTGTACAAACTCCACGTTTCTGTGGTGCGGACTGTTCAACAGCTTTCTTTCTTAAAGAGTTGAATGTTCTCTGCAGAGCCGGTGCTGTAGATTTCTTTACAGCTGTCTGACGTCCTTTTCTTACTAACTGGTTGAATGTTGGCATTCCATTTCACCTCCCGATAGATTTCTCCATGGTTTACCATGGGGTTGCGCGGTTGCTATTGTCAAATGAATAAATAAATAATGCGACCGTCAGAACCTGCCACTGGCAGTTTCCTACGGATGCACGGGCAACAAAAAAACAGCGTTCTTATTGCACGCTTGCTCATTATATCCCGTAAAAATACGACTGTCAAGCCATTTTACAGGATTTTTTCTATATTTTACGATTTTATGATTATTGCTTTTTGTGACTACTCTTATTATAATAAAAAAAACAAATTTTCACTTTATCATTTTACTTCTATATTATAGGAAAGGATTTTTTATGAAAAGTAAATTCATCCTGCCGACGATCCTGCTTCTTATTACCGGAATCCTGCTTATAGCCGGTATATTTTTCATCGGCATCCAGACCGGACAGCAAATTCAGGATACGAAAGAACAGCTTGAAACTTTCAGCTCTCAGGTCGATGAAGAACAAAAAACTCTGAGTGAAGCACAGTCTTCTTTCGCCGCTGCCATTCAGAGTAAAAAAGATCTCTTCAACTATTATGAAAAGAAAGCTTCAGCCAAACAGACCATCGTTCAGGAACACATAGATTCCGACGAATCTTCTGCAGATGCCCCGGCTTCTGTATTCAGTCAGGTAAATTAAAGAAAGGATTATTCCCATGAAAAAGAACAGACAAAAACGCCCGTCATTTCTTTATGCAGTCATTATTTTTCTTGCACTTGTCATTCTCGCACTCGGTGCACTGACTCTTTATTCCCTGCAGGATCTGATTGATCTGCGTTCAAAAGTTTCCGGACTCCAAACCACCGTACAGGAACTTTCTGATGCCTCTGCTGACCTTGTAAAGCAGGCACAGGAGCTTGCAGGCCTGAATGATCAGCTCAGTAATGCAACTTCCGACACTGATACTGCCGGTGCCTCTGGTGACACACCGGAGGAAGGCACACTTTCACCATCACATGATGCATCTTCTTTCACTGATTCTGCGGATGAAAGTCTGGATAACCTGCTTTCTCAGCTTGAACCACTGCTTCCACAGAATAACGGCACATGGTCTGTATATGTATGTAATCTTATGAAAAATACAGAAGGCACCATTGACGATCAGCAGATGCAGGCCGCAAGCCTGATCAAGCTTTTCATCATGGGTGCCGTCTATGAAAATTTTGATTCACTTTGTGATACATACGGAGCTGATTCTGTAAACAATTATCTGAATCCAATGATTACTGTAAGTGATAATGATGCCGCCAACACTCTTGTCAACATGCTCGGATACGGTGACGATTCCACAGGTATGGATGCCGTGAACAGTTTCTGTCAGGCGCACGGATATACCAGTACTTCCATGGGCAGACTCCTTCTTCAGGACAATACCTACGGTGATAACTATACTTCTGTCAGCGACTGTGGCCATTTTCTGAAAGAAATCTATCAGAGCAATGCAGGTACCACCGATACCACACTTTCTCATACCGATGCTATGTACTCGCTTCTCAAGATGCAGGAAAGACGAAATAAAATCCCTGCAAATCTCCCGGAAGGTGTAAAAGTTGCCAACAAAACCGGCGAGCTCACTGGCGTCGAAAACGATGCCGGAATCATATACAGCACTGCAAAAGGCATTGATCTGGTCGTTTGCTTTATGTCACAGGATCTTACTGATTCCGGTGCAGCCCAGGCATCTATTGCACAAGATGCAAGGCTTATCTATGGTTATTACAATGAATAAGTTATGAAATATCCTTCTTGTCTTCTTCATAGGACATCTCCCAGATATCTGCAAATACTGCCAGTGGACAGTCCGTGAGAAGACACATCAGAAGGAAACACTCATACGGATTTACAATGTAGATCTCACTCATACCGCATTTGTGCAGGATTTCCTGAATTTCTTCCAGAAAATGATGATACCGGTTATAAGGATCATCATCCTGCATCTCCTGCGACACGATAAAAAATTCGAGAGTGATCAGGTCAAATCTTTCTACAGGAAATTTATGATTCAGAATACTGTTGATTCTCTGTCGGCTGAAACGTTTCTGGCTAAAGTGCTTTGCCAGGATTGAAGCCGACATTTTCTTTAAATTTCCCATCTTATTTACAGGAATTCCGCTGCAGATAACTTTTTCCACATCGGAATCCGTAATATCTGAAATATTCCACACTTTATTTCTGGACTTTTCCTCTTCATCCCCCTGATACATACGGGCAATAATTTCTTTTGACTTTGTGAGTAAGCGTACAAACTCCTGAAACGCCTGACTCTTTTCGGACATCGGATCATCTGTCCCTGCCTTCACATATGCAAGGTATGCCAGAAGTTTTTCTTCTGTGTCCAGACAGATTTTCCCGGAATACACCTGCGGTGCATCTGTATAGTTTGCATCCGGCTGCAGTTTCTCATATTTTTTCTTTAATTCTTCTGCCTTATGGTAACCCAACTGTTTGTAATAACAATACCAGTAGATCACCTCATCCGGATTGTGGAAATCAAAATCCTGTTCCCTCAGTACACGGGTCAGAAAATCCGACACATCTTCCACGCTCATCCGCAGCCCGAATCCAAGCAGAAAAACAGTCTCACGTTTAACAGAAGCCTGCGTCAGCCAGTTATTTGCAAGTGACGTAAGCTTCGTTGAAGTCGGATTCATTGATTTCGGCGTACAAGTTTCATGGAAAGATTCCACCACAATATCCCGGTAGATATCCTGCGTCACCTCATTGTATGGTTCTTCCAGCCCCGCACGCTCATAAATGTATCGTTTCAGATGATCTCCAAAAGAGACCAGTTCCATTTCTTTATATAAATAATGAAAAATTACATCCGCATCTTCATCTTCAAATCCATCAAGACTGACTACCTGTCTAAATCTCTGCGCTGCCTTTCTCGTGAATTCAAAGTCTTTTACGGAGTCAAAAGCAACTGTCTGTTCAAAGTCAAGATCCTGCATTCGATTTTTCATGATACATCACCTTCATGTCTTTTTAGCTGGTTCCATATACGTTTCCACCAGTTTTCTTTTTGATTCATTACCTCACATAAAATCACAGTAATATTGTCTCTGCCGCCTTTTTTCAGAGCACGTTCAACAAGCACCTGAACAGTTTCTTCTACCGGAATCTCTCTTGTAAAAATGTCTGCGATTTCACCATCAGACAGCATATCCGTAATCCCATCCGAACAGATCAGATACCGGTCACCTTCTGCAACAGGATAACTTGTCAAAGATGGTGCCAGTTTCAGGTCTTCTTCCTGCATTCCCAGATACTGTGTAAGTGGAGCCTTACCAAGAAAATGTCTGCCTAATGTATGATCCTCGGAAATCTGTCCAAATTTCTCGCAGCTGCTTCTGTATATCCTGCTGTCCCCAAGATTGCAGCCATAAATCATATCTTCACCAAATGCAAGCATTGCTGCAGTTGTACCCATGCTGTCGATTCTGTTTTCTGTCCCATAATCACATACTGCCTGATTCATTTTTTCACAGGCCTCAAGTAAAAACTGCTCTCCATCTCTACGTATACGGTCTTTTTGTTCTTTATAATGCAGTCCACAGGATTCTGCTGCAAGAAATGCAGCCATTTCACCGCAGCTCTCACCGCCCATTCCGTCAAATACCGCCATCACCGGAAGCTCCGATTGTTTCCTGCAGCCGCTTTGAATATGGCTCATTCCCTGATTTTGCGCATTCAGAAATTCACCGCAGCACCAGAAATTATCTTCATTATTGTTACGTATCTTTCCGATATGACACGTATATGCATATTTAATCTGATATGCCATATTCCACCCTTTCTTATGATTCAACGTTGCTTTCAGTTGAAATATGCAGCTGATTCTTGTATTCTTCTGCAAGATTCCAGTACTTTTCTCCACGACTCTTGTATTCATCACTGTCAGTTTCGTTATCATGACAGCGGTTCTTTTCATCGATCCAGCGTACTAATTTGCCATCATCATAATAATAACGGTCAACCTTCTGTTCTCCGTCTTTCAAAGTACTCAATGTATGGCTATCCGCCCATATGTAAGCAAAAAACAACTCATCGTCCCAATAGTAATACTCCTGATAATACCCGTCCTTTGACATAGAAGGATAGATCAGAACCTTCATCAGCTGAACACTACCATCATCAAGTTGTTTCAGATAGCTGATCTTTCCCTGATCTTCTGAACCGATCCAGCTGTAATCATTCAGCTTATCACTGATTTCTGTAGCCTGAGCCTGAATCTTCTCCAGAGTCTCCTGAAGCTGTTTGTTCTCTGCAGTCTGAACTGTTTCTGTTACGGATTTTTTCAGTTGTTGCAGTTCTGCATTTGCCCTGAGCATCCAGATAAATACACCGATAATTACGCATACAGCTATAAACATGATCAGAACTGCAGCTACCAGTGGATCAAATTTTTTGCGTTTCTTTTTCGCTGGTTTCCTCTGTGGAACACTCTTTTTTAACTCTGAAACTGTTGCCTGTTTCTGTACCGGTTTTCGGACTGCCACAGTTTTTTCGAAGGTCTCTCCTGGCTGCTCTGTCGTCCCATCCATAATTTTGGCCGGTTGACTGGTCTGTTTATGTTTGTGCTGACTGTGTTTTGGCGAAATATCTTCACCGGCATTTACACGTTCCAGTGCTTCCCGGAACTCTTCTGCTGTCCGATACCGTTCATCGCGGTCATAAGCACATGCTTTCAGGATCACTTCGCTCAAAACCTCATCTGCCTGCACCGGCATCGGCAATTCTTCTCCGGACATCCTTCGATTGAGCGCATTTTCTTTGTCATGGTATGTAATCAGCTGCTTTTGCAGACTGATAAAAGGCAGTCTATTATGATTGCAGAGTTTATATAAAACAATTCCCAGTGAATAGATATCTACCCTGGCATCGTATTCTTCGCCTTTATACATCTCCGGGGCCATATAGGAAAATGTGCCTTTTTTGGATAATCCGCTCATCGACCGGTCCAGTTCACGGGCAATTCCAAAATCTCCCAGTTTGAATTCACCAAATCTCGATACAAAAATATTCTCCGGTTTGATATCACGATGTATGATATTCTGGCACTGACAATACTCCAATGCTTTACAAAGATCGATTCCAAGGCGGATCACATCCTCTTCTTTTAACGGTTTCTCCGCACAATACTCCATAAAACTTGTAAGATATTCCATTCGAATAAAAATATCCCATCCAATGTCATCCAGATATTCCACAACTTTATAGTCTTCAACAGAAACAACATAAGAATTTCCACGGAAGTATTCCATTGTACTGACTTCCTGAATGCACTCATCAACAAGTCCCTGAAAATACTCCTTCACTGACTGTTCATTCGGACTTTCAGAGCGAACACTGCTCAACTCGCCCTGATTTGAGGGGATTGTGATGACTTTTATTGCAGAATAAAATGTTGTTCCCTGCTCCGTCCGACATGCCTTATAAACTTTGCCAAAAGAACCTTCGCCGATTTTTTCAACAATTTTCCATTCCGGCCACACAGATACCGGCAGATGTTTGTCCATCATTCCCCCTCCTTTCTTGAAATATCTTTCATTTATAGTCTCTCATATGCCCCTAGTATAGCATGTCCACCTGTCTCTGTCTGTAATTTTCGATATTTTTCCAGATTTTTTCATACAATATTTATAAGAGCTTTTTAAGGAATGATTTACAGATACAAAAATCCCCAACTGTACCGCAGTACAGTCAGGGACTCTATATTTTTACTCTTCTGTTGTATCTTCTGTCAGGTCTTCGTCCACATCGTCCAGAATTTCTTCATCAGCATCATCCATTGTGAGGAGTTCTTCATCTTCTGGAAGTGCTTCTGCAGTTTCTTCGGACTCTGCCGGGATTTCTTCCGGCATTCCGGTATCAAGCTGAATGTCTCTGTAACGTTTCAGACCTGTTCCGGCCGGGATCAGCTTACCAATGATAACGTTTTCTTTCAGACCTACAAGATGGTCAACTTTACCTTTGATTGCTGCTTCTGTCAGAACCTTAGTTGTCTCCTGGAAGGATGCTGCTGACAGGAAGGAATCTGTTGCCAGAGATGCCTTGGTGATACCAAGCATGATCTGTTTTCCTTCTGCAGGTGTCTTTCCTTCTTTTTCGAGTTTTTCATTGACTTCTTCAAATTCAAGAACATCAACAAGTGTTCCCGGAAGGAACTCTGTATCTCCGTTTTCTTCGATACGGATCTTCTTCAGCATCTGGCGAACGAGAACTTCGATATGTTTATCGCTGATCTCAACACCCTGCAGACGATATACACGCTGTACTTCACGAAGCATGTAATCCTGAACTGCACGAACGCCTTTGATTCTCAGAATGTCATGTGGGTTTACGCTACCTTCTGTCAGCTCATCACCAGCCTCCAGAACCTGTCCGTCAACGATCTTAATACGTGATCCGTAAGGAATCAGGTATGTCTTGGAATCGCCATTGTCCGGATTTGTAACGATAATCTCACGTTTTTTCTTAGTGTCGTTGATTACTGCAACACCAGGGATTTCTGTGATGATAGCAAGACCTTTCGGCTTTCTCGCCTCAAAAAGCTCCTCAACTCGAGGAAGACCCTGTGTGATATCTCCACCGGCTACACCACCACTATGGAATGTACGCATGGTAAGCTGTGTACCAGGCTCACCGATAGACTGAGCTGCGATAATACCAACAGACTCACCAACCTGAACTGCTTCACCGGTTGCCATGTTTGCACCATAACATTTCGCGCAGACACCAACCTTGCATTTACAGGTCAGGATTGTACGGATCTTAACTTCATCGATCGGTCCACCATTTGCGTTTACGCCCTCTTTCATGATACGGGCAGCACGTTTTGGCGTGATCATATGGTTTGCTTTAACAAGAACCTCTCCATCTTTGTTTGTGATGGTCTCGCAGGAGAAACGTCCTGTGATACGTTCCTGAAGGTTTTCGATTTCCTCTTTGCCATCCATGAAGCCTTTGACATACATACCGGAAATCTCATCTCTGTTTTCACAGCAATCGGTTTCACGAACGATCAGTTCCTGAGAAACGTCAACCATTCGTCTGGTCAGGTAACCGGAATCGGCTGTACGAAGCGCTGTATCGGACATACCTTTACGGGCACCATGCGCAGACATGAAGTATTCCAGTACTTCAAGACCTTCACGGAAGTTTGACTTGATAGGAAGTTCGATCGTATGACCGGTTGTATCAGCCATCAGACCTCGCATACCTGCAAGCTGTTTGATCTGTTTGTCGGAACCACGGGCACCGGAGTCAGCCATCATGAAGATGTTGTTGTATTTATCAAGACCATTCAGAAGCGCTTTGGTAAGCTCATCGTCAGTCTTCTTCCATGTTTCAACAACTTCTTTGTAACGCTCTTCTTCGGTAATAAGACCACGTTTGTAGTTCTTTGTGATCTTGTCAACGATATTCTGTGCATTCTGGATCATCTCTGGTTTCTGAGGCGGCACAGTCATATCGGAAATGGATACGGTCATTGCAGCACGTGTGGAGTATTTGTAACCAGTAGCCTTGATATCATCAAGAACTTCTGCTGTCTTTGTTACTCCGTGTGTATTGATAACTTTTTCCAGAATCTGTTTCAGCTGTTTCTTACCTACCAGGAAATCAACTTCAAGGAGAAGTTCATTGCCCGGGATGCTTCTGTCTACGAATCCAAGATCCTGCGGAAGGATTTCGTTGAACAGGAAACGACCAAGTGTAGATTCTACGATACCTGTCATTTCTCTTCCGTCTGCCAGAGTTCTTGTGCAACGAACTTTGATTTTTGACTGAAGAGTGATAACTTTATTTTCATAAGCAAGAATTGCTTCGTTTACGCTCTTGAAGAACTTGCCTTCTCCCGGATTTCCAGGTCTTTCCTGTGTCAGATAGTAGATACCAAGGACCATATCCTGTGAAGGAACGGCTACCGGACCACCATCTGAAGGTTTCAGAAGGTTGTTTGGTGAAAGCAGAAGGAAACGGCACTCTGCCTGAGCTTCCTGTGAAAGCGGAAGATGAACAGCCATCTGGTCACCATCGAAGTCAGCGTTGAACGCAGTACAAACGAGTGGATGAAGTTTGATAGCTTTACCTTCTACAAGGATCGGCTCAAATGCCTGAATACCCAGACGATGCAGTGTAGGTGCACGGTTCAGCATAACCGGATGTTCTTTGATGACATCTTCCAGTACATCCCATACTTCCGGCTGAAGCTTTTCAACCATTTTCTTAGCATTTTTGATGTTATGTGAAGTTCCGTTTGCAACGAGTTCTTTCATAACAAATGGTTTGAAAAGCTCGATTGCCATTTCTTTCGGAAGACCACACTGATAAATCTTAAGTTCCGGTCCAACGACGATAACGGAACGTCCGGAGTAGTCAACTCGTTTACCGAGCAGATTCTGACGGAAACGTCCGGATTTACCTTTCAGCATATCAGAAAGGGATTTGAGAGCTCTGTTTCCAGGTCCTGTTACCGGACGGCCACGACGACCGTTGTCGATCAGAGCATCTACCGCTTCCTGAAGCATACGTTTCTCGTTACGCACGATGATATCCGGTGCGCCCAGCTCCAGAAGACGTTTCAGACGGTTATTACGGTTGATGATTCTTCTGTACAGGTCATTCAGGTCAGATGTTGCAAAACGTCCACCATCAAGCTGTACCATAGGACGCAGATCCGGTGGGATAACCGGGATTGCTGTCATGATCATCCATTCCGGACGGTTTCCTGATTCACGGAAGGACTCTACAACTTCCAGTCTCTTGATGATTCTGGCACGTTTCTGTCCTGTAGCGTCAACCAGTTCTGCTTTCAGCTCTGCAGCATCTTTTTCGAGGTCGATTGCTTTGAGCAGTTCCATGATAGACTCTGCACCCATTCCTACACGGAAGTTGTATCCGTATGCTTCACGCGCATCCTGATACTCCTTCTCTGTAAGAACCTGTTTGTACTGAAGTCCGGAGTCTGCCGGATCCAGTACAATATAGTTTGCAAAGTATAAAACCTTTTCCAATGTTCTCGGAGAAAGATCAAGGATCAGTCCCATTCTTGACGGGATTCCTTTGAAATACCAGATATGGGATACCGGGGCTGCAAGCTCGATATGTCCCATACGTTCTCTTCTGACAGATGCTTTTGTAACTTCTACACCGCATCGGTCGCAGACAACACCTTTATAACGGATCTTTTTGTATTTACCACAATGGCACTCCCAGTCCTTGCTTGGCCCGAAAATTTTCTCACAGAAAAGTCCGTCCTTCTCTGGTTTCAGAGTACGGTAGTTAATGGTTTCCGGTTTCAGTACCTCACCTCTGGACCATTCTCTGATCTTCTCAGGGGACGCCAGTCCGATCTTGATGGCATCGAAAGTCATTGGCTGATATGTTTCATTGGCTGTGGTTGTTTCTGCCATGTATTCTTTCCCCTTTCTTACTTGTCGTCTTCATCATCATAGGATTCGTCGAAATCAATGAAATCATCTTCTTCGTCCTCATCCTCTTCAACATCTACGAGTTCTTCACCTTCGAATTCCTGCTTGGTGTAGCCGTGTTTGCCGAAGGATTCTTCTTCTCTGCGATGTCTGCTGTCGCCCTCGATTACGGAACGAAGATCTGTATCGCCGTAATCTACAGACTCGAGTAAATGTACTTCTGTATTATCATCTTTGAGAACTTTGACATCAAGTCCCAGAGACTGAAGTTCTTTTAACAGTACCTTGAATGATTCCGGAATTCCCGGTTCAGGGATATTGTCACCTTTGATGATTGCTTCGTATGTCTTCACACGACCAACAACATCATCGGATTTAACGGTCAGTATCTCCTGCAGTGTATAGGAAGCACCATATGCCTCCAGGGCCCAAACCTCCATCTCACCGAAACGCTGTCCACCGAACTGAGCTTTACCACCCAGTGGCTGCTGTGTAACGAGTGAGTAAGGACCTGTAGAACGTGCATGGATCTTATCATCAACCAGATGATGCAGTTTCAGGTAGTGCATGTGTCCGATTGTTACACGACCGTCGAAGTACTCGCCGGTACGTCCGTCACGAAGCTGTACCTTACCATCTCTGGAGATTGGAACACCCTTCCACAGCTCTCTGTGATCTTTGTGCTCATCAAGGTATTCCATAACATCAGGAGCAAGTGTATCCTGATATTTTGCACGGAACTCTTCAAAATCTTCAATATTTACATAATCGTTTGCCAGTTCCAGAGTATCCTGAATATCAACTTCGCTCGCACCGTCGAATACAGGTGTTGCAACGTTGAATCCAAGAGCTTTGGCAGCAAGACTTAAGTGGATCTCAAGGACCTGACCGATGTTCATACGGGAAGGTACACCCAGAGGGTTCAGCACGATATCCAGCGGACGTCCATTCGGCAGGAATGGCATATCTTCAACAGGGAGAACTCGTGAAACGACACCCTTGTTACCATGACGACCGGCCATCTTGTCACCAACAGAAATCTTACGTTTCTGAGCAATATAAATACGTACTGCCTGATTTACACCAGGAGACAGCTCATCGCCGTTCTCTCTTGTAAATACTTTGGCATCTACGATAATACCATATTCACCGTGAGGAACTTTAAGGGAAGTATCGCGGACTTCTCTTGCTTTCTCACCGAAAATAGCACGCAGAAGACGTTCTTCTGCAGTCAGTTCTGTTTCTCCCTTAGGAGTAACTTTACCGACAAGAATATCACCGGCACGAACTTCTGCACCGATACGGATGATACCACGTTCATCCAGATCTTTCAGGGCATCATCACCGACACCCGGAACATCTCGTGTAATCTCTTCCGGTCCGAGCTTTGTATCTCTGGCTTCTGCTTCATATTCTTCAATATGAACAGAAGTATAAACATCGTTCATTACCAGTCTTTCACTTAAGAGGACAGCATCCTCATAGTTGTAACCTTCCCATGTCATGAATCCAATCAACGGGTTCTTACCAAGGGCAAGTTCACCATTCGCGGTAGACGGACCATCTGCGATAACCTGTCCAGCCTCTACATGCTCACCCTGGAACACGATTGGTTTCTGGTTGTAGCAGTTGCTCTGGTTACTGCGAAGGAATTTGATCAGATGATAATCATCTTTTGTTCCATCATCGTTCTTGATCGTAATGTCTGTAGATGTAGAACGGAGAACAGTACCGGATTTCTTTGCAAGTACGCAAACACCGGAATCGACTGCTGTCTTTGTTTCCATACCAGTTCCTACTACAGGGGCTTCTGTTGTAAGAAGTGGTACTGCCTGACGCTGCATGTTGGATCCCATCAGTGCACGGTTGGCATCGTCGTTCTGCAGGAACGGAATCAGTGCTGTAGCTACGGAGAATACCATCTTAGGAGATACGTCCATGTAGTCAAACATGCGCTTCTCATATTCCTGTGTTTCTTCACGGAAACGACCGGATACATTCTTATGAAGGAAATGTCCCTCTTCATCCAGCGGCTCATTCGCCTGAGCTACATGATAGTTATCTTCTTCATCTGCTGTCATGTATACAACTTCATCCGTTACGACCGGATTTGTCGGATCTGCTTTATCGATTCTACGATATGGAGCCTCAATAAATCCATATTCGTTAATTCTTGCATAGGATGCAAGAGAGTTGATCAGACCGATGTTCGGACCTTCAGGTGTCTCGATCGGGCACATACGACCATAGTGAGAATAGTGAACGTCTCGAACCTCGAATCCGGCTCTGTCTCGTGACAGACCACCAGGTCCCAATGCAGAAAGACGTCTCTTATGTGTCAGCTCACCAAGAGGGTTATTCTGATCCATAAACTGTGACAGCTGGGAAGAACCGAAGAACTCTTTCACTGCTGCAGTTACAGGTTTGATATTGATCAGGGACTGCGGAGAAACATTCTCTGTATCCTGAGTTGTCATACGCTCACGTACGACTCTTTCCAGTCTGGAAAGACCGATACGATACTGGTTCTGAAGAAGTTCACCAACAGAACGGATACGACGGTTACCCAGATGGTCGATGTCATCGTCATTTCCGATTCCGTATTCCAGATGCATATTGTAGTTGATGGAAGCAAGGATGTCTTCCTTTGTGATATGCTTCGGAATAAGGTCATGGATATCTCTCTGAACAGCGGCTTTGATATCCTCAAGATTATCATTTTCTTCCAGAATCTTTTCGAGTACAGGATAGTATACTAATTCTGTAACACCTAAGTCTTTCGGATCACAGTCAAGATCAACATGCGCAGTGATATCGACCATCATACTGGAAAGAACTTTGATCTTACGTTCTTCACCCTGAATCCATACGAATGGTACTGCTGCATTCTGAATCTTGTCAGCAAGTTCAACTGTTACGTTGGTTCCTTCTTCTGCAAGGATTTCTCCTGTAGACGGATCCACAACAGTCTCACCGAGCTTGTGTCCGACAATACGTTTGTTAAAGTGAAGTTTCTTATTAAATTTATAACGTCCAACTTTGGCAAGGTCATATCTTCTCGGATCGAAGAACATTGCCATGATAAGACTCTCAGCGCTCTCTACCGCAAGCGGCTCGCCCGGACGGATCTTCTTATATAATTCAAGAAGACCTTCCTGATAGTTGGTAGATGTATCTTTTGCAAAACTTGCGAGGATTTTGGGCTCTTCACCAAATAATTCTACGATTTCTGCATTGGTGCCGATACCAAGGGCACGAATCAGCACAGTGATCGGAACCTTACGGGTTCTGTCCACACGTACATAGAAGACATCATTGGAATCAGTCTCATATTCCAGCCATGCACCTCTGTTCGGAATAACGGTACTGGAAAATAATCTCTTACCAATTTTATCATGTGCAATCGCATAATAGATACCAGGGGAACGCACCAACTGACTGACGATAACACGCTCAGCACCGTTGATAACAAAAGTACCTGTCTCTGTCATTAACGGAAGATCTCCCATAAAGATCTCGTGTTCGTTGATTTCCTCTGTTTCTTTGTTAATCAGTCGCACGCGAACCTTCAAAGGTGCCGCGTAAGTTACGTCACGTTCTTTGCACTGTTCGATGGTGTATTTTGCATCTTTTGCATCGTACGTGAAATCGATGAATTCCAGGCTGAACTTTCCGCCATAATCCGCGATCGGAGAAATATCATCAAACACTTCTTTGAGGCCCTCATCGAGAAACCACTTATAGGAATCTTTCTGGACTTCAATCAAATTCGGCATTTCCAGAACTTCTTTTTGTCTCTGGTAGCTCATGCGCATGCTTTTTCCAGTTTTTACAGAACGAATTCTGTTTTTTTCCATTGACGTTTCACCCCTGTTTTTTTATTTATTTTACAACATGATCCTGTTTACGGTTTGAGATAAACAGGCATATCCTTGCCATAATATAGCATTCTTCACTATAGCATAGCGATGTCAACCTGTCAACAGCTTTTTCGAAATTTTATCTTGATTTTATCTCAAAAATGCTCCCGTCATTTTTTCTGTATACCATGTAACGCAAAACAGGGACACCATAAGGTGTCCCCGTATCGCTTCGTTCTTTAACAGAATTATTTAAGAGTGATCTTAGCGCCTTCTGCTTCAAGTTTTGTTTTGATGTCTTCAGCTTCTGCTTTGGATGCGCCTTCTTTAACAACCTTCGGAGCACCGTCAACTACTGCTTTAGCTTCTTTCAGTCCAAGACCGGTAACTTCACGAACAACTTTGATAACTTTTACTTTGTTCGGTCCAACTTCTGTAAGTTCTACGTCGAACTCATCTTTTTCTTCTGCTGCTTCTCCAGCTGCTCCAGCTGCTGCTACAACAACACCTGCTGTTGCGGATACACCGAATTCTTCTTCGCAAGCTTTTACGAGTTCATTTAATTCTAATACAGATAATTCTTTGATTGCTGCAATAAATTCTTCTGTTGTTAATTTTGCCATTTTAATTTTCCTCCATTTTTTAGATTATTCTCATTAATCGCAGTTACTTACGGGAACCGCGAACTCCGCTACGCTACGTTTGCGTATCGCAAATTTGATTACATCAAATTCACTTTATTATTCAGCGGCTGCTTCTGTTTCAGCTGCTCCACCATTTGCCTCTGCGATCTGATTAAGCACACGAGCAAAGTTGGTAATAGGAGACTGGATGCTTCCAAGAAGTTTTCCAAGAAGTTCTTCTCTGGACGGAACCTGAGACAGAGCCTGGATTCCAGCCTGATCATTGTATGCTCCCTCAACTACACCTGCGATGAGTTCAAGAGCCGGGAACTGTTTTGCGTATTTAGCAAGGATTCTTGCCGGTGCTGTAGCATCTGTTGTAGAAATCGCAATAGCGTTAGTTCCTTCCAGATGCTGGCTAAGTTCTTCACAATCAGTACCTGCGAATGCACGTTTCATCATTGTGTTTTTGTAAACTTTGTACTGAACACCAGCTTCTCTTAATTCCTTACGCAGAATTGTATCCTGTTCAACTGTAAGACCACTGTAGTTAACAAGTACTACTGCCTGTGCGTCTTTAATGCTGTTTGAGATTTCTTCTACGATTGGTTGTTTCAGTTCTACTTTTGCCATAAATGGTACACCTCCTTATAGATTTATACCGCCGCGTCAAAACAAAAAAAAGCCTTACTGCATGACAGTAAGGTCTCTGTAATCTTAAATAGAATACTTAGTCCTCGGTAGGCGTTTTGATCCTTATGCCTTACGGCACCTACTGTCTTCGGCAGCGTTCTGTAATAATTTATCACATCTTTTTCTTTATGTCAACTGTTTATTCCAATTTTTTTATGATATAATATAGAAAAAATTTTTTCGGAGGACTTATGACCGATCAGACACTTTCCACCCCGGCTGCGTCCTGCTCTCTGCGCTCCATCCGACTCCGCCATGGAAACCTGAATATTAGCGCAGATCTTACAGCCGGTTCTTTTAAATATGTAAAAACTATCCTTTCCTATCAGAATAAACTGAACGAAGATGCCACTTCCTTTGATTTCCGGACAGATCTCATTGCTGATAGAAAATCCACTGCGCGCCTGCAGATTTCGCTGAACCTTAAGGATCTGCAGCTCAAAAGCCTATACTGGCACGTGTACATCATATTGGAAGATCCCGCATCCGGGGAGCTTGCAGAGATTCCTGTCCATATGGATACCCGGCAACGGCTTTTTCATAAATTCCTTTATAACGGAGCGCATCATACCGAAAACGGCTTTTCTTTCTATCCGTTTTATACCGGAGACAAAACGCTGGCGTTTGCCTATCGCGAACGTAGCCCGTACGACGGCACCTCCCTTATTTATAAAGAAATGTTTGCCGTTCTTCTCTACCATCTCACACACAGCTACTGGAAAAAGCAGCATATCTGCCTTGTGTGTGAAAAATTCTCGTCCATGGCACAGGATAACGGCTATTACTTTTTCAAACACTGCATGGAAAACAATGAACAGGCTTATTTAAATAAGAAGATTTTGTATATTATAGATAAAAAATCACCAGACTATCCGAAAGTCGCACCATACGGCCAAAATATTGTTTCTTTTATGTCGCTCCGTCATATGTGCTGCCTTCTCGCCGCGGATCTGATCATCAGTTCTGACTCCAAATATCATGCATATGCAACACAGTGCCGGCACAGTATTTTTAACCGCTATATAAAAAAGAAGAAATCTGTTTTTCTCCAACACGGCGTGACTGCTCTGAAACGCGTTGATTCTATTTATGGAAAAGGAAACCGCAGTGCCTGTGATCTCTTTATCGTCACAAATACGATGGAAGAAAAAATCATTCTCGACAATTTTGACTATGAACCGGCAGAAATCGCCAACACTGGTTTTGCACGCTGGGATGTTCTGAAAGACTGCTCACAGGAAAACCACAATATCCTCATTATGCCTACCTGGCGAAACTGGCTCGATTCAGTTTCAGATGAAGCATTTGAAAACAGTGCCTACTTCCGAAACTATATGCAGCTTCTTAACTCCGAACGTTTCAGTGAAATTCTGGAAAAATATGACCTTCAGATTTATTTTTATCTGCACGCCAAGTTCCAGAGCCACCTTAAGACCTTCCATATAGCGAGTGACAGGATCAATGTACTTTCATTCGGGGATACACCTGTAAACGAGATGCTGATGAAATGCCGTATGCTGATCACAGATTATTCCAGTGTCTGCTGGGATATGCTTTACCAGAACAAACCGACTTTGTTTTATCAGTTTGACCTTGATCAGTACAATGAGGCTCACGGCAGCTACATTGATATGCATAAAGATCTGTTTGGTGACCGTGCCGAAACTTCATCTGAACTGTTTGATCTCATAGAAAAAGCTGCCGAACATGACTTCGCATTAAAACCAGTCTATGCCCGACAGCGTTCAGAATATTTTCAGTTCAAAGACCAGCAGCACAGCCGACAGATCTGCGTGGCTATCAAACGCCGTTTCTGCTGACGTACCAGAGTGTTTTGTCTGCCCAGTCCAGAATTCTATCTGATATTTTTCCTGAAAGCCGTTCAAACCGAACGGCTTTTTTTATTCCCTCCAGCAAAATTGAAACCACCATGCTGCTCGCCATCAACACTAGCCAGATCAAAAATGCATGTCCGAAAGAATATACAAAATTTCCGAGCCATTTTGCACGGATAAAACTATGTATGTAAAATACATTTGCAGAATGTTTTCCCATGAACTGCAGGATTTCACGGATTACCGGAAGATCGATCAAAAATTCATACGACCAGCAGATCACAGCCACCGGGATCAGTCCGTTCAGCACAAATTCAAAATGATTTCTGCCCCATTTACTGTACCAGAACATAAAAAGTGCACACATGACAATCGTTTCTATCGCAAACTTAAGGATTTTATTCATCCATTTGTTTCTGACAATCATAAAATCACGGATTCTCTCCAGTACATCCTGATCTGCAAAACATACTGCAAGCGGCATCACAAACAGATATTTTGTAAGATGCACATGCTTTTCAATCAGAAAGCTTCCCGGAAGCAGAAACATAAGTACGATCAGCCAGCTGTATTTCCGATAAAAACGCAGAACAAACGGAAGAAATACAATGAGAAGTACTTCCAGACTTAAATACCACCAGGTACTGATCAGAATCTGCGTATCAAACAGATATCCCACACAAAAAAAATCCATAACAATGCTCACCAGTGTATTTACCAGTCCGTTTGCATAACTGGATGTATCTGTCAAAAACGTCACACCCATACAGAAAAAAAACGGAATTGTAAAAAACAGGACAAGATGCAGATATCTCTCCAGTACAAACATAGTTCCTTCCCGGCCGCTGAACTCATAAGACTGATATTTCTTTTTTACAGAACGTGTAAGTCCATATACAGACAAAAAAGCAAACAGCCCAACGCACTGAACCATACAGCGACTGATCATCATTGCCGTTCCCCTGGAAAGCGGTGCAAAATCCACATACACGCCACCCATCCTGGATTTCTTCGAAAAACAATGATAAAAAAGCAAAAAAGAAATCGCAATTCCCTTCATTGCCAGCGTATTATTTTTTGTAAATCTGCTTTTTACATTCATCCGTAGTTTCCTCTCTGACCTTCCGCTTTTCTGACTATTTTATCCCACTGCTGCATCCTTTGTCAATTTTCTCCTCGTTGTTTTGCCGCCTGCCCTATGTTATAATAAATGCACAATTTCAGAAAACGTCCGCCAAAAGGACACTATTTTATTAAGGAGGCATTATGCTCAGCAATCAAAATTCTTCATCTGACCTGAAGATCACAGGTTCTCTCGATGTTGAAATTATATCTGCCGCCGAAAGCAGAATCACTTTAAAACTGATAAACGCTCCGGAATCACCGACCGATTCTGTCCGTTTTTTACTGAAAGACACCGACACCAGAACCATCTTATATCCGGAAATCTCCAGTCAGTCTTCGGACACTTATCTTCTGGATTTTACCGCATTGCAGGAACTTCACGAATATCGTTACACAAAAACCTTCCGTCTGCTTGCAGAAATGGTCACTGCATCCGGGGCTTCCTGCTATCGACTTCACGAAATTTCCGATTCCGCTTCTGCCCCGGCACCTCATATCTTTATTGAAGACATTTATCTGAAAGATGATGTCAAAGTACCTCCAACCGAGCGTATCGTGGAACTTGGGCTTAACCCGGAGGTCGTTTCCGACCAGTCGCTTATTGTTACCCTGCACAGCCGGAACCGTCACATGCAGTTATCTCATCTTTGTGAATTAAAGGGACTAAACATGCGCGGCGGAATTCTTCGAATTACGTTTGACCTGAAACCCGGTTCTCTCAAATACCAGAAAAGCATTTTGCGTTTTCGAAACAAGCTTCTCGAAGATGCCATTTCCTATGATTTTAAGACGGTCCGCATTAAAGAAAACGGAGATCTTCTTCGCATAAAAATAACACTTGATCTTCACACGATTGCGTGGAACGGACTTTACTGGGATGTTATGATTCAGCTTTTTGATCCAGACACCGAACGCACCAGTCTGATACAGATTCTCATCCCACCACGCCGTCGTATGTTCATGAAATTTCTGTATAACGGTTCTTTCCATACACCGGATGACTTTTATGTCTATCCTTATTACACCGGAGCTACCAAACTGGCACTGGTCAATCGTGCCCGCGAACAATACGATGGCTTTGATATCGTTTTGAAAGAATTTACTGCAATGTTTCTCTATAATATAGCAAAGCCTTATTGGAAAAAGAAACACATCTGCCTTGTAGACGAAAAATATTCCACCAGAGCACAGGACAATGGCTACTATTTCTTCAAACACTGTATGGAACATGATGAAGAAAAATATCTGGGGCAGAAAATTTACTATGTGATTACAAAAGATTCTCCTGATTACGATATGATTCGCCCATATAAGAAAAATGTTGTGCACTTTATGACGATCCGGCACATGTGTTATATCCTTGCTGCGGAATTGCTCGTGAGCACCGATGCCCGCAGCCACATTTATGCACAGCGAAGCCGCCACAGTATTTTTACCCGCTACACAAAGAAACTGCCTTTTGTATTTCTCCAGCATGGAGTTACGGCACTGAAACGTGTCGATTTCTTCTATGGTAAAGGCAAGCCGGGCAGCTGTGATCTCTTCGTTGTTACAAGTGAAAAAGAAAAGCAGATCGTAATTGATAATTTTGATTATGAACCGGATGAAGTGATCAATACCGGTTTCGCACGCTGGGATGTATTAAAAGACAAATCTCAGAACTCACACGATATTCTGGTTATGCCGACATGGAGAAGCTGGCTGGAAGGTGCTTCCGACCGCGAATTTGAAGAAAGCGACTATTTCCGGCATTATGCAGCACTGCTTAATTCTCAGCGCTTTAAAGATATTCTGGAAAAATATGATCTGCACGCAAACTTTTATCTGCATGCAATCTTCCAGGCACATACAGAATCTTTCCATATTGCAAGTGACCGTATTCACCTGAAATCGTTCGGTGACACACCGGTAAATGAACTGCTTATGCAGTGCAAAATGCTGATCACGGATTATTCCAGTGTATGCTGGGATGTCCTGTACCAGAACAAGCCGACTCTGTTTTATCAGTTTGACCTGAACAAATACAATGAAGCACACGGAAGTTATATTGACATGAAGACAGATCTTTTTGGCGACCGCACTGAAACCCTTGAGCAACTGCTGGATTCTCTGGAAAAAACAATCCAGAACAACTTCCGTATGGAACCCAAATACGAAAAAATGCAGCAGGAATATTTCCAGTTTGAAGATCACGAACACAGCAGACACATCTGCGAAGAAATCAAAAAATGGATGAAGCGGAAATAATCGCCTTCATCCATGATCAGAAAGGTTTTTATGGAACAAACACTTCATATTAAAAACTTAAAAATAAAAAAGGGAGAACTCATTCTGCGTCTGAGTCGTCCCGAGAAAGCCATACAGCTTCAGGCTTCAATCGTTTTTCAGAATACAGGGTTTCATTTTTCACATCCTGTAGAACTGTCGACAGACAATTCATCAGAAATGGTACTAAAGATTGACGTCTCTTTTCTGGAACAAAATGACGGTGACTGGACACTGGTTTTTCAGGACACGACTTCCGATACTGTTTACACAGCCATTCTTGACAGCAAAGTCCGTCTTGCACTACTTCTCGGAAGGCACTATGTCCGTCGGGGTGATTTCGTGTATTTCCCGATGGGCGGCTCCGGTCACAGTTTCCTGCTCCGATGCCGTCACTGGCAGCCACATGACCGACTCCGTTTCCGAATAAAGGAACTGTCCGCTTTTGCTATTTATAAAATATTCGGTAAACTCCTCAGGAAACGTCATATATGGCTGATCTACGAAAAATTCTGTGTCACCGCGCAGGAAAATGGTTTTTACTTTTTTGAATACTGTATGAAACAAAATGAAAAGAATGTCTACTTTATTCTGGACCGGAAATCTCCTCAGTGGAATGACATGCAGAAATACAGCCAGAACGTGATCCCTTTCTTAAGTTTTCGCCATATTCTGTATCTTTTGACTGCGGATCTGTATATTTCTCCGGACGGACGTCACCATGCCTATATCTGGAAACCGATGCCGAACCCTGTCACAAGAGAGATCAATAAACAAAAACTCTATTTTCTTCAGCATGGCGTGCTTTATCTGAAAAATGTAGATAATCTTTTTGGGGTGCATTCTTCCTCGCCTGTGACATATTTTACGGCATCCTCTGAATTTGAAAAAAATATCATCACACAGCATATGGAGTATGATCCGTCCAAAGTCCCTGTTACCGGACTTGCACGCTGGGACAAACTGGAAAATACCTCTGATCCGGCACATCCGTTCATACTGCTGATGCCGACATGGCGAAGCTGGCTGGAAGGCCAGAATGATGAACTGTTTTGTCAGAGCAGTTATTATCGGCACTATACTTCCCTTCTGAATGATCAGGAGTTATTGGATTATCTGAAAGAAAAACAGATTCGGCTTGTATTTTATATTCATCCGAAGCTCAGGGAATTTATTGGTAATTTCCACGCTGATAATGATCTGATCGAACTGATTTCTTTCAATTCCGTGCCTCTGAATCAGCTTCTTATGGGTTGTTCCATGATGATCACAGATTATTCAAGCGCCTGCTGGGATGCTTATTATCTGGAAAAACCGATACTTTTTTATCAGTTTGATCTAAAGCAGTACAACGAAACAAATGGAAGTTATGTAAACATGGAAAAAGACCTGTTCGGTGACCGCTGTACAAAGCAGAATGAGCTGGTACGTCTCATCCGCGAGTATACAGAAAATGGTTTTCAGGAAAAACCTGCTTATGCCGCAATGCGTAACAATCTTTTTGTCGCCAGAGACCACGATAACTGCAAGAGAACTTATGAATACATTAAAAGCCAGGGCTATTAAGCTCTGGCTTTTGTGTGTTTCAAATCAGTTCTGTTAATACTTTAATGAAGAAGATCACGATCACCACAATCATAACCGGTTTTACGATCTTGTGACCGTTTGAAGTAAAGCTATGACTTCCAAGATAATTCCCTGCCATGTTACAAACTCCTGCTGCAATTCCCAGTGGCAAAAGCACTTTGCCATTGATCAGAAATACGACAAGTGCTGTGATATTGGTTGTCAGATTGATTGCCTTTGTAGCACCTGCTGCATCGTTTAATGTCATATGACAGAAACCGGTAAATAAAAGCATCAGAAATGTTCCTGTTCCCGGTCCGTAAATCCCATCATAAATACCAACTACGGCTGCGATCAGAATACTTTTAAAAATCAGCATTCCATTGATTACTTCTGTTGCATTTTCGTCTTTTCCTTTCAGTGCTTTGCTTCTCAGTACATAAAACAAAATGACCGGAAGCACAACCAGCATGGCGATCTTTAAAGCTTTCTCCGAAATCAGAAGAGCCAGATGAGATCCTATCCAGGATCCGGCAATTGCACCAAAAACTGCCGGAATACAGATTTTCCATTTCATAAAGCCTTTTTTCATGTAATGAAAAGATGCCACGAAAGTTCCCATGGAGCTGCTCATTTTATTTGTTGCAATTGCAGTATGTACCGGCAGTCCCGCAATCATATATGCCGGAAGTGAGATCAGTCCGCCTCCTCCGGCAATCGAATCCACAAATCCTGCCAGAAATACAAAAAAACATACTACCAGATAAACTAAAACCACATTTTCTCCCACGTTCCCTGTCCTCAATTTCCTTTTGTATTTTTATTATTTTTTCATCGCAATCAATGTCGGGCGAAGAATCTGTACGTATTCTTCATACATTACTTCTCGCAGAAAATCTACATATTCCCAGAAAGTCAGCTCACCGTCCGGTGTAAGGATTTCAAAATCTGTATCATACACATTTACAAACAATCCCGTCTCCTGAAGTCCGTTCCGAAGATAAAAAGCCTTTCTTTTTTTGCGTTCTTCAGCATTTTCTGCTTTTTCATCCTGTGTTTCTATTTCAAAAATATATTTATGATTTTTGAACTTTTTAAGTAATGCCTCCAATCCCTTGCTTCCATATCCGTAATTTCTTTTCTCCGGTGCAATTGCATAATAATCCAGAAGCGCCCTATCCTGCTCCGCATCGATCAGATTGATTGCCAGTCCTACGAATTCATCTTCGTCAACCATTGCAAGCATCTCCATCTTTCCATCTGCTACCAGGTTTTCCATTACCTGCAGGGGCTTTTTCTCCTGTTCCGGAAATGCTTTATCATACAGATCATAAAGCTGCCATTTATATTTTGCGCCTTCATCGGCAATGTTTACAAGTTTCATTTTTCTCTCCTGCTTAATTATTGATCATATCCGGCCATGACAGAATTTCTCCAGCAATCTTTTCTTCATAATCGCCCTCAATATCCTCACTTCTGCCTGCCTCATAGATATTTGTCTCTGCACCCCAGACTCCATCGTGATATTCCCACACATGGAATTTCAGTCCGCGGAACATAAAATCCAGACTTCCGCATCCGTCTTCTTCGGTATATTCAAACCTGATATTTTTTTGATTCAATGCATCCTGTACTGTCTGCAATCTCATATTCATTCCCCCGTCTTGCATATTTTGCTCATTATTATTATTCACAGCAACTCCTGTTTTTCTAGTATAACACATCTTCGGCGGTTGTCTATTGTAAAAAACGCTTCGATGATTTATTATAGTAAATAGCGAAAAAATGAGGAGCGTAACCTTATGACTACAAAAATGGTTTTTCATGGAAGTGACATAGAAAAAATATGTGACTACTATCATTTAAATAAAGAAGATATCGTTAAATTCGGGGCAAATGTCAATCCTCTTGGCCTCTCCGCCTCTGTAAAAAAAGAAATTGCAGAAAATGTCGATCTTTTTTCTTCTTATCCGGACAGAGATTATGTATCTCTCAGAAATACGATCTCAGAATACTGCAGGATTCCCGCTGAATTTATTTTACCGGGAAATGGTTCCAGTGAACTGATCTCACTTCTGATTCAGGAACGTGCGCCGAAACACACCCTGATTCTCGGACCGACATATTCCGAATATTCCAGAGAACTTTCTTTCTCCGGAAGCACACAGGAATATTATCATCTGCGAGAAGAACGAAATTTCACTCTCGATGTAGAGGATCTGTGCAAAACTCTGGAAAACGGTTATGATTTCCTGATTCTCTGCAATCCGAATAATCCGACTTCCTCTGCGATCATGCAGGAAGATCTCCGCAAGCTGATCGCATTCTGTGCAGATAAAGATATTTTTGTCATGATCGATGAAACTTACGTAGAGTTCGCACCGGATGTCGAAGAAATAACTGCAATTCCTCTGACCAGAGAATTTACCAATCTTATGGTACTGCGTGGTGTTTCTAAATTTTATGCTGCACCGGGCATGCGTCTCGGTTACGGAATTACCGGAAATATGGAATTTCTTTCCAAAATGCGAGAAAAACAGACGCCATGGTCACTGAACAGTCTTGGTGCCTTTGCCGGAGAGCTGATGCTCCGTGACCACGACTACATTCAGGAAACACGTGATCTGATCCTCGATGAGCGTGACCGCATGGAGCAGGAACTTCAAAATATCCCTACTTTTAAAGTTTATCCTGCCTATGCCAATTTCATCTTATTAAAAATCCGCCGGGACGGTCTGACTTCCGCCGATGTCTTTGAGGCCTGCATCAAAAAAGGCCTGATGATCCGCGACTGTTCTTCCTTCCAGTGCCTGGACGGCGAATTTGTCCGCTTCTGCATCATGATGCACGACGATAATACAAAACTCTTAAACGTACTGAAGCAGCTGTAATCCAGCTGCTTCAGACTGTAGACAAAGCCCTGCTTTTGCAGGGTTTTGCTATTGTTGGAACCGCTTTTCTGATATAATAAATATCAGAAGGGCGGTGTTTTTTATGATGACGAAAAATGCAGATAAAAACAGAGAACAAATGATGATGTTT
>ULYA01001988.1_pt1 | contig 27378 bp, 20 predicted proteins | sample 1961821 | NCBI WGS metagenome assembly ULYA01 (sample SAMEA4835853, study PRJEB28245) | human gut metagenome | biome: gut microbiome; material: fecal sample | place: Denmark | collected 2008 | reverse complement strand
AATTGCTTTGTAAGTCCTTCTACACCAAATACAAACGTAAAATACATAGCATGTAAGGAATATATGAACATACCTGCTCCAAACGCAGCCCCAATCTTCATATTCTTATTCTCATAATTTTCCTTTTTACCAATTACAAGTTCTGCTAAAACTCCTGCAATAGCACAAACAGCAATTACCGGCCACATTCCCATGAGAACATAGAAAACACCCATCAATAGAAAGTATAAAAATGCTGTACCTCTTTGCCCGACCTGTTTACACATAATAACAAAGATCGGTGCTACAATAATTGTTGGCAGGGCTGATGATAAATATAAACTTGGAAGCATTCCAAACGATCCCGTCAAAAACCCTAATCCCATTGTTAATACAAAACCAATAACAGAGAATACTGCTATCTTTACAATACCTTTTAAATTCATAATTTTGTCCTCCTTGATTTTTAAATATGATATATTCCTATTTTCATATAGAAACAATATCCTGTTTTATTCTTCTGCAATTCTGAAATATAACTAAGTTATGTTTCGGGCAAAAAATTTGTTTATATTCCTCGAATCTTTTTCCACCCCTCATTAAAGAACTCTGAAATCAAAGTTGCATTCAATTTCACTTCTTCTTTACTTTTAGAATGAACTGCTACTTCCGATAAAGCATAAAAATATGCATGGTTGATTAGGTGAATTCCTCTATTAGTTATCACATTATTTACATGATCCGCTCCGTATATCATGCTCAAAATGTCAAAGTGATTTTTATCTTCTTTCTCAATAATCCCGTCTAAAAAGTTGTTAAATTTTGTTCCACAAGAACCAAAGGCCAGTAATTCAAATACATCTTTATGTTCAAAGAAATATAGAACCATTTCAATAGCACCTTGTGCTTTTGATTCCAAAATCTTGGAAATAGTTTCTTTCTTTATATGATTTTCTCTTTTATAAACATCAAAACTCTCATCTTCATACATGGCATAAGAACTTTGTATCTGATTCACGATTGGCTCTACTAATTCGTTGAAAAGAGCTTCCTTATCTTCAAAATGACCATAAAAAGCACCGGTAGTTACACCCGCCGCTTTGCAGATTGCTCTTAAATTAGCTTTTTCAAATCCTTGTGTTTTAAAAATATTCTTTCCACAATCCAATATTTTTTTATGAGTTGCTTCGTAATCACCATTAGCCACGATTTACTCCTCCTTTCTCTAAATATAACTTAGTTATATTATAGCACACTCTTCTTTTAATTTCAATGCTAATACATGTAAGTACTACGCTTTTAACACAAATAATTTAATTCTTATATGCTAAAATATAATTGTTTGATATCTGAATCCCTTTAATTCCGAATTTATATAATTCATTAATAATACATTCATTATCTATATTTTCCCATTCCAATGTATATACCATCTGTCTTTGCGAAACTTTATCTCTACTAATATTAATCAAAAACTTCCATTGAAACTTATTTTTTCCCATGTATTTTTTTTCTTTCATTATCAATTCACATTCATAGTCTCCTACTCTAACATTCTCCAATACAGTTCCGTTCTTTATATAAAAATACTCTCTACTTAAATTACTTATAAGTATAGGGGTATCCTTTTCTAATTTTTCACCTAAATTTTGCCATAGAAATTCTCTTTCATGCATATTAAAATGTCCTACTACCCCCATCAAAAAAACAGCAGATATATCTTTAGTAAATTCAATTTCAAATATATTAGTATCAATCACCGTTATATTATTTTTTTTAGCAATAACATTTTGCAATTTGGACATTAATGCAATTCTCATTTCTGGAGATTTTTCTATAGCATATATCTTTTCACAATCAAACATTTCAGATATATATATTGATAAATTACCGGTTCCTGCACCAATGTCAAATACTATTCCTTTTTTCCTAACCAAAGGCATAATTTCATCAATAATTTTTTTATCTTGTTTCCACGAATTTCTACTTGTGATATCGTAAAATTCGACTTCTGCCCCATACAAATCACATATCCCTCCTTTATTTTTGATATTTTTTCATTATATTTTCATGTATTTTTTTTGTATCTCCAACTTTATGATACTCCACTTGATTTGTGTATCCAATCTTCTTGCATATGTCTGACCACAATCTTGATACGAAAATTTGTGATTGAACATTTGACAATTTGCTATCTCTATCCTGATTATTTAGTTCAACTATCGCTCTTTTAACAGCGTTAATCCATATCTCTTCAAATGTATTAAGAATACTTGGAGCAACACTACTTCCTATTACAGTTGCTGTAGGTATCTTTAAAGCTTCATTGTTACTATCAAAACTTAATAAATTATTTGAATCTCTTGGTAATTCTATAAAAGGCAACCATATAATAGGTCCATTAGTATTTATCAAACATAATCTTCCATTACTAAACGTAGCCTCTATTCTATGATATAAATGCATTGGATGATCTGCATCATATTTATCTACATTTCTATTAATTTTAAATGTAACTGGGGTGTTTCCTATTTCTGACACTAAAACGGTATCACATATTTTATCTTTAGTATCTAAATTACATAAATCACTCACATCACCTAATTTCCAAGATGATATTGGATTTAAACAGCAACTCAACATATCAATACCATCATACAAAACATTAATTGAACACTCTAGTGACATATTAACAATATTACTTTGCTTTTTTAAGTCATTAAGTATATCTAAAAAATCCAAAAATGGTTCAGTGTATCTATAGAATGGATTAATCATAAATCCAGTATCTTTTGACACTTTAAGGCATTCCAATATTTCTCTTTCATGAGCTGGATGTTCTAATAAAACTGAAATGCCTCTTTTTAACAAACTTTTAGCAACTTCAAAACCACGACCACCAGCACCAGAATTTGGAATTATAACACAAGCTAAATCGGCTATAATTCTATCATCATTAGCATCTTCAAAATACGGTACTTCTAATTCATCCGCCAACATTTTAGTACGTTTACTACCACTACCTAAAATTCCAGATATATAGAAATCCTCCATTTTACTTATTGCATTAAGATATATCTTACCAAACCCAGAACCACAAACTAAAACACTCGTTTTTCTCATCATAAAACCTCTTCTATATTTAATTTATTTGTTTTGAAACAATAGGTAATTTATTCAACAGGTCAAAAATACCTTTATTATAAAATAAATCACAATATCTATTTATACCGACCACTTGTAAATCCCTTTCTAAAATCTCTTCTATTGCAGTATATATTATATATGCTGTTATATAATCAGGATTTGGAGTAGAAAAAATAGCCCCTCTACTACAGCAGTCTAATATACAATTTATATAAATTGAAACATTTTCAAAATATTCCTTATTAACATATTCTGAATTCCTAAAATTAATATCTTTATAACTATTCTCTCCCAAAGCTGTATAGGAGCATATATCCTTTATTTTATATTTTTTTCCGATATATTCGACTTCATTAATTATATATGGAAATATTTTGCAATCCTTTAATTCCGATGGTATATAATTTGGATACAGTTGGTCTGAATACTTTAATTCACCTCCTTTTACATTCTTCATGAAATATCCGTCAAAATTTTCGCTTTTTGCATTTATGAAATCTTTTTTTGAACTATTAGAGAAATTGTATTCTCCACCATGAATTATTTCAATTTTATCAGGAATTTCACTCATTTTTTCAATGAAATTCATTAAAAGCACTCCAAGTAATCCTGGAATAAATCCCGTGTTTAATATCACTTTGGCAGCAGATTTATCTTTAAAATGAAGCAACTTACCTCCACTTGGATCAATATAATATATATTTTTCCTTAATGCAGCATAATACATAAATTCACTTAATTCTGATGATGGTCCTGCTGTTCCTACCAGTATTGAAATATCTCTACAAAACAAATCTATTTTTTCTTCATCTCTAATATCAAAAAAATGACCTTTTTCATTTTTAACATTCGAGTTCTCATTATATCCACATTTTACAGTATATCCTTTTTCTTGTAATATCTGAATTAAAATGCTTCCAATTCTGCCACTTGAACCTAAAATCCCTATTACTTTATCATTCATCAATTTCCTCCATTATTAAATTCAACAATTGTTCTGTATTGTCATAGAATTTATAATCGCAGTCAATAAAGTTAGGATTTCTATCTATAAATTCTATCCTTTTTTTATGATAGATAACCATCCTACCTAAATATGGCTCATATATATTATCTAAATTAGGAGATATAGCTACAATTTTTTTGAAAGCCTTCCCATCTATAATTTTTTGACTCGCAAAGTTTAATATTTTATTGAACTCATTATCAAAAGTCAATATAACTTTCTCTTTGCAGTCATCTAATTCAACTAGATGTTTGAATGTTTTTACTTTTTTAAAATCAAATTTTGTTAATTTCAATTTTTCTACTATCTCAAAATATGACTCACAATTTATATCTCCAAAAATAACAACTCCACTTGTTTTGAAGTTTTCATTATTATAATTTTCTTCAGTATTATTCTGATTAAAATTTTTTCCTCTTTTTGCATTTTTAATATACAGGATAATTTTATCAATTGTTCCATCTGATAAGGATACCCTTAACAATTCATCAAATTTAATATCATATTCTTCAGCATATAATTCCATAATCTTTCCAGCTGCTTGAGATAACATCAATGAATCAAACCCTAATTTTCTTAAATCATCATCTAAGTTCAAACTCTCTATAGCTCCAACATCTTTATATATTTTTACTATTGCACTCGAAAAACTGTCACTTGTATTATGTGATTTTATTTTTTTATCCAATATATAATTGTATATATCTTGTAAATTACATTCAGATAAAGATATTTTTAATAATTCATCAAACTTAATATCATAAGTATCTCCATACAAATTAATTATCTTTCCAGCTGCCTGCGACAATAACAACGAATCAAATCCAATATCTCTTAAATTATCCTTCTCTGTTAAGCTATCTACTTCTCCTATCTCCATATATATTTTTAACAGTGATTTAAACATATGATTTCCTTTAGATTTTCTTTCTGCATCATTAGACTTATTCTCATTTCCAAAACCATGTTTAAAGGATGAATCTTGTGTTTTCATATAGATATCTATTAATCTTTTTCTATCAATTTTTCCATTTTGTGTTAAAGGTAACATATCTACACATATAAATTCACTTGGAATCATATACTGAGGCAACTTATCTGCTAAAAACTCTTTATAAGTCTGTTTTCTATTATCATTTTTTCTCATAACAAATATTTTTTGTCCAAAATTTGAATAAAAATTATTTGAATTTTTGTCTGGAATAGATAATATTAAATCTAAATTACAAGATTTAATACTTTCTTCCCATTCCTCTTCTGAGAAAAAAATATTACCACTTTTTGCTCTTTTGTCAGTATGATTTGGCATCATAAATGCCTGTGAAATATCTATTTCTATATGTTCACCTACTGGATCTGCAATTATAATAATACCACTATCCGACAGCATCTCATTTAAAATAGAAAGTGAATTGTCAATATTAACGACGTTATTCAATACTCCAACTGCAACTATAACATCAAATTTATTGCTGTTTATCTTATCATCTGCATTATTTAAATCAAAAATTCCAGTATTTATATATGGATATTTTTGTTTTATGTTATTCAAAAAAAATGCCGAAACATCTGTAAATAGATATTTATAGTGTGTATATTCATTTTCTGCAAATTTACTAAGTATGAAGTCAGTTGTGGCTCCTATACCTCCGCCTACCTCTAATATATTTGCACAGCTAGTATCTTTCAAATGCAAATAAACTACATCTGATATTATATTGTTAATATATTTAGAGATAATAGTCTGTTTATAAAGAGTTTCAGCAATATCTATATTTCCACCTGGAAATAAATTCACTAGTGGATTCATTTTTCCTGACAACAACTCACAGAAATTTTCTGCATGTTTTTTGATATAGTTAGTAACAGATTTTGGAGCAACAATACTATAGTCTTTACATAACTGATTCCATAAATCATTACTCACAATCTTATTCCTATCTACAAAGGCATCTTCTATTTTTTTTATATAATCATGTTTCTCTAAATATAGCAACATCCTATCTAATATTGGCTGATTTTCTTTAGTTACACCAGTTTTGTTTACTATTGACCAATATTTTTCCAATTTAACTGAAAAAATTTCATGATTCTTCAAATTGTCATATACTGATTTTAATATTGCATCAGTTAAGCATCTATTGAAATATTCCAAATTAATGTTTTTATCGTCATAATTTATTTTATATGCATCCAAATACTTTTTTATTGAATTCTTTTCTATAATAAAAGCTATAATTTTATTATCTATCTTTAAAACAAAGCAATTTTCCACTGTATTAGACTTTAAAAGTTCATTTTCTATTTCAGATATTTCTATCCTATATCCATTTATTTTTATTTGATTATCCATGCGACCTATAAATTCAATTTCGCCATTTTTTTGATATCTCCCTAAATCACCAGTTAAATAATAACGCCAGTTTCGCTCACTATCGTAAATAAATTTTTCCTTTGTTATAGTTTCATCATTCAAATAACCTTCTGCTAGAGAGTATCCTGCAATTGCTATTTGACCAACAGAATATATCTCACACTCATTTAAATGTTTATCAATAATAACCACAGATTGCCCATATAAAGGTTTCCCATATAATATTGAAGGTAATTCTCTAACCTTAGGATTTATTTCATGATAGATAGACCATATCCCTCCCTCTGTTGCTCCTCCTAAACTGAAGATCTTACTATTAGGAAAAATTTTAATTAATTTTTCAGGTAATTTTACTTTAATAACATCTCCAGATAAAAGACTAAATCTTAGGGAAGGAAAAACATCTCTTTCTCTACAAAAATGCTCCAATAACTCTGCCTGTGCAGGTACCGAATTCCACAATGTAATTTCATATCTTTTTATTAATTCATTCCAATGAGATGGATCATTTTTTCTATCAGAATCTGGAATAACAATCATACCACCGACCCCTAACAATGAAAAAATATTAAAAACAGATAAATCAAACGAGGCTTCTGAAATAGCCAATATTCTATCATTTGAGGTAAGTTTGATTAAATTATTTATGGCATCAAGTGTATTTAATACAGCATTATGTGTCATTACAACACCTTTAGGAGTTCCTGTTGTTCCAGAAGTAAAAATCACATACGCAATATCTGACATATATTTATTTTCAACAATATCAAATGAACTATATTTTTTTAATACTTCATTAATTCTATCTTCATCCAATACAAAATTCACTTTAGCTTTATTTAATATTTTTAGTTGTCTTTCATATGGCTGGCTAATATCAATTGGTAAATAGGAAAAACCACTCATTAATATTCCTAAAATACCAACTATTTGATTATAATTTTTATCTATTTTAAGCCCTATATATGGAACTTCATCACTTACACAATTATTAATAATATAATCCGATACTTTCAGGGCATCATAATAAAGTTTTTGATATGTATACTCTTTACCTCTGTATACTACAGCTATTCTGTCTGGGTGTTTTATTGCTTGTTCAATAAATCTATCTTGTATACGTCCTTTGATAGAAATATCTTTGTGGTTATTATAAAATTTTTCAAGCGAAATTATATTTTTTTCCAAATTATTTTCCCACGAAAACGAATCTCCAGCAGCTTCTGTAAGAAATCTTTCAAAACGCAAAAACATAATATCAATCAGATTGTCATCAAAAATCCCTTCCCTTACATCCCAATTAATAGATAATGCTCTATCGGGATTCAATCCACTAACATCTTCGACTATTTGACAATCTACCCATACTTGAGGAGTCTTTGTTATTCCATACTTAATATGCAGACTTCTACTATCGTTCTGCAAAACACCCGTAAACACAAAGGGGGATATAAAATCTGTATTATTAGTTAATTTTTTTAAATCACTAATAACATCGATGCCAGAATAGTTCCTATGATCTAAATCATCCATTAACTGTTCAAAAATAGACCTAGAATACTGCAAAAAGCTTTTTGTTTGTTCAAAATCTACTTCAAGTATATTGACATCTGTAAATTCTCCTACAATATTTTTACTATATAGTACCGGTAATCTATTTTGTATCGGTATGTTTAATAAAAATTTTTTGTTCTCACTCCATAAACTAATAACATACGAATATGCGGAAAGAATAACAGAGGAAAGCGTTAAACCATATTTAATAGACTTTCTTTTTAATGATTCTAAGCAAGAACTATTTAGATAAAAAGTATAACGTTTGAACTCATTTCCTATGCTTGTTTTTGGAGATAACCTTCCACTCCTAGGTAGTTTAGGGTATGATGGAAAATTATTTATTCTATCATTCCAATATTTTTTATCTTCTGATATTCTATTATCACTATACTTACCAACTAAATCTAGATAATCAAAGAAATCTCCTTGTTTTTCATCCAATAATTCACCGGATAATAAAGCTTTTAGCTCTTTAAATAAAATTTGTACACTCCCAAAATCTACAAATAATAAATTTATAGATAAATGCAATGCACTGCATTTTTTTGTTTTTACTAGAATTCCTTTGAAAGATTTATTAAAAACTTTATAATCTGTATTTTTGAGTTCTTCACGTATCATAGAAAGTCTATTCTTAATATCATGGTCTGTAGAATCAGAAAGATCAATCACCTCTATGTTATCAACATAATCACACCCATTTATTATACACCTACCATTAAAAATGCTTGCTCTCAACATCTCATGTCTACTCACTAAAATTTCCCATGAGTTTAAAAATTTATCAGTATCGCAGTCTTCTAAAGCTATTTCTAAATAACCTTGGCAATCTACACCTCCCCATTTTATGTCATTTTGAGAGCCTATATAATAGGAATGCTGCATCGGTGTAAGATCATGCATCTTAATATTTGTACTATTATCATCTATAACCATTTTCATTAGATTTCCCCTTCAAAAATATCATCGTCATTTAATTCTATCTTGTCTAAACATTTTTCTACAAAGTCTATTGGTGTAACAAATAAAAACACAGATTTAAGTTTTATATTTATGGCATACCTTTGATTCAATATTGAGATAAACTTTGTTGCATTAAGACTATCTAAACCTCTTTCTAATAAGTTATCATCTTTATTGATATTTTCATTTAAAATTTCGCACCAAATATCACAAATTTTTTCCACCTTTATATCTTTCTTACTTTTCATAAAATTAACCTATATCCTTTCTCATCTGCAACATAACCCACTTCAATATACTCTCAATAGCTTCAGTGTCAATTTCTCCACCGATATCTTCAAGTGGAGACTTTACTTTTTGTAAAGAATGACCCAATCCTGGGAATAGCTTTATATCTATATTTTTATTTATTTTCTTTGCAAACTCCACGCTCTCCACAGGATTAATCCATCCATCATTAATTCCATGTAATATAAATACCGGTTTACCAAACTTGCTAAAAATATCTAAATCTCCATTCCATGAATCGAGAAAAAAATTTTCCACATAATTTGCAATGTTTAACGAATTATCTCCTATTTGTTTTGCAACGTTCCCCCAATCTTTTTTTATGTTTATTACACCATCTGAATTTGTATCAATTCTATCGTTAAACTTTAATATTCCATCACTCGCTTTCCTTAGTAGCATTGTATTAAATGCAAAAGAAACAGAAGAAGAATTTAATTCGTATCTTTCAAAATCAGAAACATTCACTAAGCCGTCATTATCTCTATCTATTTTTTCTAACTCCATAGTAACTAACTCTTCTAATATATATTTGAAGTAAGAATTCCAACCTTTAGCAACACCTGATTGCAATATTAATCCATCTATCCCATCTACCTCTTTAATAATATTAGCTATTACTCTAACTCCTTCACTCCAACCATAGATATAAATCTTACCTACATCATTCCTATTTTTTAAATACTTCGTTACACAAATAGCGTCCTGTACTATTTTATCAATTTGATAACCATAATTCTTATTAAACCTAAATGTGCTTACACCATTTCTTAAAAGCTCATCCGATATTATTTTGAAATTTTTAGAAACAATCCTGTTGGAAAAATAAACTGTTCCATCTTTGTCACTTTCTCCAGAGCCATGAATGAATAAGACTATATTTTTTTTAATGTTTTTATGTTTAATATCATATTCAAATTGACCTGTTATATTTTTTTCAGCTCCATTTATAACAATTTTTTCGACACAAGTATTTTTCATCACATTATCTCCTTCTTCTATAAAATATTTAATTTCATATTGTGTAACAATTTTATATAGTTATTGAAAAGCGTTTCAATATACTCTTTTTCAAATAGCTCTTCTACATAATCCCAAGAAATAACCATAGAATTTCTTATTAATCTAATATGATGATCTATTATCACTTGAGGTGTTTTACTAATAGAATAATTTTCTGTAACAAATCCCTCCATAGTAGTATCTTCTTCTATTACACTAGTCAAAACAAAAGGAGATACTATTTGCCCTAGCTTATTTTGTTTTATATACTTAAATGACTCCATTCCATCATGTTCAATAAATTCTAATATTTCTAAAATAGAATTTCTAATATTTTTTAAATCATCACAAAAATTTCCACTTTTTTTATAATTCAAAACTGCTATATTAGAAAATTCACCAATTATATCATTTTCATTTTCAATAATATTTTTTCTTCCATTCATAGTTAATATTATTGAAGAACTTTCTTTACCACTAACTTCAGCTAAAAATCTAGCATAGCAAGCCGCAATATACATAGTCGGTGTGTATCCTAATAGTTTAAGTTTACTAAATATTTCTTTAGTTTCATTTACAGTAAATTCATAATCAACTCTTTTAAAGGTTACTTTTTTTATTTCCGAAAAATCTCTTTTATATTTCAATTCTGGGATACTATATTTTTTCATTCCATCCGAAAGATACTTATGATATTCTTCCGTTTCCAAATTATCTAAATATAAACTTTCTTTTCTTTTATAGATACTGTAGTCAGTGCTTACACTCTTTTTGTATATATCAAAAAAATATCTATCAAATATTTTCTTGATTAGATTGCTGGCACTCCAAGCATCTAATACTATACAGTTGAATATAAAATACAATCTATCATCGATATTTGAATCTTTATGTACATAAAAATCAAAAAGTGGCCAATCATAATACGAATACTTCTTATTAAAAATTAGATTTCTAATTTCAGTGTAATCAAGATTGTTATCAAGTTTTTTTATTTTATACTTATCGAATGTATCAAAAATTACATACTTATTAATATCAACAAAAAAACATCTTAACCCTTCATTTTCAAAAATCAATTCATTTATTATTTTCTCAAGTCTTACTGTGTCTATATTGTTTATGCTGTATTCTATATAATAAGCACAATTAGTTCCACCCAATTCACAATCTGTATCCATCCCCAAAATATATGATTTTTGAATAGAACTTAACTCTATCCCATCATTAATATTTTTTAATACTTTTATAAACTGGTTTTTATTTTTCCCTATATATTCTCTAAACTCAGAAATAAATTCATTGCTTGTTCCATCCATAGCTTTATATTTTATTTTTTTATCATCTAGATATAATCTAATATTATTTTCTCTTAAATAAATTATATATTTTAAGACACTTACATCTGATATCAATGTCAACCTCCTATTTCCTTATAGAAAAAATAAATTCAGCAAGCTCACTAGGAGTGGATTTCTCAAAAATAGTTTTGATATTAAGTTGAATATCAAATTTTTCATTTAATAGTCTAACTAATCTAACAACTTTAAGAGAATCTCCTCCTTCAATAAAAAAGTTACTATTATTACTAATGCATTCTGTTGATAAAACTTTTTCAAATAATTTTATTACCTTATATTCTATGTCATGAAATTTGCTTTTTTCTACAATATCCACATTTTCATATAAGGTCTTATTTACATTTTTATTCGAAGATATTACTTCTATCTCAACTTCATCTGAATCAAAAGTATCGACATAAAGATTATCCCAATTATCGTTTTGAATCATTAAGTCAATAATATTTTTATAATCATCAAACATTTTTAAAATAGTATTTTCTTCAAATAATTCTTCTATATAATCCCAAGATAAATATAATCCTCCTTTTAAAACAAACACTTGATGATCTAACCAAACCTGAGATGATTGAGAAATACTATAACTTAGGTTATCAATCCACTTCTCTTCTCTACTGTCATCTATACCAATTCCACTAGTGAATACAATCGGCATTACTGATTCGATATAATTATTGGTTTTTTTCCTTATTTTTCTTTCAAATTCAATTGAACTATATAGTGAATGAGAGATATCATCTAGTAACTGATTCTGAACATCAGTTATTTTAGAATATAAACTTTCTCCACATTTTTCTTTGATTTCCAATAAGTTTAAAGTGGTAAAATCACCTATCACACCGTTTATATCATTATGAAGTTGCTCTCTATCAAATCTCGTAATATTTAATGCAAAATGTTTGTTATTTGACCATTTCTTAAGTGTTTCACTATATGCAGTAATAAGTGCAGCACCAGTTGTAACTTCATATTTTTTACAGATCTCTTTAAAAATATTCCATTTATTTTCAGATAAGCAAAAATCTTTTCTTACAAACCTTACTTTTTTAACATTGCCTTCATAATTCATTAACGGCAGTTTAGGATATTCTGGAAAACTTTCGATTCTATCTTCCCAATAATCCTTATCCTCTATATATTTTTTTGTATGTTTTAGCTTTTCTAAGGCTAAAACATAATCTCTATAGCTTATATCAGTATCCGGAATTAACTTTCCATCATACAACATTTGCCATTGCTTTAGCACATAAAACATACTCCAGCCATCAAATATTATGTTTTCAAACCTAACATGTAGTTTGACAATATCTTTTTTTAGCTTAGTTACCCTAACTTCAAATAAAGGCCATTTATCATACTGTATTATTTTATTATATATTTCATTTCTGATTGTATTGATTTTATCCAAAATTCGATCTTCTTCAATATCACTTAAATCGAAAACTTGAATTTTATAGTATGGAACATTAGACAGTATTTGTTGCTGTCCTTCATTCAATATTATAGCCTTCATCATGTCATGTTTTTTTATTAATTCATTAAATGATTTTTCTAATTTTCCTATTTCTATACTTTTCAACTCTACTTCAAAATAACAATTAGTAGATATATCACTTAAATTATGTCCCCCATTCTTTCCCATCCAATAGGCAAACTGTATATCAGTCAGTGGAAAAGGCTTATATCTATTATCTATATCCACTATAATCTGATTTTTCATTCCTTCACTATAAATATGCTGTTTTTTCCTATTCTCTACTACATTAGATAATTTTTCTATTGTCGGATTCTCAAAAATATCTTTTACGGAAATCTTAACATTATACAAACTACTAATCTTTCCTGCTATCTCAGTCGCAGTTAGAGAATCTCCACCTATATTAAAATAATTATCTTTCTTAAAAACATTTCTATAAGATAAAACATTTGACCATATCTCACATAAATTTCTTTCTACATCACTATATTCCTCGTTTTGTTCTTGTAGACTTTTTTTACTTTTGGAACAATTTCGACTTAAATTTCTTAATTTTTTCCTATCTATTTTCCCATTTTTATTTAATGGAAATTCCTGTATCGTATAGTATATATCTGGAATCATATACGATGGTATTAATTCCTTTAAAAATTCGTTCAACTGGTCTTTTTTCAGTATTTGCTTATTTTGATTTAGCGCAACTATCACCATGTTTCCACTAAATTCAAAATTGCTTCTTTCTGTCGAATACATAATGTCATAATTAAAATCATTTAAAATATCAGTTACCTGTTCCATAGTAACAATAGGTTCAATTTTTTCATTCGAATCATTGTAATTCTTTGTTAAATCAATCATTCCTAGGATAGTTTCTTGAAATATGCTTGTATTTTTAATCTCTGTGATTAATAATAGACCTCTAGAGGTAAGTACTTTCGATATATCAAATCCAAAATTCAAAAGATTATTTCGATGAAGTGAATTAATAGAAATAACAATATCAAAACTGTTATCACTAAATTTTTTAACAATCTCTTCTTTTACTACTTCATATTCAAAAAAATCTTTTTCTAATAATTCTTTAAAGTCATTTCTATAAAACTCAGAATTATCTACATATACATATTTTGCTATACTACCCTCTAGCTCATTAACTATATCGAAAGTAATTTCTATATCTCTTGTACCTAATTCTAATAATCTAATCTGCCTTCCTTTAAACTGTTTCTTAACCTGCTTTATTATTTGTAAAATATTTTTCTTTAGTTCATCATATCCAACAAAATTTTTTAATATATCATAAAATCTAAAATTTCTTGAGTGCAAAACTTCCAATGGGTTTTTTTCGTCAGATAATACATATTTGATATCAGGAACCATTTTTAAAAAGTAGGAATTTATTTTTTCTAATTGTTCATTTTCTATTTTTACAAATATATTTTCATAATTATTACATCTGTATCCATCTTCATCTAGTTTTAAAACATTAAATTTCTCCAAAATATCTATCCAACTAGAAATAATTTTTTTACCTTTAGTAGATATAAATAATGTATTCTGTATTTCTTTTTCTAAATTAGTATTAGATGAAAAATCTATCCCAATGTCTTTAAAACAATTAATTATAAATCTTAAACACATTCTATTAAGACTATAAATAAAATCATCATAATTCATAGATAATTTTCCTATGTCTACTACTTTTTTCAAATCAGTTCCTAAATTCTTATATTCCTGCACAATGCCAATGTAATCATCGTTAATGATGTCTTCTTTTAGTTTCACAAAAGAAATCAACCTTTTATTAAAACTATTATCAGAAATATAATCAACAACAGTATTATCTACATTAGGAAATTTTCTTATTGCCTCTTCAATTTCACCAAGCTCTATCCTATGCCCTTTAATTTTAGTCTGACTATCTTTCCTACCTAAAAATTCAATAGTTCTATCATTCCAGGTTCTTCCATTATCCCCAGTTCTATACCACCTTATCCTATCTTTCTCAAAATACTTCTTATTCGTTAATTCTTCGTCACCATGATAGCATTTAGCAACACCCACTCCACCGATAAGAAGTTCGCCTTTAACATAATTAGGACAAATTCTACAAAACTCATCCACAACTCTATACACTTGATTTTTTAATGGTCTACCATAAGGAATGGAAATCCAATCTTTCGGTATTTCTCTTGGCACATTTAAATAGTTTGACCAAATAGATGCTTCTGTGGCTCCACCCATAGCGACAACAATAGAATTTATATTTTCACTAATATTATAGAATCTTTCTGGTAAATTTATAGCAATCCAATCTCCCGAAAGCATAACAATTCTAAAAGGTAATTTTCTATTTTTACCCTCAGCCATAGTAACAACCATATCAAATAAAATCGGCACAGAATCCCATATTGTAACCTTATATTCATCGACTAATTTTAACCATTCATCAGGATCCCTATAATTTTCCTCATTAGTTGTAACTACTGTCCCACCAGCACGAAGTATTCCAAAGATATCATAAACAGATAAATCAAAGTCTATCGCAGATACCATTAGTATTGTATCTTCAGAATTTACATTATATTTTTCATTTAAATCAATACAAGTATTAACAGCACTTGTATGCATAATCTCAACACCTTTAGGGACACCTGTTGTTCCAGATGTCATAATAATATATGCACTGTCATAAGGGCTGATCTCAACAGGCTGTTCTAATTTAGATTCGTTTGCCACAGCCACATCCAAATCAATAATTTTAACTTTATTTTTATCTAAGCCACAATCTATTATTGTCTTTTCATTACTTACAATATGCTTTATTCCGATTTGATCATAAATTTTAGTTCTTCTGTCATTCGGCTGAGTAATTCCAATTGATACATATGCTGCACCAGTAAATAAAATTCCGAAAATAGCATAGAGTTGTCTACTACCTCTTGGAAGTGTTACTCCTACATAATCTCCCTTTTTAACACCATTTTTACCTAAATAATCCGCAACTTTTAATGAAATTTCATAAAGTTTATGATATGTTATCTGTTCCTTCGTTTCAGAATCTATAATAGCAACTCTATCCGGATTGAGTTTTACATTTCTGAGAAATCCGTCATATAATATTTCATTTGGATATTGAAGTGGTAAAATTCCCTCGACATCCTGCTTTCTAATAGATTTTTGCTTTTCAGGCAAAACGTCTACTTTCTTTTCCCATTCTTCCTTCTGCGTTAAAGATATAATCAATTCATATAAAGAATCCATCATGTCTTCTAACATTCCTGTCGGAAAAAGTTCATCCACACTATCCCAACAAAGAATTAAATTACCGTCTACAATATATGTTTGAAAATCAAGCCAAACTCCAGGTGTTTGAGAAATCATATAAGATACTTTCCCTAAATTTTTTCTTGAAATTTTAGTTTCCAATGGATAATCTATATTGCACGCAAAAACCACAGGTGCTATATTCACACTTGTACCTTGATCTTTTGATATATCTCTTTGAACCTGAACTCCGCTATACGCACTATGAGATACATTTTCCAAGAATATCTTATTTGTTCTTTTTAAAGTATCCAAAAATCTTGCATCATCTACAGCTTCATGCTCTACCAATAAAATATTTGTAAAATCAGCAATCATTTCTTTTAGATTTTCATTTTCTAAATCTCTATTAAATAGCGGTATATTTATAAAAAATTTATCCTGATTACACCATCTTTCAAGAACAAGAGAATAAACAGTTAGAAGAACCATAGATGGTGTGCTTTGATACGATGCTGCTATATCTTTTATAGTTTCCCATTCATCTTTTTTTATAATTCTCTTTCTTCTTGTAAACTTCGTTTCTTTAATTTGTTCCGGCTGTTTTCTTAATGGTAAATTCGGTCTTTCTATTTCAAAGGAATTTATTTTTTGTTGCCAAAACTCCTTATCCGCATCATTGATTGATTCGCCGATTCTATTTTGCATATAATCCTTAAACGTATACTCATTCAAATTATCAAGTTCTACTCCCGAGTAAAGTTCAGCTAATTCTTTAATCATAATACTCATGCTCATTACATCGGACACAAGCAAATCTACGTCAAAAAATATCCTTGACTTCTCATCTGAAAATTTTGCCAGTGCCACTCCTGCAACTTGACCTTGATTTACATTTAATTTCCTATGGGATTTTTGTTCTCTAATTTCTACTAATTTTAGATGCAGCGTTTCTTCATCAAGATCAGATAAATCAAAAACTTCTATTTCTTCACTGTACGGTTTGTGTAATATTTCCTGATGCCCGTCTTTCGTAAATTTTGCTCTAAGCATGGGATGTCTGTATTGAAGCTTATTCCAAGCCTCTTTTAACTTATCCTCATCAATATTTTCTCCATCTATTTCAAGATATGCATGGCAACCCACACCACCTAAAATCTGATCATCTTCTCTTCCGATTAAATAAGAGTACTGGACATCTGTTAAATCAAACTTACTTTCATCACTTTGGACAATTGATGATTCTATATTCTTATCACTTTTCACTCTGGATTTATCAATAAGTTCATACCACTTGGATAAATTCGGTTCTTCCATAAGTTTTGCAAACGAAATTTTTATCCCCGTTTTCTTTAATTTTCCAGACAGTTGCATGACTTGAATGGAACTTAAACCTTTTTCAATTAAATTTTCATTTTCTGAAACTACTTTCTCTACGAATATACTTGCCAACCAATCCTTTACTAATTCTTTAGCTCTTTCCTTTATAGCATTAAGTTCCATTCCAAAATCCTCCTTTAAAAAGTTTCTTTTAATTTATTTCTATCTATTTTCCCTAGGGCTGTTAGTGGCCACGCATCAATATATTTAACTTTATCCGGCAATTTAAAATCCGCTACATTATTGGAAATCAAGAATTTTCTAACTTCTTCCAGTGTAAGCTCCTTATTTCCATTTAAAATAAATACAGCAATAGCTTCTCCTTGCAAGCAATCAGGTATCCCTACAACTTGCACTGAGTTTATATGTTCATGAGTAAGCAAAATTTCTTCTAGTTCTGAAGGTGTTATCTTCTCGCCCGCTCTATTGATGATCTCTTTAATCCTTCCAACAATTTGATAGTTTCCATCCTTTAGTTTTCGCGCTTTATCTCCTGTTCTAAAATAACAATCTTCTGTCATGCAAATTTCATTTACTTCAGAAAGATTATAATAACCATAAATAGTATAGGGACCTCTAACGATAAGTTCTCCGTATTCTTCAACCTCTACTTCTTTCCCTTTCTCATCTACAATCAGTATTTCATCATGCTCACTAATCGGTTTGCCTTGTGTTTGCCACCTTATTTTATTGTTATCTTCTTTATTTGTTGTCAAAATCAACCCTTCAGCGATTCCGAAAATCTGTTGTAGTTTAACATCAAAAACTTTTTCAATTTTTTCCGCCAACCAAGATTCCAAGACTGAACCCCCGACTTGTACAATCCTTAAAGATGAAAGATCATAATCTTCATACTCTAAATAATCCATACAAATATTGGCAATAGCAGGAACAAATCCCGTTATCGTAACATTTTCCTCTTCGATTAAAGGTAAAATTTCATCAGGACTCGTCACATTGCATAAAACCGCTTTTCCACCTTTTGCAAAAGTACCTATTATCCCCGGACACCCCAAGGGAAAATTATGGGCTATAGGCAAAGAAGCAAGATATACACTTTCCTGATTTACATTACATCGGTCCCCTGTTTTCTTTGCAACATATATATAATCACAATGTCTTCTTGGAATCAATTTGGGTATTCCAGTCGTACCCCCAGATAATAACAACAAACCAATACTCTTGTAATTGACATCTGGATACTTATATAAACAATCATTCTCAATAAGTGTTGAAAATTTTTTATATTCTTCATTTTTTCCAAGAATATAAACTTCTAATTTCTTATTTAATTCAGATTTTATATCACGAATCATATCCACATAGGAAAATCCTAAATACTTATCCTTTGAAATGTATGCTACCGCTTCAGATTTTTCTATAATTCCTTTTAATTCATTCTTTCTATGTGCAGGCAAACACATAATCGGAATAATTCCTATCTTAAACATTGCAAAAGATATCACTATAAACTCATAGCAATTTGGAAGTTGTAATACAATCTTGTCTCCCTTGTTGAAGCCTGCCTTAAGTAATCCATTAGCATATTTAGTAGAAAGTTCATCAATCTCGTTATACGATAGTCTTACATCTCCATCGACAATTGCTGTTTTATCTCTATAAGTTTTAGCACAATCGGCAATAAACTCTCCCAAGGTCATATGTTCCCAAACATTTTCATCATAAAATTTTTCCAAATTTTCTTTTATTTCTATATTCATACTTCCTCCTTTATACAAATCGCTCCGAAATACTTGCCTGCTGATAAATTTAACGCTATCAAATCTTTATCTATTCGATTCACCTTATCTTCTATTTTTATTATCTGATCATCCATATCAATCACTTCTATCTCTTTCGGATTTCTTATAAGACCGTGGCCTTCATATTTTAAATACGCTTCTTTTGCAGTCCAATATTTATAAAACATAGGAGCATCAAATCCTATAGTTTTAATTTCTTCGGATGTAAAGCAATTTTCAAGTATATCTTCAAATTCAAAAATATCATTTACTTTTTCAATGTCTACTCCGAGTTCTTTCCTTGAAAAACCGATTGCTACAAGTCCATCCGTATGTGAAATATTGAATTTCACCCCATTTCCATTTTTAATATATGGTTTATTATGCTTATCTCTCAAAACAACTATATTTTCAATTGGAACATCTAATATCGCTTCAAAGACTTTGTTTAAAATACTTCTTGAAACTGCAAAATTTATTTTCGCAACTTCCGATTTATATGCATCAAGTTTTTCAAGTTCTTCCTTGTTGATAAAGTTCTTCAAGTCCTCTATAATCAATTTGCTTGTGTTAGATACGACTAACACTATGTCAAAAAAAAATAGTAACTTGCTTATATCAATTAAATCTAGTAGTTCTTTTTTATCTGAAATTTCTATTCTATATATTTTCATTGGAATAAATAAATTCTTCAATTGCTTTTATCACACTTTCAGGAGATGTATTTATAAACATATGCTTGCCATTAATATATCTATAAGAGAATTCTTCCGTCGTGTAATCTTGCCATTTTAAAAGTTCTTCAATCTCCATTTCTTCATCAATATCACCCATCAGACCCAAAATCTTGCTATTCAATTTTTCCCCCTCTTTATCCTGATAGTCCTCATCAATAATAAAATCGGCTCTCAGTGTTGGTAAAAAAATACCAATCAAATCATTATTGTCTAATATCTCGTTTGGAGTGCCATCATATCTTCTTAACCCCTCAATAAATCCTTCATCATCTAAATGATAAATAGGATTCGGTTCCTTATAGCAAGGAGCTCTCCCAGCTGATATTATAATTCCATTCGGATTTGGCAAATCATTTTTTTTAATTTTAAGAGCCAATTCATAAACAATCTTAGTTCCCATACTATGCCCAAAAAAATAATAAGGTGAGTTGAAATCAAAAGTCATTTTTAAATCTTCAAATAATTCTTTTACAAGTTCATCTATATTGCTGATCGCTTTTTCGGAAAACCTGTTTTCTCTCCCTGGATACTGAGCTACATACATTTCATGTGACAAAAAATGTTTTCCCCAGCCTCTAAAAGACGATACACCGCCTCCTGCATAAGGAAACAAAAATAAATTCCCTTTAATATCATCCATATTTGGATCATTTTCCAATATAAAATATTTACTCAATTCCTCTCCTCCATTCTTATTATTTTACAATTAATCGAACTAATTCATGTTCTAGTGTATTTTTCTACCTTCGTATATAATTTATGTATCATACTTTTTCTAATAATATAGGTATCTTAAAAAATAATTTTAAGTTTTTGTTCTCCAAATATAACTTAGTTATATTTTACTACCAATCGTTATTAAATGTCAATATCTAAACATTTTTCTACATGAAATAAAAAAATAGCCATAAATAGAATAGTATCTCATTTATGGCTATTTAGCATTCTTATATATTTTTTTATCTTTTCAAAACTATCGTCAGATATAACATGTTCAATATCACAAGCTTCTATTTCTGCAGTATTTTTATCTACACCTGCTTTTAACAAAAAATCTCGTATATATACATGTTTTTCGTATACTCTCTCCGCAACACAAAACCCTTCCGCAGTCAATCGTATAATCTTATCTTCACTGTATACTACAAGACCTTTCTCTTCAAGTATATGTATAGCTTTTGTAACAACAGACTTGGCTCGTCCCATTAATTCTGTTACATCTTTATGCCTAACTTCATCTTTTTCCAATGATAATATATAAATATTTTCCAAATAATTTTCTACTAAATAAGTTCTATGCATCATTACTCAACTTTCTCTAACTACATTCTATTCAATTATAACTATTTTTTTAAAGAATAACAAGTTTTTTTGTTTCATAATACATATACTAATTATCTATATCAAAATGCTATGATTATTTTTAAAATCCGTTAAAAACTATTATATCTTTTTCATCGTAATTAAAAAGATATAATGAATAAGCATGATATAGCACTATTTCAAAACTTATCATAAAACTACATTAAAGGTTCTATATATCCCAATTTTATAGCTTTATTATACGCTTCTACCGTGTTGGAAACCTCAAGTTTGTCGTAAATATTTTGAATGTGATTATATAAGGTCCTTTCACTTATAAAAAGTTCTTTTGCAAGTTCTTTTTTTGTTTTTCCTGTACATATACTTTTTAACACATTAATTTCTCTATTCGTCAAAGATAATTCTTTTCTTATAGTTTCCACAACTTTGTTATTGGTAACTTGCTTAAGCCTATCTACAAGCTTGCTAATCTCTATAGATTTATTTATGAAATCAGCAGCTCCCTTTTCATAAGCTTTCACTTTATAAACCGGCATATCATACGATGATAGAATTACTATTTTTGATTTTATATTATCATTTTTAATTTTTTCTAAAATTTCAAATCCATTAAGATTTGAGGCTTCTTTTAAATTAATATCTAAAAGTATTACGTCATACTGGAATGTTTTGAGAGTTTTATAAAAACTTCTTTCGTTATCTACAAAATCACAAACCTCTATTTCGCTAAATTCATTCAAAGCTCTCGTTAAACTTTCTCCCAGTAGTTTATGATCATCAAACAAAAGTACTTTCATTAACTAAATCCTCCTTTTTAAAACATATTTCCGTCTTCAAAACTCCTTCTTGATAAAAATAGTACATTTCTCCATTATTTTTTCTAATTAAAAGCTTCAGTATCAAAATACCACCTATTGACTTTTCAATATTGTCATAATCTTTCTTACTAGCTCCATCACTTTCGCAAATTATAACAACATTACCCTCGCTTTCTTCTACTTCAAAACTTATATATGTACCTTCTGAATGTTTATACACATTGTTTATGAGCTCTTTTGAAATCTGCATCACAATTTTTTGAAGCTCTTTATTTTTCATATTTTCTGGCATTTTCCAATTTATATCAAGTTTCTTCATTGGATATAAATTTTTTATTGATAAAATCATATTCTCAAAATTTTCCCTAAAAGAAAAATAATCAAATAAATTGGAAGAATAAAAATTCATTATTTGTCTAATTTTGTTCTCTAAATCAGTTAGTATTTTCATTGAATACTTCACATCAGGGGTATTTAATTCCAAAAGAGCCTTACTTGCTTTTATATCTTGTATAATCTCATCATGTAAAAGTCCGGAAAACTCATTCCTTTCTCTTTCCAAATACACTGTCAATGTATAAAATGCTTCCATTTTTTTCTGTGAAATTTTCATTGATTCAATGTTTATTAGTAACAACAACATAAAAAATATCATTATAATATGCATGAAAATATTAATCAAAATTGTATCGAGTTCCAACAAATAGGCTATAAATGTAAAAAAAATAACCATGCACGGAATAAATTTCAAACTATTTGACTTTGATATAGATAGTATGTTCATATTGTGTATTTGCTTATATCCATAATGTTTCTTTGTATTCAAAAACACTGCTGCAATAATGAGAAACAAAGCTGCAATACGCAGATTTAAAATGTATAAACCTGTAGCTCCTAACAACATTATCCAACATAAAAAGTCCGTCCAGTTGATTATTTTCAAACTAAATACAAAAAGCAATATAATGTATATCACCATTAAAATTTCAACATAAATATAATTTTGTTCTAAAATTAACGATGCCACGAATACAGTTATAGGAATAAAAGTGTATTCTCTTAATGCATTATTTTGTCTTTCTTTTCTCTGTAAAAAGCTTATATATAACTTGTTCAAAAACAAGAAATAAATTGATAAAGAAAGCAAATTAATAAAGGCCTGGTTTGATATATAAGCTTTCGCTTTATACGACCAGGCCCAAATAACAACTATAACCATATAGACAAGCATATATATGTATTTCTTGCTTTTATTTCTGCTCAATCTTTTTCACCTCAATAATAAGCCGATGTTATCCTTTCTTTCGTCGTAAACTTGTACAATAAAACTATAATGACCAATGCAATAACATACTTCAATCCACACATAATTAAATTTTTGATCATTATCATCTCTAAAATAAAACTTATCAAGTAGAATAAACTCACCCAAAGTGTTACAGTTCTAAAACGATTCATATTTTTAATGTACATAAATTCCATATTTATAATTATACTACACACAAGCGTATAAATATAGTAGTCAATTATATTTGACAAGCTTATTTCTTTTAAAAATATAATTGAAACAACTATCAATGGTAATAATAAAATATTAGTCGATAGATATAGACTTAAAGAATTAATGCCTACTATTTTTTTTACACCTACCCCATTAGCTAAAAGCCATTCTACTTTCTTGCTTATTTTTTCCATCTGCAATAAACTTTTACTTAGTTCATTGGCAAAAACAATAAATAAAAAAACATATCCCTTTATTGCTATGGATGCACTCGTATACAGAGCAGGTTTTGTGCTATTGTCATTTGTTAAAATAGGCAATAAACCAAAACCTAATGCTACAAAGGACATAAATATAAAATTCGAATTAATAACTTTTTTTAAATTCAATTTCAGTATATTCATATCCACTCACCTTTCATATTCAATACTTTCTCATTGTTAAGTGCTTTTATTTTTGACTTTCCTAATATAATCAAAATCACAAACACACAAACATTAAGTATTATTATACTATTTACAATGTCAATCTTTAAATTTTCTGCAAACTCAACAATTTTTCTTGAAAACATTCCTGTCATATAAATCCCAAAGAAAGTGCCAAAAAATATTATATTTTTGAATAACTTGTTTTTCTTGGCAGAAAAAGAGAATGTGTTAAAAAAATATATCTCCCCATATGCAAGTATAACTGTAGTAACATAGAAAATTATCATCACTAAGAAATCATATTTGAAATCTACAGATTGATAAAACACTAAAAATACTAAAAAGGGTATAATACTCGCTATTCTCAACATCTGAATAGTATAAACGTTAATTATATTCTTTATACTTATTCCTGATGATATAAAAAACTCTAATCTATTACTCAACTTATCTTTAACTGTAAGATCAATAATCATAGAATTAGCAACCACCAGCGTCATCCCTAAAATCAAAACATACATAAAAAGAATCAACTCTTGTGGACTTTTTTGTTGAAGAAATCCTGAATATAATCCAAGAGCAATTAACACAAACACTATCATCATACCACCTAAATTAATTATTGTATCTCTACTCCTTAATATACAATAAATTGTTGCTTTATTTAAATTCTTCATTTTTTGCACCTGCCTCAATAAAAATATCCTCTAGCGATTTATCTTTTATCTCTTCACGTGTTAAATTCAAAATAAGCTTTCCATTTTCAATCATTGAAATATAGTCTGCTATTTTTTCTACCTCTGATAAATCATGAGAAGTTATTACTATTGTCTTTCCATTAAGCTTAAGTTGATTAATTATCTTTCGTATTTCCACTCTCGAAATCGGATCTACTCCAGAAGTCACCTCATCCAGATAAATAATCCCTCTATCCATTAGAATTACAATCAACAGTGATAGCTTTCTTTTCATACCCTTTGAATATGTAGAAACTCTTTTCTCTAAATGTTCTTTTAAATTCAATATTTTAGCATATTTTTCATAGTTTTCCGTTTTATATCCAAAATATAAACCAAATATTTTTAAATTTTCAATTCCCGATTTTTCTTCGTATAGATAATCATTTTCTAATAACATAGCATGATCACTTCTTGCTTCCACATCTCCAGAATCAACATGATACAACCCTGTTAATATTCTCAAAAGAGAAGTTTTGCCTGAGCCATTAGGTCCTATAATTGCATGTATCGAATTTTCTTTTATAGATAAACTAAACCCTTCAAATAGAGAATAATTAGAAAAAGATTTATTTATATTTTTTACATTTATGATATCATTTTTCATCATAGCACCATCTCCTTAAACTCTTCAGGAACACTATTTATATACCATAAGCAATCCTTAAAATTGCTTTCTTTCCCTGCCGTTAGTCCTCTTATTATGCAATAACTACAAAAATATTTGTTTTTACAGTTTTTGCACTCTTCACTATCATGAAAAGGTGCAGGAATTTCTCTAATCATATTTAAAATCTTGTATTTTTTTGTATAAATATCACCTATATTATCATCAAACACATTTCCAAAAGATTTCAATAGAGTTTCATCATCCATTGCACAGAATTTTATATTTCCATTTGGAGTTATTGATGGGTTAGATGTAAATGCGCCACAATTATTTAAGTTGGGTTCACCATCCTTTATTTGATATAAAAAACTTTCTCCATACTTTTCCTTTATACGAGTAACAACTTCCGCACATTTAATCATATCCTCTTCTGTTTTTAATAGAATATTATATTTGTCATCTAAGTCTGCTCTACCCATAGGAGTAATTGAAGATAATCCATAGCACTCTATACCAGCATTATAAACCCAATCTGCAATATTAATTAGTTGTTCTAGATTTTTAGGCGTTATCATTGTAACTATTCGCATCATAATATTCATATCGTGAATTCGTAGAATAGTTTCTTTTATTCTATCTGTTATATTATTAATTTTTGTTCCCATGAACCAATTTACGTAATCATCATTATCGCCATGTAAATCTATTTGAACAACAGTTTTTTCTCTATTAATCTCTATTAATTTAAATAATTCTTCTCTCCAATATAGTCCATTAGATAGAATGCTCACCACATTATAATTAAGTTTATATGCATAATCTAAAATATCTAAAAAATCAGGATGACAAGTAACTTCACCACCTGTAAATTCTACAACCCTAGTGCCTGATTCTCTCGCTTCTTTCAACAATTTTTTTATATTTTCTGTATTTTTTATAAAATCATTAGAACATGAATAATCTCCATAGCAGTGCAAGCATTTAGCATTACACTGATGTGTAATTTCTACAGAAATTGCCGATGGATATTGAGTTTTTCCCGTACCAAGTACAGGTATTTCTATTTTGTTGATATGATCTATATACTCTAGAATTATACCATAATTGTTTTGCAACACTTCTATAAATTCATTCAAATTATTTTCTGCTTTATCAAATAAATCACTCTGTCCATTACACATAGTTTTAACTATATCTTCTTTAGTTTTAGTTCCATCAAATTGCATTATAATGTCAAATGCATCATCATTTATCCAATAAAGATCTTCTCCCATTTTGCTAAATTTATTTTCTACGACTAGCAAAAATGTCGATTTTTGCCTTTCTATTGCCTTGATATTCAAAATTTTTAAATACATATTGCCTCCTAAATATCGTATAGCTGAAAGGAAATCCTTTCAGCTATACGGTTTGGTGTTCTTCTATCATTCTAGAAGAATCCTACAAATCCAGCTGCCGCAACAGTTGCCGCTGGACTAGGTCCACAGAACATACATCCTGTACAACCTGCACAAAGTTTACAACCCTTTCCCATCGGAGTAATACCAGGATTCATAATACCTCCTCCTTTCTTTGATGTTATATTCATAATAACACTATAAAAAAAATATATCATGAGTAATTACTGCAACATTTTTAGCAAGCACAGTAAGTGCATATGCACTTACGAAAAAATTGACTT
>ULYA01024089.1_pt1 | contig 27848 bp, 25 predicted proteins | sample 1961821 | NCBI WGS metagenome assembly ULYA01 (sample SAMEA4835853, study PRJEB28245) | human gut metagenome | biome: gut microbiome; material: fecal sample | place: Denmark | collected 2008 | reverse complement strand
AAAAGAATCAATTTTAGGAATGGCTTTCTTTGGCCCGGCACTGATACTTCTTACGCTGTTTTTATTCCTGCCGATGGTGTTGACACTGGTATTCAGTTTTACAGATTACTTTGCGCTGAATCCGGATATGACACATTTTGTGGGCCTTGAAAACTACATTAATATTTTTAAGGATGAACTGTTTGTAAAATCCTTCTTCAATACGGTGAAATTTGTAATTATCATCGTTCCTTGCCAGTGTATCGGAGCACTTGTTCTGGCACTTGCAATCAACAAAGTCACACATTGTAAAAAATACTTCAAAGTAGCATTTTTTATTCCGGTTGTAATGTCTCTGGCAGTTGTATCTACACTCTGGATGGACATCTACAGTCCGGAGGGAATCTTAAATACACTGCTTGCTCATTTTGGAATCAGCGCTCAGCCGTTTATTCACAGTGCGAAGCAGGCGCTTCCGTCCATCGCGATCATGAGTGTATGGCAGGGTGTCGGATATCAGATGATCATCTTCCTTGGCGGACTCCAGAATATTAATCCGGCACTTTATGAAGCAGCAGAAATGGATCATGCAAGTGGATGGCAGAAATTTAAAGACATTACACTTCCAGAACTGAAACCTCTCTGCGTTTTCGTTTTTATCACCGTTACAATCGGTGCGTTCCGTATGCTGGTACAGCCGATGGTCATGACAGGTGGAGGACCGGATCACTCAACATACACACTTGTATATGATATTTATGAAACCGGCACAATGAACTGGGAGATGGGACTTGCATCAACAATGGCAATTGTATTTACAATATTTGTTGTTATCCTGACGATCATACAGAATGTACTGACCAAAGGAAAGGAGGAGAAAAAACATGTTAACAAAAAAGCAAAAAACATTTAACTGGATTCTGGCAGTTGTTTTGCTGCTACTCTCTGTATTCTTCCTGTTTCCGGTTATCTGGATGCTTGCAAACTCCTTTAAACCAGATGCAGCGATCACAGCAGATATGAATTCCATAGCAGCATTTATTCCTCCTGCTTTAAATGGAAATTATTTTGAAAACTATATTACGATTCTGACAGATACCAATTTCCTTCGTTACATGATTAATACTCTGGGATATGCGGCACTGCTGATCGTACTTGGGGTTATTGTAAACGGACTTGCAGGCTATGCACTTGCAAAGATTAACTTTCCATTCCGCGACCAGTGGCTTTTGATCATCATGATGCTTCTGATCGTACCGACAGAAACCGTTATCACGATACACTTTCTGATCATTGCAAAAGCAGGACTACTGAATACCGTGATTGGATATGTACTTCCAATGATCGTGAATCCGTTTAATATCTTTCTGTTCCGACAGGTTTTCGTAAGTCTGCCGGATGATGTTTATGAGGCGGCACAGCTTGACTTCTGCAGTCCGGTAAAATATTTCTTTACCATGGTATTGCCAATGTCAAAGACAGTCGTTGCAACTGTCAGTGTGTTTACATTCCTTGGAGTATGGAATGACTATCTCTGGCCGTCACTTGTATTTACATCCAGTGATCTTCTGACCGCGCAGATTGGTCTGAACTCCATAACATCTAATGACAATACAACAATGGGACAGACACTTGCAGTGATCACACTGATCACAATTCCTGTTATTATTATTTATGCACTGTTCTCCAAACAGATTGTAGAAGGTGTAACATCAACTGGTTCCAAGGAGGGTTAATGAATTATGAGTTTTATAGAATTTAAACATATCGGAAAAAAATATGCAGGAGCAGAACACAAATCAGTAGATGATTTTAATCTTAATATAGAAGAAAAAGAATTTATCGCATTTGTAGGACCGTCTGGATGTGGAAAATCCACAACACTTCGTATGATTGCCGGATTCGAAGAGATTACAGAAGGAGATCTGTATATTGACGGCAAAAGAGTGAACGAGACAGCACCGAGAGACCGTGGTATTGCGATGGTATTCCAGAACTATGCCCTGTATCCGCATATGACCGTAGAAAAAAATATCGGATACGGGCTGAAGAACATGAAGATGCCAGCAGACCAGATCAAGAAAAAAGTAGACTGGGCAATTGATATCCTGGGACTGCAGGAATTCCGTTACAGAAAACCGAAGAATCTTTCTGGAGGTCAGAGACAGAGGGTTGCACTGGGACGTGCAATAGTAAAAAATCAGAAGGTATTTCTGATGGATGAGCCACTGTCCAATCTGGATGCAAAACTTCGTGTCAGCATGAGAACAGAGATCAGCAAGCTGCATCGTGAAATGGGTGCAACGACGATCTATGTTACACATGACCAGGTTGAAGCCATGACTATGGCTGATCGTATCGTTATCATGAAAGAGGGCGTGATCCAGCAGGTTGGAAAACCAATGGAATTATATGATCATCCGGTAAATAAATTTGTTGCGGGATTTATAGGATCCCCGCAGATGAACTTCTTTGATGTTACCTTAAAAGGAAACGAAGTAACATTTGAAGACGGAAATAAACTGATGCTTCCGGAAGCTATTCTTAAGAAACTGAATGGTAAAGAAGGCGAGATGACACTTGGTATCCGTGGAGAAGATCTCAAAATGGATGGACACAACCTGGAACTTTATAAAGAAAATAAAATGAAAGCTGTGATCACAGATACAGAAGTCATGGGAAATGAGAATAACCTGTACTTCCAGTTCGGAGGCTGCCAGGCAGTTGCACGAGTTTCTAAATATGAGATCAGCCAGGTTGGAGATGAAATTGAATTTGTATTTATGCCATCCAAGATTCATTTCTTTGATAAAGAAACTGAGATGAATTATTTATAGGAGTGACGCTGATAATGAAAGAAGCAAAGATTTTTTTAGGGACAATAGAAAGAGTAAAAGATTTTGTCAATGCTGTGACGCGTCTGGACTGTGATGTAGACATTGTGTCCGGAAGATATGTGATTGATGCAAAATCAATCATGGGAATTTTCAGCGTGGATCTGTCCAAAGCGGTTGATCTGAGAATTCATGCAGAAGGCACTGAAGCAGAAAAAGCAATGGAAGTAATCAGTCCATTCATAGAAAAATAGAAAGTGAGCAGAATATGCAGAAAATATATGTAAAACCGAAAGACTACTGGATGAATGACCCGAATGGCTTTATATATTACAAAGGTATGTATCATCTTTTTTACCAGTGTTTCCCGTATGCGCCGCGCTGGGGACGGATGCACTGGGGACATGTTGTCAGCAAAGATCTGGTGAACTGGGAAGAACAGGGGATTGCACTGTTTCCAAGCAAAACAGATGACCGGAGTGGATGTTTTTCCGGAAGCGCCATTGAAGAAGATGGCAAAATGCAGCTGTATTATACCGGTGTGAATTATCTTACAGAAAATCCAGAGGATATCAATTTGTGTGTGGATGAACATTTTGTTTCTGCACAGCTTAAGATAACTTCAGAAGATGGCTTGCATTTTGATAATATTAAAGACAAAAAGACGGTGATTCCAGTCATTCATGATGAGGGGATCGGAGATGCACGTCACACAAGAGACCCGAAAGTCTGGAAAGACGGTGAGAGATGGTACATGGTACTTGGAAGCACCATTGAAGACAAACAGGGAAAACTTTTGTTCTTTACAAGTACAGATGGAGAAGAATGGAAATTTGCGAATTCTGTAACCAGAGAAAACTTCGGCTGGATGTGGGAATGTCCGGATTATTTTGAAGTAGATAACAGGCAGGTAGTAATCTTTTCACCGATGCAGTTATTTAAAGATGGAAAAGCAGAGGATGCACAGACCGTCTGTATGCAGGTGAAATTTGATAAAGAAACCTGTGCGATGGAACTGCCGGAAGAATATCAGTTTCTGGATTATGGAACAGACCTTTATGCACCACAGAGCACCCTCGATGAGGAGGGAAGAAGAATCCTGACTGCGTGGCTTCGTATGCCGGAACCGGTGGATGGGAAATGGCAGGGAATGATGTGTATTCCACGTGTTGTAGAAGTAAAAGAAAATCATATCTATTTTCGCGTTCATCCGAATGTTCAGGCGGCATATACAAGAGAAATCTCCGCACCATCTGAGGCGGACGAAAGTGGATATCGTCTGAGATTTTCCTTGGAGGATGGGGATAAAGTAGATGTCGGAGGATATGTGATTTCCAGAAAAGGGGATAAAATCTGTACTGACAGAAGCTGCCTTTTTGGAAAATATCCGAATCACAGAGTGAAATTTGAGACACCGGAGATGAAAGGATTTGAAATCGAAGTGTATGTGAATCCGAACCAGATCAGTGTTTTTGTGAACGATGGTGAAGCGGTGATTACCAATGCCGTGTATGATCTGGGCAAAGAAATAGAGACAGATGTAAAAATGAGAATAGAAACTCTGGAAAAATAAAGAACTCCGGTCATGAAGAAATTTGTGACCGGACAATGATAGGGATGGAGAAAAACATATTTTTCTCCATCCCCATTTCATGTCACGAATCTGATATTTTCAGCTTGTATTTTGTATATTCAAAGTATGATATAGAGTATAGTGTAAGAAAAATCAGGCGAAGAATAGCTGGAACAGGAGATGAGAGATATGAGATATGGATATTTTGATGAAGTAAAAAAGGAATATGTGATCACACGTCCGGATACACCGGCACCGTGGGTAAACTATCTTGGCTCACCAGAGTATGGGGCAATTGTTTCAAATAACGCAGGGGGATACAGTTTTGCAAAATCAGGAGCAAATGGAAGAATCCTGAGATATATTTTCAATCAGTTTGATCAGCCGGGACGGTATATTTATCTTCGTGATAATGAAAGTAAGGATTACTGGTCTGCATCCTGGCAGCCGGTAGGCAAAGATCTGGAGACGTACAAAAGTGAATGTCATCATGGAACAGCATACACAAAAATGATGGCAGACTACAGTGAAATTCACTCAGAAGTAAGATATTATGTGCCGTTGGAGCAGTCTTATGAAGTATGGAGTCTGGCAGTAACAAACTATTCTGAGAAAAAACGTGAACTCACAGTAACAGGATATGCGGAATTTACCAATAACAGTAACTATGAACAGGATCAGGTAAATCTTCAGTATTCTCAGTATATCACACAGACGGTTTTCAGAGGGAACCGTGTACGTCAGATGATTCATGCAAACCTGGATCGTCTGGAAGAAGGTGAAAACATTGATAACAAAAATGTATTCAACAGATTCTTCGGACTGGCAGGAGCTGACGTGAATTCCTGGTGCGGAGACAAAGAAAGCTTTCTCGGAAGATATCACGGATATAACAATCCAGAGGGCATAATCACGGGAAAACTCAGCAATAAGGGAAATTATAATGAGAATAGCTGTGGAGCACTTTCAACAGTTTTAAGCCTTGCTCCGGGGGAAACAAAAGAAATCACTTTTCTTGTTGGAATGAAAGATGATGCAGAAGCGGGCGAAATCGTGGAGCATTACAAAAATTGCCAGGATGTATGTAAAAGAGAACTGGAAGAACTGATCGAATACTGGCATGGTCAGCTTTCTCACTTCCGGATCAGAACCCCAAGTCCGGAATTTAATACCATGATCAATACATGGAATGCATACAACTGTTTTATGACTTTTATTTGGTCACGGGCAGCTTCTTTTACCTACTGTGGACTCCGCAATGGATATGGATATCGCGATACAGTTCAGGATATTCAGGGAGTGATTCATCTGGCACCGGAGATGGCGGTGGAAAAAATCCGATTCATGCTTTCAGCACAGGTGGATAACGGCGGTGGACTTCCGCTTGTAAAATTCACACATAACCCGGGACATGAAGATACTCCGGACGATGCTTCCTATGTACAGGAAACAGGACATCCGGCTTATCGTGCAGATGATGCACTGTGGCTTTTCCCTACAGTCTATAAATATGTTTCAGAAACAGGCAATGTGGCATTCATGGATGAAGTGATTCCGTTTGCAAACAAAGATGAGGCAACCGTATATGAACATCTGAAACGTGCAATTGCATTTTCTGAAAATCATCTTGGAAAACATGGAATGCCGGCAGGTCTTTATGCAGACTGGAATGACTGTCTCAGACTTGGAAAAGATGGAGAGTCAACTTTTGTAGCACTGCAGTATTATTACGCAATGACGATTCTCAGAGAATTTGCAGAGTACAAAGAGGATAAAGAATATATTGAATATCTTAACGAAAGTCAGAAGAAACTTGGAAAACTGATCCAGGATCTCTGCTGGAATGAAGACCGATTTATCCGTGGATTTACAGAAGATGGAGCTGTGATCGGAAAGCGCACAGATCCGGAAGCGAATATGTGGCTGAATCCGCAGAGCTGGGCGGTGATCAGTGGTCTTGCAGACGATGCACAGGCAGATCTTGCACTGGATATGGTTTATAAGAGACTGAATACGGAATATGGAGCAATCCTGATGGATCCTCCATATCATGCTCATGCATTTGAGGGTGCGCTGGCTGTGATCTATAATGCAGGAACCAAGGAAAATGCAGGGATTTTCTCACAGTCACAGGGATGGATCATTCTTGCGGAAGCTCTGAGAGGACATGGAGAGAGAGCTTTTGGCTACTTTATGGAAAATGCGCCTGCGGCACAGAATGACAGGGCAGAGATCCGAAGACTGGAACCATACTGCTATGGACAGTTTACAGAGGGAAAAGCAAGCCCGAATTTCGGACGCTCTCATGTACACTGGCTGACAGGAACAGCATCTACCGTTATGGTAGGGTGTGTAGAAGGTATCCTTGGTATGCGTCCTGACTTTGGCGGACTGAGAATTGCACCATCTGTTCCGAAAGAATGGGATAAATTTGAAATTGATAAAGATTTCCGCGGATGTAAACTTCATATCACAGTCCATAATCCGGGACACGTGGAATCTGGTTTCAAGAAGATGATCGTCAATAGAGAAGAACTGGGAGAAAATTATATTCCTCAGGAAAAGCTTACAGAGATTACAGAAGTAGAACTGTTCATGTCATAAAAAGGAGACAGCATGAAATATATAAAATTTCAGGATAAAAAAGGAACGTTTACCATTCAGAGTCCGGAAAACTACAGTGGTCTGTATTTTCCGCTGGCGGGTGATGGAGGACTGAAATCCAGTATCACTCCGAACCTTGGAGGAGACAGCAAGACAGATCAGAACCATTTTCTTTTGGAACCGGTAAGTATTGAAAATCTTCACAATAATCGCAGTACCAGAAATTTCTGGTGTCGTACAGAAGGTAAGGGATGCTGGTCTGCAACGGGAATTTCAGCAGAGCAGGAATTACAGAAATTTACAGAAGCTCAGGATAAAAGCATTCTGGAAGCCGGTTTTATGTGGCAGAAAGTGACCAGAACTTCTGCAAAATATGGTCTTCAGTCAGAAATCACTTCTTTTGTTGCTGTGGACGGAGCAGTAGAGATTGAACTGGTCAGAATAAAAAATATATCTGAAGAAGTGAAAAAAATCACTCCGATTGCTGCAATACCGCTTTATGGAAGAAGCGCGGACAATATTAGAGATCATCGTCATGTGACATCGCTTCTTCACAGAATCAATACAACAGAATATGGTGTGGAAGTCACACCGGTGCTGTCTTTTGATGAAAGAGGTCATCAGAAGAATCATACCACCTATTTTGTATATGGATATTCAGAAAAAGGCGATGCGCCGGAGGCATTTTATCCTACTGTGCAGGAGTTTATAGGAGAGGGCGGTACTTATCTGAATCCAGAAGCAGTAAGAAAGAACAAGCCAGGCAGAAAGGCAGGAAGCAGAGCTGAGGGAAAAGAGGCAATGGGAGGCATCCGCTTTGCGGATGTTGAGCTAAAGCCTCAGGAAACAGCAGGTTTTATCATACTGGCAGGACTGACAGAGAAGAAAGAGAGTATTGCCAAAACTGTCGCAAAATACAGAACAGAAGAGCAGGTGGAGAACGTTCTTGAAGAGGTGAAATCCTACTGGCAGAAAAAAGTAAATGTATCTTATGAAACCGGTGATGCAGATGCTGATAACTATATGAAATGGATCAGCTTTCAGCCGGTACTGCGAAGAATCTATGGCTGTTCTTTTCTCCCATACCACGACTATGGAAAAGGCGGACGGGGATGGAGAGATCTCTGGCAGGACTGTCTTGCACTCCTGATCATGAATCCGGCTGTAGTGCGTCAGATGATTGTTGCCAACTATGGCGGTGTCCGTATTGACGGAACAAATGCCACGATTATTGGAAATAAACAGGGAGAATTTATCGCGGACAGAAATAATATTGCCCGTGTCTGGATGGATCATGCATTCTGGCCGTTTGGAACGACGAAGCTGTATATCGACCAGACCGGCGATATGGATATTCTGTTTGAAAAAGTTCCATATTTCAAAGATCTTCAGTCAGGAAGAGGAACAACACACGATGAAGAATGGAATACAGCTTACGGAAAACAGCAGAAAGTAGAGAGCGGAGAGGTTTATTTCGGAACAATTCTGGAGCATATTCTTCTGCAGAATTTAACTGCTTTTTATGATGTAGGTGAGCATAATGAAATGAAACTCCATGGAGCCGACTGGAACGATGCCATGGATATGGCGTGGGACAATGGTGAGAGTGTGGCGTTTACCTGTGCCTATGCAGGAAATATGAATAACATTGCAGACTGCCTGGAAAACCTGGAACGCATAAGCGGAATTAACCGGGTTGAGATTGCCAGTGAAATGGAATGTCTGTTTTCCTGTGGAAGAGATCTATATGAGAATGCAGACAAAAAAAGAAAACTGCTGGGTTCTTACACCAAAAAGTGTGCACACAACATCAGCGGCGACACAGTGATTGTCAGAATTGATGAGATAGTCAGAAATCTGCGTGAAAAAGCAGACTGGATGATGGAAAATATCCGAAAGAATGAATGGATCACAGATGGTGGAGACGGATGGTTCAATGGTTATTATGATGACCACAAGAATCGTGTAGAGTGCTGCGAAAAAGATCGTGTACGCATGATGCTGACCAGCCAGGTATTCGCGATCATGAGCGGAACTGCAACAAAAGAGCAGACTGCTGCGATCAGCAGAAGTGCAGATAAATATCTGTTCGATGAGAAAGCAGGCGGTTATCGACTGAATACAAATTTCAGAGAAGAGAAATTTGATCTTGGCAGAATGTTCGGCTTTGCCTATGGTGAAAAAGAAAACGGAGCTGTTTTCTCTCACATGGCAGTCATGTATGCAAATGCTCTGTACAGTCAGGGATTTGTAAAAGAAGGATATAAAGTGCTCAATACACTTCTTCATGCGGCAATGAACTTTGAAAGCAGCTATATGTATCCAGGACTTCCTGAATATTTTGACAGTGATGGAAGAGGGCTGTATGCATATCTTACCGGTGCAGCAAGCTGGTATATGCTGACCATGATCACAGAAGCTTTTGGAGTAAGAGGAGAGATTGGCAATCTTGTGATCGCACCGGCACTTATGGCAGAACAGTTTGATAAAGAAGGAAATGCATCACTCTATCTGGAATTTGCAGGAAAGAAATTTGAGGTTCACATTTCCAATCCAGACAAAAAGGAGTATGGAGAATATCAGATCGTTCAGGCGTACTGTGACGAAAAAGAAATAGAAAAAAGAGCAGACGGAAGTGCCTGTATGAAAAAAGAGACGATTGAACAGTTGGCTTCAGATGAGACACATAATATTACTATAGTATTACAATAAAAACAACCCGACATTATGTAGTAAAATGACATAATGCCGGGTTGTTTTCTATTTTTCTCAATGCCGGGGAGAGACAGAGGCATGTCTGTTGGTCTACCACATGGATTTGTAGTATTTGTCGCGGTATTTCTTTGGTGTCAGTCCTATATAGCCTTCAAAAATCTGTATAAAGTGACTCTGTGAGGAAAAGGAAAGATACGCCGCAATATCCACGATAGACTGATCAGAATATCTGAGAAGATGAGTGGCTTTTTCTATTTTCTGTTCACGGATATAGTCACTGATCGATACACCAAGATTCTGCTTGAATATACGGGAAAGATAATTGCAGGACAGCCCTGTATGGTCAGCCAGATCCTGAATGGTGATTCTTTCTTTTATGTGAACGTAGATATAGTTGATGCATTCAATGACAGGTTTGGACAGAACGGAACTTTTTTTCTGAAGAAGCATTTTTCCGGTAAAATCTTTTGCCATAATATGATGGAGGTCTGCAACTTCACGGACTGAAGTGCAGGAATCCATTTTTAAGATATAGAAGTCGCTGAGGCGATAGGCCTGCTCCGGTTCCAGCCCTCCGTTAATGCAATAACGGGTCAGCATGGCGGCAGTTACCACAAAATGATATTTGATATTGTTCAGAGGATTTCTTGAAAGGACACCAGTTCCTTCGAGCTGAAGAAAGGAATCTTTTTTGCAGTTTGCAGTGACAGTCTCCATGTCTCCGCTTCGGACTGCATTATAAAAAGAGTATTCTACGGAGGGAGAACGGTGCAGGATCTCCATTTCATTGTTTTCCATTTCAGTGTGGTACCAGTCTTTTGAGATTGCCATAAACATTACTCCTTAATGTGCTGATTTTTTATATTATGGATACAGCTTTTTCGAATATTATCGTTCGGGTGTCAAGGTAGTAGGTCCGGATTTTGTCGGCATGAAAAACTACATCAGTCTTTTGAAATCAGACATGTTCCTCAGATCCTGACAAACGGACAGGGTAATCCGGACAGAACATCCATGACACTGATCATGTTCCTGAACAGTCATCTGAAGAGCAAGAATTATGGAATGGCAGGTTCATTATCTGTTTACCTGTTCATCATCAGTGGTATCCTCTGCTTCTTTGTTTACAGAATGACCAATGACAACGATCCAGATGGTTCAAAAAAGGCAGCTAAGAAACGTGCAAAAGAAGAAAGGAGAAGAGCAAGATCATGAAAGCAAATTCAGGAAAACGTGTGATGAGCATTGTCGCACATATTGTACTCATTCTCTTATCTTTTATGTGTCTGTTTTTCTTTGCGATTCTGCTTATCAATGCAACGCATTCACATGCAGAACTGCAGAAAGGCTTTTCTATCATTCCGGGTAAACATTTTATGGATAACCTGAGAAGTGTGGCAAATGATGGAAGCTTTCCAATGTTCAGAGGAATCATTAACAGTGTGGTCGTGTCCGGATGCTCTGCAGCATTATGTACATACTTTTCTTCCCTGACTGCATATGGCATTTATGCTTATGATTTCAAGGGAAAGAAAGTTACTTTTACTTTCATCATGGCAATCCTTGTTATGCCGACACAGGTAACTGCAATGGGATTCCTGAGACTGATCACAAAGATGGGAATGTATGATTCACTTCTTCCGCTGATTATTCCGTCCATTGCTTCACCGGCAGTATTTTATGTACAGTTATTTACAATCCTCTCTTCAGCTGTCACTGGTGGAAGCTGCCAGATTTGACGGAGCTGGAGAGTTCTATACATTCAACCGTATTGTACTTCCAATCATGAAACCAGCGATCGCAGTTCAGGCAATCTTTACCTTTGTTGGATCATGGAACAACTACTTCGTACCGGCATTGGTCATCCAGTCCAAGAACAAGATGACGGTTTCGATCCTGATCGCAACATTACGAGGTGCTGATTACATGAACTTTGATATGGGTAAGATTTACATGATGATCACTGTTGCTATCGTACCGATCATTATTGTTTATCTGCTCCTGTCAAAATATATCATCGCAGGTGTTACGCTGGGTGGCGTAAAAGAGTAAAAGAGTAAAAATAAAAGTTATCATTAGTCAAAAGAACGCGGCAGGAAATGACATTATCATGTCTGGAAATGCAGAAGATGCCGAGAGTATTCGTAATGCATACAGAAACGGAGATCTTACAGAAGAAGAAATCCGTTCCTGTGCAGGCAGGATTCTTGAACTGATCAGTCAGCTGGCATATTTTCGTACTTCATCAGGGTGTCATAGTAAAAATTTCTCTAAGTTATTGACGAGTTGCTTTGCGTTCTTTTTTCTCGGCATACATTTTTTCATCAGCAAGGTTTATGTAGTCATTGAGTGAGAAGACAGAATCATTTGCAACCACAAATCCGATGCTTGCCTCGATAGGGAATGCCATACGGCTGTTCCTGGAAAGCGTGGCGAGGGAATCAAGGAGATTCTGTTTAAGCTTTTGCATCTGTGTCTGATCGTAGTCTGGTATCACACATACAAATTCATCTCCGCCATAGCGCATGGAGACAGAATTGGCAGGGCAGTGCTGCCGGATGACAGATGCGATGCTGCTGATTGCAAGATTTCCCATATCATGTCCGAAAGTGTCGTTGATATATTTCAGATGATCGGCATCAATAAACATGATTCCGACAGGTTTTTTACTTTTCATATATTGATTAAACACAGGTAGCGCCAGCTTTTCATATGCCATACGATTATAAAGTCCTGTAAGGGAATCGTGGATGTAAAGCTGAGAAAGCTGCCTGTTTTTCTTTCGGAGGATCAGTTTTCCGTAAAGCGCCTCGATGGAAGTACGGAAGGTGTTCAGTGTCTCAAAAAGAAACTGATGCGTAAGAAGATAATCGCAGTTTTCGAGAACCAGATAGCCAATCTCACGTTCGCGGAAATGAACCGGGGCAAAGAAATATACATTTGGGATGTCGGACTCGGAGACTTCCGGAAGTAGTTTCCCTGTGGAAAGATCCAGTTCGCCTGCTTCATTTCCGCTACATGGATAAACGACAGTCATCTGCTTTGGATATCCGAAATCCAGATACAGATCATCCGGAATTTCAGCAAGTGCATCGATTTGTTCCAGAAGAAAAATATCCGGATTCATAAGCAGAGACAGGTTTCCGCAGCCATGAGTGGAAAGCCAGGTATGCAAATGCTCTGCGAGTTCGGTGAAACTGGTGCAGTCAAGCAGATAGCGGTCAAGCTCCATCATCCAGTTCTGCATATCGTTCTGATGTACTTCAGACATAATGCTATTTGCAACATACTGACCGCGATCAGCCGGATTGGCAGGAGTACAGCGGCAGCTTTCCTGGAATACATGTGTGACAGGGGTATAAATATGATCGGAAACATCTTTGTTATCCCATATATCATGAAAGAGTTTCAGAGCATTATACATAACTTCTGCTTTGGAAAAGTCGACAGTTGTGATACGTGGTTTAAAGAAAGAAGCTTTGTTTTCGTTGTCAAATCCTGTTATGAGAAAATCATCAGGAATTTTGTATCCGGATTCTTCGGCTGCCAGACAGACACCTACAGCAATATTATCATTGGCGCATACAAAAGCATCCGGGAGCAGATCTTTGTCCCTGAATTCATAAAAAGCATGAATGCCGGTTTCGATTTCATAATTCTGACCTGTTACACGTTCCGGCTCAAAAGGAATTTTATAACTCAGGAGAGTATCCCTGTAAGCAAGAAAACGCTGCTGATCCTCATAGCTTGATTCCGGACGGTGTATATAGTTGATTGTCCGGCAGTGATGTTGGGTGATCAGATGTTCGACCAGTGTACGGACAGCATTCTGATTGTCAATGCCGGAAAAATACATTCCGGGAATCTTTTCCATAAGAGAAACAACAGGTACAGAAGCTTTTGCGGCAAGTTCGGTAATTTTTTCTTTAATAGAAACGTTTAGAATGTTTGCAAGATCCAGAATGATTCCGTCAAAAGCAGACAGATCCGGAAGCTGGATGATATTATATTCGCCTGTATTGAAATTCTGGTCTTTGCTGAAGTTACCAAAGCTGTGAAATACATACAGGTCGGCCGTAAGCGGATGTTCTGCCATATAGCGGCGGTATCCCTGAATCCAGGCATAGGTGACATAACGTTCCCAGCCATCCGTGATAAAAGCTATTTTTTTCATTATAAAACCCCTCTGATAAAAAAATGTATCTTATATCTGTTTATTTACGTGCTGCTCTGCGAGCTTTTTTTACTGCGTACATTTTTTCGTCGGCAAGATTGATATAGTCGTTAAGTGATAATTCAGGATTGTCTGCGATAACAAAGCCAATACTTGCTTCAATCGGAAAATCGAAAAGATTATTCTCCGACAGGCCAGACAGTGAATCAGTAATCTGTTGTTCTAATAACACGAGCTGCTGCTGGTCTGTGCCGGGAATGACGCATACAAATTCATCGCCTCCATAACGCATGGCAATCGCATTGAGCGGACAATGTCTCTGGATGACAGAAGCAATATTGCTGATAGCCAGATTTCCCATATCGTGTCCGAAATTATCATTGATATATTTCAGATGATCGGCATCTATAAACAATATTCCGACAGAACGGGATTCCCCCATACATTTCTGAAACAATGGAAGTGCTAATTTTTCGTAAGCCATACGGTTGTAAAGCCCGGTAAGCGGATCGTGAATATAAAGCTGCGACAGCTGCTTGTTCTTTTTTCTTAAGATCAGTTTTCCATAGAGTGCTTCTATGGCAGTCCCAAAAGTGCGGAGCGTTTCAAAAAGAAACTGGTGCCGGGTCAGATAGTCGCAGTTTTCGAGAATCAGATATCCGATTTCACGTTCGCGGAAATGCACAGGAGCAAAAAGATAAATATGTGTATCTTCTGAATTACCCGTATCAGGAAGGAGTTCTCCGGCTGAAAGATTGAGTTGGGCAGAACCGGAAGTATGCGGATATACAACTGTCATTCGGTCTGGATATCCAATGCTTTTGTAGATGGCGTCCGGAACTTCAGGAAGCTGCTCCACATTTTCAAGCATAAAGATATCTGTATTCATGAGCAGATACAGACTTCCGCAGTTGTGCTCGGTAAGCCATGTATGCAGATGGTCAGCAAGTTCAGTAAAACTGTTGCAGTCAAGAAGAAAACGATCAAGATCCATCATCCAGTTGAGCATGTCTCCCTGACGGACTTCAGCCATGATCTGACTGGATACATATTCTCCGGGATCAGCAGGAAAGAGGGAAGTGCAGCCACTGCTTTCACGATATATACAACGGGTAGGCGAAAACACCTGCGAAGATTTAGCAGTGCCATTCCAGACATCAGCAAGAAGTCCCAGTGCATTATACATAATATGTGCTTTGGAAAATTCAACAGTCGTGATAGGCGGATAAAAGTTTATGGATTTTGTCGTATTGTCAAATCCGGTCACAAGAAAATCACCGGGGACAGAATATCCGGCATCCTGCGCAGCAAGACAGACACCTGCGGCAATATTGTCATTAGCGCAGACAAAAGCTTCAGGAAGGAGTCTGCGTTTCTGAAAAACAGTAAAGGCCTTGAGTCCTGTTTCTACTTCATAGTTCAATTCATATATACGATCTGGTTCAAAGGCGATTCCATGTTTTTTAAGTGTATCTTTGTAGGCGAGAAAACGCTGCTGATTTTCCTGATTTCCGATGATTCCGCCGACATAATTGAGCTTTGTACAACCATGCTCAGTGATCAGATGTTCCATCAGAGTACAGATTGCATGGTAATTGTCAATTCCTGAAAAATAAAGATCCGGTACTTTGTCCAGAAAAGAAATGACGGGAACAGATGCTCTTCTGGCACGGATTATGACTTCTTCTTTAAGTTCGTGGTCAGGAATAAGAGCCAGATCAAGAAGAATTCCATCGAAGTCTGAAAGCCTGGGAAGTCGGAAAATGTTATATTCACCGACATTGTAGCTCTGATCCTGACTGAAGTTTCCAAAACAGTGAAAAATGTATAAATCTATATCGGAATTATGGTCGGAAATATATCGTCGATATCCATGAAGCCATTCATGGGTCATATAGCGGGCCTGGCCATTTGTGATAAGTGCGATTTTTTTCATCCTAAGACTCCCACAGCAATATAATTATGTCTATTATAACGAAGTATGATGGAAAATACCAGACTTTTTGTACAATTATATACAAAAATGACAGCCTTGGGAAAGCTGTCATTTACAGGACTGTTATTGTATGATGTATCTTTGGGAATGTATGATGTATCTTTGGGAATTTATATGTGAAGTTGGATCATTTGGGCTCTTTCCCGGCGGCGAAGGCCATCATCATCTCATTGGTGAGACTGCTGTCAGTGTCCTGACCGATAATTTTGTCACGTTCAAACCACTGTGCGATGGAAAGCTCCTCGTGATCTACGGTAAGGGTATCGTCGCCGTCTATATCGCAGAAAAATCCAAAAAGCAACGTCCCGGAGAAAGACCACGGCTGGCTTTTGTAATAGCGGAGATTTTTGACTTTCAGACCAACCTCCTCCATGACCTCGCGATGCACAGTTTCTTCAATTGTCTCACCAATTTCTGCGAAACCGGCGATCAGGGCATATTGTTTAAAACTCCGGCCTTCGTATTTGGAGCAGATGATCTTGTCACCGTTTGTGATGCCGACGATCACAGCCGGCATAAGTACCGGGTATTCCTGGCGTCCACAGGAAGGACAGTACATCATACGTTCCTTCTTGTCATGTATCATCGGCTGACCACAGCATCCACAGAAACGGCGGTTACGATACCAGAACCAGAGCTGATATCCGGTGATCACTGCGAAAGAGAGATACTGTGGCTGTACATAACGGAGTTCACGGTTTTCATAAAAACCATAGCCTGGCAGCAGAGCAGTGTCCAGATCCGGAATCAGGTAAAAACGTTCTTTGTCAATAGAGAAAAGATAAATATAATTTTCATATAGATCGGCTGCTTTGTCTTCCAGCTCGCGAAAGCGTGGAAGTGTGATAACATCGGAACTGTCCTCTTTGCGGAAAAAACTCTTTCCATTTTCGTAGGCCAGAATGATACTGTTTTCATCCGGTGCGACCGGTTTATATTCATTGTGATAAGTGTGCGGGGCAATATCCTGAATCATAAAAAATCCTCCTTTGGTTGCCTGGCCTGTATCTGTCGGAACACAGGACGGAAAATATAATTCAGTATAGGACATATGCAGAAAAAAAGCAATGCTGCTGTGAACGGAGTGAACAGTAACATAAAATGATAAAAATTTGACAAAATGTTATGCGGGTTATTGACAGCAAACTGGCATCGTGTTATTATGATGTCAGTATAATTCCATATTGAACATATGAAGTGCAGATTGTTGTCCGCGTAGCAATCTGAAGAGGGAATCAGGTGCAAGTCCTGAGCGATCCGGTCACTGTAACAGAGGAGCGACTTTTCAATATTCCATTGTACGATAGTATGAGAAGGGGAAGAGGAGCGATGATACTGAAGTCAGGAAACCTGCTTTGTATGGCGAGGTTAAACTTCCGTGTAAAGTGTAACAACCAACTTAGGGATATCCGCAATCCCGGAGCGTTGTCTGCTGATTGGAAGCAGGCATTTTTTTATGGAATTCGCCTGTTCGTATGAATTATACCTATGTGTTTGTGGTTTTGCCACCACAGACCAGAACCCTTTAGGGGTATGATTAAATGGCAGGCGGTACTACTCCGGATGCATTCGTTCCCTCCGCATATTATGAACGGATTCATTGTCTACCCCGGAGCAGTATCGCAAATCCTCAGAATATGAATCAAAGATGACCAGTTCGGCAGAGCCGTGACTGGATTTTTTTATGTAAAGGGAGAATCAAAATGGAGAAACCGTATTGGGAAGGAAAACATTATGCTTTTTTCAGTAATAAAGAATGTGAATATTTTCCGTGTCATGCAGGAGCTGATCCGGAGAACTTTAACTGTCTGTTTTGTTACTGTCCGCTGTATGCACTGGGAGATAAATGCGGCGGGAATTTCAGAATGACCGAGAAGGGAATTAAAGACTGTACGAACTGCCAGCTGCCGCACAAAGCACAGAACTACGGGTACGTAACCGGGAAATATAGCGAGCTGGCGGAACTGATGAAGAAAATGAGAGAAGCAGAGAAAGATACTCAAGAATAGTACGGACGCGAGGATGGGGAACTGCGTGCGATAAACTCCAGGTTATCTGTTTGCAAATGAATATCCGCTACGTTTGCTGAACACGCTACGTTTCCGAATTTCATACATGCGCTTATTAGCGATTGCTTCGCATAACTCGCTGTCGCTCAGACAGATGCTCCGCAACCGCAGCTGGCATGTATGAAATTTACGGAAGCCTTGCTGAGTTCTGTAAACGTAGCGGATATTTTTTCAAGACAGCCGTATCTTTTTATCACGCAGATATTCCCAGTCCGCGTGTCCTGTATCTTCACATCAGATAGCTTTTTCCTATGTTCTCTTAATTTCATAACCAGCTCCCTTCCCCACGACCGGGAAGGCCTCGCCGGCCAGCAGCCGAAGGCTGCGGTCCGCCCACGGGGAGTGGTGGCATCACAAAGATGATACAGAACCACAGAGTAGTAAAATAATAGGATGTCTACCTGGCAAAAAAAGAGAACACCATTCAAAATTAATATTGGCTATACACAGAAAAAGAAACAACATTCTGATGAATTGACATAGTAAATTTCCGCAGATTCTGACTGCGCTAATGATGACTGCGTTGCACTGTTTGAGCACCGGATGGTGCGAGTTTGCAAAAGCAGTCATCCATAGATGCGCGGGAAGAATCCGGAAATGCAGCGTGTCAATGAAACAGGATGTTGTTCTCTTTTTCGTTATATAATACAAATCACTTTGAATGCCGTTCTCTTTAGATGGGAAGATTTATTCACCTCTCACTCAGTATCATCTTCAACCGGGGAATATCATTATTTAATATCAATCTTTCGGGGAACATCATCTCATGTACAAACTCCGCCCCATACGTAAACTCCCCGACATGCTCTGCTCCATGACTGTCACTCGACAGCACGATCGGAATCTCAAGCTTCCTGCAGCATCTTAAAATCTCTTTATTATTAGCCCGTGTATCCCCGCGATATCCGTCGGGCATCAGCGAAGCTTCGTTAATCTCAAAAATCACCCCATATTCCTTTGCACCGAAAGCCAACGTTTCATAATCTACCGGAAAAGCAGGATTATCACAATGCCCAAGCACCTTTACACAGGGATGCCTCATTGCATTCAGATAAGCACTCGTATTTTCCTCGACAGTACCACTCTTATAATTCTGCGCATGCATACTTGCGATTGCATAATCCAGTTCGCTGAGCAGTTCGTCATTCAGATCCAGATGCCCCTCTGTATCCAGAATATTTAATTCTGCTCCAAATAAAAGCTCAATCCCAAATCTCTTTTTCGGCGCGTAGGTAAGACTCCTGAAATAAGAAGAAGTTCCTGCGGCAAGCGTTCCCGGACCGTGATCCGTGATGCCGAGCAGTTTCAGCCCTTTTTTAGAAGCAGCTTTTGCCATGTCTGAAATGGTACAGGACGTTCCGTGTCCGCTTGCAATCGAATGTGTATGTATATCAGAAAGATACATCAAAAATCCCCCTTTCAAGGAATTAATTTTTTATATAATTCGAACTTTGAATACAATATAAAATCTTCTAAAACCAGTATGGCAGTCTGTTCTTGAAAAGTCAACCCGAAAATAAGACTTCAAACAAAAACCAACATAAAACCAACAAAAACCACAACAAAAACCGCATAAAAAACAAATAAATAATGTTGGATTTTGTTGACATATAAAAGCTTGTAAGGTATAATGACTTTATATGAATCGTGGCGTCTCAGCGCCTTCTGATACATATGAGATATGGCGTTTTTTAGACACCATGAGAAAGGAGAAGTGTGGAGATGTTTAATACCACAGACATTCCAAAATCATCCAGAATCCCGAAGCTGATCGAAGCACTTTATGCAAAGATGCCGGTGATCGAATCTGCCAGAGCAAAACTGATTACGGAATCCTATAAGGCTACCGAAGGGCAGCCGGTGATTACCAGACGCGCGGAAGCTTTTGCTCACATTCTCCGGAATATTCCGATTATCATTCGTGATAATGAGCTGATCGTAGGAAGCAGCACGATCGCACCGAGAGGATGCCAGACATTCCCGGAATTTTCTTACCAGTGGCTGGAGGATGAACTGGATACTGTTGCAACAAGAACAGCGGATCCGTTTTACATTGCTGAAGAGACCAAAGCAGAGCTGAGAGAAGTACATAAATACTGGAAGGGCAAAACCTCCAGTGAACTTGCTACATCCTATATGGCTCCTGAGGCAATCAAAGCAATTGAGCACAACATTTTTACACCGGGTAACTATTTCTACAACGGTGTAGGGCATGTGACTGTTAAATATGAAGAAGTTCTTGCAATCGGTTATAAAGGCATCATTGATAAAGCCCGTGCAGAGCTGGAGAAATGTCAGGTTGGCGATGGCAATTATGCAAAGAAGAGCCATTTCCTTAATGCCGTGATCGTTTCCTGCCAGGCAGTTATCGAGTATGCAGAGCGTTATGCTGAACTGGCATCTCAGATGGCAGCAGAATGTACAGACCCGGTACGTAAACAGGAACTTTTACAGATCTCAGAGAACTGCAGCCGTGTTCCGGCAAACGGAGCGACCAGCTTCTACGAGGCATGTCAGTCCTTCTGGTTCGTACAGCAGCTTCTGCAGGTTGAATCCAGCGGACATTCTATTTCACCGGGACGTTTTGATCAGTATATGTATCCTTATTACAAAGCAGACATTGATAAGGGTGTTATTACCAGAGAAGCAGCACAGGAACTCCTTGACTGTATCTGGGTCAAACTCAACGACCTTAACAAAGTACGTGATGCAGCATCAGCAGAGGGATTTGCAGGCTACAGCCTTTTCCAGAACCTGATCGTAGGCGGACAGGACAAATACGGAAACGACGTGACAAATGATCTTTCTGTTATGTGTATCCTTGCATCCATGCATGTACATCTGCCGATGCCGTCTCTTTCCATCCGAGTATGGAACGGCTCTCCGCATGAACTGCTGATCAAGGCAGCTGAGCTTACCAGAACCGGTATCGGACTTCCGGCATATTACAATGATGAAGTTATTATTCCGGCATTACAGAACAGAGGACTTACTCTGGAAGATGCGAGAGAATACAATATCATCGGATGTGTAGAACCACAGAAAGCAGGTAAGACAGACGGATGGCACGATGCAGCGTTCTTCAATATGTGCCGCCCGCTTGAACTCGTATTTTCCAATGGTATGGACAAGGGCGAACTGGTTGGTATCCAGACCGGTGATGTTACCAAAATGACAACATTCGAAGAATTCTTTGATGCATACAAGAAACAGATGGAATACTGTATTTCCCTGATGGTCAATGCCGACAATGCGATCGATGTGGCGCATGCAGAGAGAGTACCACTTCCATATGAATCCTGTATGGTGGATGACTGTCTCAGCAGAGGCCTTTCCGTACAGGAAGGCGGAGCTGTTTATAACTTTACCGGTCCGCAGGGATTCGGTATTGCGAACATGGCTGATTCTTTATATGCGATCCGTAAGCTTGTATACGAAGATAAGAAAGTATCTATGGAAGAGTACAAACAGGCTCTGGCATGGAACTATGACAAGGGTCTGGATCAGCAGTCCGTTTCTGATATGTCGGAAATGATCCTTAAGGGAATGCAGGACGCAGGCATGGCAGTAAATACGGACACTGCAAAGGCAGTTCTTCAGACTGTTATGAGACTGAAACCTACCGAAGATCAGCTTCGCAGATTTACAGAGATCCATCATATGATCGATGAAGTTCCGAAGTTTGGTAATGCAATCGACGATGTGGATTATTTTGCAAGAGATGTTGCTTATACATACAGCCGCCCGCTGCAGAAATACATGAATCCACGTGGTGGTCATTATCAGGCAGGACTTTACCCGGTATCTGCAAACGTACCGCTTGGCGGACAGACAGGAGCTACACCGGATGGACGTTATGCACATACACCGGTAGCTGATGGTGTTTCACCATCCGCAGGAAAGGATGTCAAGGGACCAACTGCAGCAGCAACTTCTGTTTCCCGACTGGATCACTTCATCGTATCCAACGGAACACTGTTTAACCAGAAATTCCATCCGTCTGCACTTGCAGGCAGAGAAGGTCTGGAAAAATTTGTTGCACTGATCCGTACCTTCTTTGATCAGAAGGGTATGCATATGCAGTTCAACGTAGTTGACAGAGAGACATTACTTGATGCTCAGAAGCATCCGGAAAATTACGCACACCTGGTTGTACGCGTTGCCGGATACAGCGCATTGTTTACAACTCTGTCACGTTCCCTTCAGGACGATATCATCAGACGTACAGAACAGGGCTTCTAAAAGGAAAAGATTATGGATTATTTACAGACAAAAGGTCGTATTTTCGATATCCAGCGTTATTCTGTTCATGATGGTCCGGGAATCCGTACGATCGTTTTTCTGAAAGGCTGTGTACTTCGATGCCGCTGGTGCTGTAATCCGGAATCACAGGAATACAAAATCCAGACGATGAAAGTACTTGGTGAGGATAAAGTGATCGGCAGGGATGTGACTGTAGAAGAAATGATCAAGGTTGTTGAGGAGGACAGGCCATATTACTGGCGCTCCGGAGGAGGACTTACTCTTTCCGGAGGCGAGAGCCTCTGCCAGCCTGAATTTGCGAGGGATCTTCTCCGCGCAGCCAAGGAACATGGGCTCAATACTGCGCTCGAGAGTATGGCATGTGCTCCGTTTGAGACGATCGAGACGATTTTGCCGTATCTTGATCTTTATCTGATGGACATCAAACATACCAATCCGGCGAAACACAAGGAGTTTACCGGCAGACCGAATGATCTGATGATGGAAAATGCCCGCAAGGTTGCACTTTCAGGTAAATGCAAACTTATCATCCGCGTTCCGGTTATTCCGACGTTTAATGATACGATCGAGGAAATCCAGGGAATTGCACGTTTTGCCGATACCCTTCCGGGTGTGGAACAGCTTCACCTGCTTCCGTATCACCGCCTCGGACAGGATAAGTACATCGGTCTTGGCAGACCATATTTAATGGAAGGAATCCTGCCGCCGACGAAAGAACATATGGAGACATTGAAGAAAGCAGCAGAATCCGTAAGTTCTTTACACGTTCAGATTGGTGGATGATCGAAAAACAACAAAAACAACATTTTTTTCACAACAAAAACAACAAGAAACAACGATAAATTCTTGACAATCTCGTTTATAGGGAGTAAAATCTCCTTAGAAATAAAATAAAAAACCTGCGGCTGTCTTTTACTGTTAATATAGTAGAAGGACAGAAGCAAAACCAAATTGCTTTAGGAGGAAAATAAGCATGGTAAACGAATTTGAAATCAAAAAACAGATCTGTGACATCGGAAGACGTATCTACAACCGTAACATGGTTGCAGCAAACGACGGAAACATCTCCGTAAAACTGAATGACAACGAATTCCTCTGCACACCAACAGGTGTATCCAAAGGATTTATGACACCGGAGTTCATCTGTAAAGTAGATGCTCAGGGTAACGTAATCCAGGCTAACCCGGGATTCAAACCATCTTCTGAGATCAAAATGCATATGAGAGTATATCAGAAGAGACCAGACGTAGGATCTGTAGTACATGCTCATCCAATCTATGCTACATCTTTTGCTATCGCTGGTATCCCGCTTACACAGCCGATCATGCCAGAAGCAGTTATCGCTCTTGGATGCGTTCCGATCGCTGAGTACGGTACACCTTCCACAATGGAAATTCCGGACAACCTTGAAAAATATCTTCCATACTTCGATGCAGTTCTTCTTGAGAACCACGGAGCTCTTACATGGAGCACAGACCTGAACGCTGCATACATGAAGATGGAATCTGTAGAATTCTACGCACAGCTTCTGTATCAGAGCAAACTGCTCGGCGGCCCGAAGGAATTCGATAAAGAAAACATCAAGAAACTGTATGAAATCCGTCGTAAATTTGGTATGCCAGGAAAACATCCTGCAAGCCTTTGCCAGAACAAAGACGGTGTTAACTGTCATAACTGCGGCGGTGCTTGCCACAATGAAGATTACAAACAGTTCCCAGGATATCAGTATGATTTCGTTGGTGGTGACTGTTCAAAAGAAGCAGCTCCGGCAGCTGGAAACGCTGATGCAGAACTGGTTGCAAACATCACAAAACAGGTTATGGCACAGCTTGGGCTGAAATAATCTAAAAACCAGATAAGGTAGACATTAAAGGAGGACAATCTCATGCCAATTAGTGAGAGCATGGTACAGGATATTGTACAGGAAGTAATGGCAAAAATGCAGATTGCAGATGCTCCGACAGGAAAACATGGCGTTTTCAAAGAAATGAATGATGCGATCGAAGCTGCTAAAAAAGCAGAACTGATCGTTAAGAAAATGTCCATGGATCAGAGAGAAAAAATCATCACCTGCATCCGTAAAAAAATCAAAGAAAATGCAGAAGTTATGGCTCGTATGGGCGTTGATGAGACAGGAATGGGTAACGTAGGGGACAAGATCCTGAAACATCATCTGGTAGCAGACAAGACACCTGGTACTGAAGATATCACAACAACTGCATGGTCAGGAGACAGAGGACTGACTCTGATCGAGATGGGACCGTTTGGTGTAATCGGTGCGATCACACCATGTACCAACCCGAGTGAAACAGTACTCTGTAATACAATCGGTATGCTGGCAGGCGGAAATACAGTAGTATTTAACCCGCATCCGGCAGCAATCAAAACCTCTATTTTCGCAATTAATCTGGTAAACGAAGCTTCTCTTGAAGCAGGCGGCCCGGACAACATTGCCGTAACAGTAGAGAAACCTACGCTTGAAACAAGCAATATTATGATGAAACATAAAGATATTCCGCTGATCGCTGCAACAGGTGGCCCTGGTGTTGTTACAGCAGTTCTTTCCTCAGGTAAGAGAGGAATCGGAGCTGGCGCAGGTAACCCACCGGCAGTTGTTGATGAGACAGCAGATATCCGTAAAGCAGCTCAGGACATTGTAAATGGATGTACATTCGATAACAACCTTCCATGTATCGCAGAGAAGGAAGTTGTAGCTGTATCTTCTGTAGTAGATGAACTGATGCACTACATGCTGACAGAAAATGACTGTTACCTCGCTTCCAAAGAAGAGCAGGACAAACTGACAGAAGTTGTTCTGGCAGGCGGCAAACTGAACCGTAAATGTGTTGGACGTGACGCTAAGACACTTCTTTCCATGATCGGAGTAAACGCACCGGCAAATACCCGCTGCATCATCTTCGAAGGACCGAAGGAACATCCGCTGATCACAACAGAGCTTATGATGCCGATCCTTGGTATTGTAAGAGCAAGAGATTTCGATGATGCTGTAGAACAGGCTGTATGGCTTGAGCATGGCAACCGTCATTCAGCACACATCCATTCCAAAAACATTGATAATATTACCAAATATGCGAAAGCAATCGACACAGCAATCCTTGTTAAGAACGGCCCGTCCTATTCTGCACTTGGATTCGGTGGAGAAGGATACTGTACATTTACAATCGCAAGCCGTACAGGTGAAGGACTTACAAGTGCAAGCACCTTCACAAAGAGAAGACGCTGCGTAATGTCTGACAGCCTTTGCATTCGCTAATCAGGAGGAAAGTTTAAAATGGATATGAACAATGTAAATATTGAAGAAATTGTAAAACAGGTTCTCTCCGGAATGACCGGAACAGCACCTGCAGCAGCTCAGACAGCTGCACCGGCAGCTCCGGCTCAGGGTGGAATCCCGAAAACAGCAAGAGTTGCAATGATGACAGAAAAGAAACACTTCGAACTTCAGGAATATCCGCTTCCGGAAGTCGGCGACGACGATATCCTTGTTAAAGTAGAAGGCTGTGGCGTTTGTGGTACAGATGCTCACGAATACAAAAATGACCCATTCGGTCTGATCCCGGTTGTTCTCGGACACGAAGGAACAGGTGAGATCGTAGCTATGGGTAAAAACGTTAAAGTTGATACAGCTGGTAAACCGGTTAAGATCGGTGATAAAGTTGTTACATGTATGATCTTCAAAGATGATCCGGAAATCACAATGTTCGACCTCAACAAGAAAAACGTTGGCGGCGCTGATGTTTACGGACTTCTTCCGGATGATGATGTGAAATTCAACGGCTGGTTCGCTGATTACATCTTCATCAGAGGCGGAAAATTCGGTTCCACATTCTTCAACGTAAGTGATCTGGATCTGGATTCCCGTATCCTTATCGAGCCATGTGCAGTACTTGTACATGCAGTAGAAAGAGCAAAAACAACTGGTATCCTCAAATTCAACAGCAGAGTTGTTGTACAGGGATGCGGACCGATCGGTCTGATCTGTATCGCAGTTCTTCACACCATGGGTGTTCAGAACATCTGCGCAGTAGACGGAAACGCAAAACGTCTTGAATTTGCCAAGAAGATGGGTGCCAACACAACAGTAGATTTCACACAGTTCCAGGGTATCGAAGCTCTTACAGAGGGCGTTAAAGCAGCTCAGGACGGACATCTTGCAGACTTTGCATTCCAGTGCACAGGTAACCCGCATGCACATGCAAACATCTACAAATTCATCCGCAACGGCGGTGGACTTTGCGAACTTGGATTCTTCATCAATGGTGGAGATGCAACAATCAACCCGCACTTCGACCTTTGCTCCAAAGAAATCAACCTTGTTGGTTCCTGGGTATACAACCTCAGAGACTATGCAACAACATTTGATTTCCTGAAGAGAGCAAAAGCAATCGGACTGCCGATGTCTGATCTGATCACACACAAATTCCCGCTTGAGCAGATCAACGAAGCACTTGAGACAAACCTGGCTATGACAGGTCTTAAGATTGCCGTAGTAAATAAATAATCCGGAAATATAAAGGAGAGGCAAAATGGCAGAAGCTGTAGGAATTTTGGAAGTGTTCGGGCTGGCGACAGCCTTTGTAGCGGCAGATGCCGGTTGTAAGGCGGCAAATGTCCGCCTGGAGGTGTTCGACAAGAACAAGCCTGCAAACGCAGACAGCCTGCCAGTACCGCTTCTGGTATGCATCAAATTCCGCGGAAGCGTCGAGGACGTTACCGCCGCTGTGGAAGCAGGAATGGCAGAAGCAAACCGGAGAACTGGTGTAGTGCAGCACTACGTAATACCAAATCCGACAGAGGATACGGTAAAGATGCTGAAAATCAGCGCCCTGGATAAAAGCTGATGGCTGATATCCCGGTATGAATATTTGAACAAGTATAAACAATGATTCAGGAGGAAGAAACAATGGCACAGGAAGCTTTAGGAATGGTAGAGACCAGAGGACTGACAGCAGCAATCGAAGCAGCAGATGCAATGACAAAAGCAGCAGAAGTAGCACTGGTAGGAACAGAGAAAATCGGATCCGGACTGGTAACAGTTATGGTTCGCGGTGATGTCGGAGCAGTTAAAGCAGCAGTAGAGAGCGGAAGCGCAGCAGCATCCAGACTTGGTGAGCTTGTTGCAACACACGTAATTCCGAGACCACACAATGATGTAGAAAAAATTCTTCCTACAATAAAATAATGCATCCAGCATTAAAGGAGTTCGCTCATGAGTAAAGCATATGGTTTTATAGAGATCACTGGTGTCGTAGCTGCGATCAATGCGCTCGATATCATGTGCAAAACTGCAGACGTTGAGCTGGCGTCATGGGAACGTAAGCTGGGCGGACGACTTGTCACTCTTATTGTAGAAGGCGATGTATCGGCAGTCAACGAAGCCGTTGAAGCTGCTGTTGCAAACGCTATTAAGAAACCGGCGAGTTATGCAGTGATTGCACGACCACACGAGGAAATTGTCAAACTCGTGGAGTTAAGTGCAAGCCGTTGGAAGAAAAAAACAGACGAAACAAAACCAGACAATAAATAATCAATTTTCATTTTATCCACAAGGAGGAAAAAATCATGACACAGGAAGCTTTAGGAATGGTAGAAACCAGAGGACTTACAGCAGCAATCGAAG
>ULYA01025367.1_pt1 | contig 28384 bp, 25 predicted proteins | sample 1961821 | NCBI WGS metagenome assembly ULYA01 (sample SAMEA4835853, study PRJEB28245) | human gut metagenome | biome: gut microbiome; material: fecal sample | place: Denmark | collected 2008 | reverse complement strand
GGGGGATCTTGTGGCGAAAGGACCGGATTCCCTGGGACTTTTGTGCTTTGTGATGGAACATAAGAATATTCTGGCGCTGAGAGGGAATCATGAACAGCGGCTCTTACAGTATTTTGGAACAGACCGCGCGGCCGGGATCCCGGATTCCACGATGCGGCCCTGGGTGGCCGGAGACGGGGCGGGGATCATCAGGCAGATGAATATGCTGTCAGAGACAGGACGCAGGAAGGTTCTGGAGTTTATCGGAACGATGCCGTTATGGGAAGTCATGGAGATCTGCGGCAGGAAGTATGTGTTGGTTCACGGAGCGCCGGATGATGAAATGAAAAAAGAACTTCTGGCAGTGCAAAAAGATCCCGGTGGGAAAAGAAAAACAGCGGATTATGATGTCCTTTTAAACCGCTATGAATCACCGGATTCGGATAACCGGCTTCCGGCGGGAATGACTGCCGTAGTGGGACACACGCCGACATTCAAATATGGAACACAGTACGCGGGAGATATGATCATAAGGGACGATAAGATCTTTCTGGATTGTGGAGCCGGTCAGGGATATGGATTGGGCTGTCTGGAAATATTGTCTGGCAATGACAAAAATTCCCATCGAAAATACTTTACAAATACAGAGAACGGGAGTATATTGTAAATAACCGCTGATGAAAATGACGGTCAGCGATAGGACAATTCAATAATAAGTCTTCAGGGCAGGGTGCAAGTCCCTACCGGCGGTAAAGCCCGCGAGCCGAGAGGCATGATCCGGTGAGATTCCGGGGCCGACAGTATAGTCTGGATGAAAGAAGAATTTCAGGTTTGTTTGTGATATGCGGAAGAGATCCGGTGCTCGAAAAAGAGGACGGGATCGAGGAATTCCGGATCACGGAAGATCGGATCAGTAGCTCTGGAATAGGAAACTGTTTCAGGGCTTTTTTGTGTAACAGGAGATTGATCCGGGAAAGCTGTGAATTGCAGAAAAGTTATATTTCCGAATGAAACAACGGACCGAATATGGAAAACCCTGTAGGCATCTGCTTTACAGGGCTTTTTTTAACAGAAAATTCCTATGGAACTTCCTGCTTGCGCCCGTAAGGCAGGTTTGCGGAAAGGAGTGAAAAAGATGACGGACCGGGATTATATGCTGCGGGCCATTGAGCTTGCAAAAGGGGGACTTGGCTGGACAAGTCCGAATCCCCTCGTGGGAGCTGTGATCGTGAAAGACGGAAGGATCATAGGGGAAGGTTATCATGAGCGGTGCGGAAAACTTCACGCGGAGCGAAACGCCATTGCATCGCTCACGGAAAGTGCGGAGGGCGCGGCACTCTATGTGACGTTGGAGCCGTGCTGCCATTACGGAAAGACACCGCCCTGCACGGAGGCGATCCTCGAGCAGAAGATCACAAGAGTCGTGATCGGTTCAAGAGATCCGAATCCCCTGGTAGCAGGAAAAGGCGCGGCGATCTTAAGAGCAGCGGGAGTCCGGGTGGAAGAGGACTTTATGCGTGAGGAATGCGATGCGTTAAATCCGGTATTCTTTCATTACATTACAAAGAAAACGCCCTATGTAGTCATGAAATACGCCATGACGGCGGACGGAAAGATCGCTGCGCGGACCGGTGACTCCAAGTGGATCACAGGAGAGAGCGCAAGGAAAAAGGTGCAGGAGCTGCGCCACCAGTATATGGGGATCATGGCTGGGATCGGCACGGTCCTGGCAGACGATCCGATGTTAAACGTCAGGATCCCCGGGCTGAAAAGTCCGGCGCGGATCATCTGCGACAGTGGACTCAGGATCCCAATGGATTCACAGATCGTGAAGACGGCAAAGGAGTACCGGACCATCGTAGCGTATGCGGGGGAGCATTCCGGGGAAGGCTGTAAAGAAGCGGAAGAGAAAGAGGAACAGCTTCACGCGGCTGGCGTGGAGACCGTGTCGGTCCCGGACGCAGACGGGCGTGTGGATCTTAGAAAGCTCATGGAATATCTCGGAAAACAGGGCATCGACAGCGTGCTTTTAGAGGGCGGCGGTACCTTAAACGACGCGGCGCTGTCAGCCGGGATCGTAAACGAGATCTGTGCATTTATCGCCCCGAAGATCTTCGGCGGTGCCGGTGCGAAGACTCCGGTTTCCGGGATCGGTGTGGCGCATCCGGCGGAAGCCGTGATGCTGACGTTGAGACAGATGGAGACGATCGGGGATGATCTGATGCTCAGATATTCGGTAGATTGAAGATGGGAAAGGAAGTAAGGGCATGTTTACAGGGATCGTAGAAGAACTCGGACAGGTGAAGGCACTTTCCCTGCGCGGAAATTCCGGTACGCTGACGGTAAAAGCGAAAAAAGTTCTGGAAGGAACAAAAATCGGTGACAGCATCGCGGTCAATGGTGTCTGCCTTACGGTCACGAATATGAAAAATAATGAATTTTCCGCCGACGTGATGGCGGAGACAGTGAGGAGAAGCAGCCTCGGAGCACTGCAGGATGGAAGTTATGTAAACCTGGAGCGGGCCATGGCGGCGGACGGCAGATTCGGCGGTCATATCGTTTCCGGTCACATTGACGGAACCGGTCAGATCGAATCGATGAGACGGGAAGAGAATGCAGTCTGGGTCACGATCGCATGTACAGATAAGATCCTGGATCTGATCGTGGAAAAAGGTTCAATCTGCATCGACGGGATCAGCCTCACGGTGGCGGCGGTGACAAAGCGGAACTTTTCAGTGTCGGTGATCCCACATACCGGCGAGGAGACAACGCTTTTGAAGAAAAAAGCAGGAGATGCGGTCAATCTGGAAAACGACATTGTGGGGAAATACATTCAGAAATTTGTGGATATCGGAAGAAATTCCGGTGCGGACCGGGGAAAAATGCCTGACGATGAAAATGCCGCGGGAAACGCAAAGGGAAACTCGGGGCTCAGCATGGAGTTTCTTCAGAAATATGGATTTTAAAACAGATGCTTTGAAGATATTTAGAAACATCCAGAAAATATGAGATCAGAGCGGTTAAAGTTTCAGCAGTAGGAATCCTGCTGAAAGAAAAACTTTTAATAAAAGGCTCTGGAAAGGCAGGAAAATATGAACGAGCAATACAACACAATCGAAGAAGCGATCGAAGATCTGCGGGCGGGAAAGATCATTCTCGTGACAGATGATCCGGACCGGGAGAATGAGGGAGATATGATCTGCGCGGCAGAGTTCGCGACACAGGCAAATATCAATTTCATGGCAAGCCATGCAAAGGGACTGATCTGTACGCCGATGAGCGCGGCAGTGGCAGAGCGGCTGGGACTTCCGCAGATGGTATCCGAGAACACGGATAACCACTGCACGGCATTCACGGTCTCCATTGACCATGTGGACACGACGACAGGAATTTCCGCGGCGGAGCGCTCTTACACGATGATGAAATGCGTGGACCCGGCGACAAAGCCCCAGGATCTCAGAAGACCGGGCCATGTATTTCCACTCGTGGCAAGGCGCGGCGGAGTGCTCGTGAGAAACGGCCATACCGAGGCAACCGTTGACCTTATGCGTCTGGCGGGACTTTCCGAGTGCGGCGTGTGCTGTGAGATCATGGAGGAAGACGGAACCATGATGCGGACCACGAATCTGTGGAAGCTGGCGAAGGAGTACGGACTGAAATTTATCACGATCAAGGAACTGCAGGATTACTGCCGTGTCCATGAAAAACATGTGGTGCAGGAAGCCTGCGCGGACATGCCGACCCAGTACGGACACTTTAAGATCTACGGCTATGTGAACGATATTACCGGCGAGCACCATGTGGCTCTTGTGAAAGGTGATATCGGGGACGGCGAGGATGTGCTCTGCCGCGTGCATTCCGAGTGCCTGACCGGAGATGTGTTCGGTTCCATGCGCTGTGACTGCGGAAAACAGCTCCAGACCGCGATGCGCCAGGTGGAGGCGGAAGGCCGTGGCATCATCCTCTACATGCGCCAGGAAGGCCGCGGCATCGGTCTGATCAACAAATTGAAGACGTATGTACTTCAGGAGCAGGGCTTTGACACGGTGGAGGCCAATATCAAGCTTGGTTTTGCTCCGGATCTCAGGGAATACTGGATCGGGGCACAGATCTTAAGGGATCTCGGCGTGAAGTCCTTAAGACTTCTCACGAACAATCCGGAGAAGATCTACGGACTTTCCGGCTTCGGACTTGAGATCCATGAGCGCGTGCCGATCGAGATCGATCCGCAGCAGTACGACAGCTTCTATCTGAAGACGAAGCAGGACAAGATGGGACATATTTTTACAAAAATTAAAGTGTGATAGGATGGAACGTCCATTGCTGAAAGTCCTGTACACCGGCGGCATGCATTCCGCACGGACGGAAGTGCTGAGATGATTACAGCCGCGCAGGCGGCACAGATCTACGGGCATACATCCCGTACGGACGGAAGTGATGGGCAATTGGAAATAGAGCTTTGCATGTAATTATGAAGACTTCTAAATAGCAGAAAGCATAAGAAAAGGAGAAACATCATGAAAGAGATCAAAGTATTAGAAGGAAAAGTTGTAGCACCGGAAGGCATGAAAGTGGGGATCGTAGCTTCCCGTTTCAACGAGATCATCGTAAATAAGCTCTTAGGCGGAGCAGTTGACGGACTTGTCCGCCACGGTGTGGAGGAAGAAAATATCACGGCAGCCTGGGTTCCGGGGGCGTTCGAGATTCCGGTTGCGGCATCTGCCATGGCAAAGTCCGGCAAGTACGATGCGATCATCTGCGTCGGCGCTGTGATCCGCGGTGATACCACACACTACGATTATGTGTGCAGTGAGGTCTCCAAGGGAATCGCGCAGGTGGGACTGGCAGAGAAGATGCCGGTACTCTTCGGCGTGCTGACAACCGAGAACATCGAGCAGGCAATCGCCCGTGCCGGAAGCAAAGGCGGAAATAAGGGATATGACTGTGCACTTTCCGCGATCGAGATGGTAAATCTTATGAGACAGTTCTAATTTCAGATCATATAGACGTAAAAGATCAGCGCCTGAAAACATTTTTCAGAGGCGCTGATTTTTGCGTAATGGGAAATTCTGTTTTATCAGAGCTTATATGGTTTTCGTCTTCTCCGTGAACTTAGCCGCGAAATCCCGGTTCAGTTTCATGAAGATCTGCTGCTCCTCGGCAGACCAGCTCTCGAAAATCGCATTTTCGATGGCAATCAGGCGATGGGCGGTATTTTTCATGAGTTCCTCTCCTTTTTCCGTGAGAAAAACGCAGGTGTTCCTCCCGGTTCCGGGTTTCAGGTACAGATAACCGGCCTGTTCCATCCTGCGTACTGCAGAGTTGATCGTGGATTTTGTGGTGCCGGTCTCTTTGTAAAAAATACTTTGATTGCAGCCGGAACCGTGTTCATTGAGGGAGTAGAGAATATCAAGCTCGCTGTCCGTGAGACCGAGCTTTAATGCAGCGTCATGGTAGACACTGTTGACCTGGCTGAGCAGGTTGTAAAATTCTTTAAATGCAGAGTACATGGCAGATCTCCTGAAAATATAAGTGTATGGGGGTCAGTGCAGGCCTTTATATCCGCCTGCACGGTCTATCAGTTTACGCGTATCCGTACTTCTTGGCCTTCCGGATCAGGAAGAAGAGCGACAGGCATACCGCCATAAATTCCGCCGCGATGATGGAATACCAGATCCCGGAGACACCGAGAAAAAACGGCAGGATGATGACGGCCCCTGTTTCAAAGATCATGGTACGGCAGAAGGAGATCACAGCGGAGACGAACCCGTCGTTAAGTGCCGTAAAGAAGGAAGATGCGTAGATGCTGAAGCCCATGAACAGGAAAGAGATCGAGTATGAGCGGAATGCATGGACCGTCATGTCTAAGAGGTTCGTGTTATAGCGGACGAAAATTCCCGCAAGAAACGGGGCACCCGCTTCTGCCACGATCGTCAGGATGATCTGGAAGGTCAGGATCAGCCGGAAGCTTTTTCTGAGCAGATTCTTTAACTCGCTCTTATTTCCTGCACCGCAGTGATAGCCCACGATCGGGGCACTTCCCATAGAGTAGCCGATAAAGAGCGCCGCAAAGATAAAGCTCACGTACATGATGACGCCGTATACGGCAACACCGTCGGAACCGGCAAGGCGCATGAGCTGCCAGTTGTAGAGCATGTTTACGATGGACATGGAGATGTTCGTCATAAACTCGGAAGCGCCGTTTGTACAGGTCTTCAACAGGGCACTAAAGTCCATATGGGTCCTTCCGAGACGGAGTCGGCTCCTGTTTGGAAAGATAAAGTAGAGCAGGGGGATCAGTCCGCCGATGGACTGACTGATCGCCGTTGCGGCGGCAGCTCCCACAACGCCGAGACGCAGAACAGCGATAAAATAGGCATCGAGGATCATATTTGTAAGTCCTGACGCGATGGTGATCAGGAGTCCGAGCTGCGGGCGTTCCGCAACAACTAAAAAGCTCTGGAATACATTCTGCAGCATAAAGGGGATCAGAGCCAGCAGGATGATCCGGCCGTAATGGACGCAGTAGGGGAGAAGGATCTCATCAGCACCTAAGAGTCTTGCCATCGGGGCTAAAAGAATCTCACCGCCTACCGTAAAGAGGAAGCCCACCGCGATCAGAACGTAGACGAGGAGTGAAAAGATCTCCTTTGCCTTTTTTTCATTCCCGGTTCCGAAGGTCAGAGCCACCAGTGCACTGCCGCCGGTGCCGGTCATAAAGCCGATGGCACCGAGGATCATGAGAAACGGCATAATGATATTGATGGAGGCGAAGGCCTCGGAACCCACAAAGTTCGAGACGAAAACACCGTCCACAACACCGTAGATGGACGTTAAAATCATCATGACGACAGACGGAAACGTGAACCGCAGGAGTTTTTTGTAGGTAAAGTGGTCGGAAAGTGAAATATTCATCGTGTGCCCTTTCAGTTTTTTTACTGTGTCTGCCCGCGGGAAAATTCATGTTTTTCCTATCGACAGTTTTGCAGCTGTTGATGTACGAAATCGTACGTAGAATCATAGTACGATTACATACATATGTCAAGAAAAACTTTGCATCCTGTCTCACGGTATGAACTTCGCATCCAGCCTCACAGATATGAACTTTGCATCCTGTCCCACGGAAGAACTTCGCATCCAGTCTCACAGATATGAACTTTGCGTCCTGCCTCACGGAGGTTCGCCTCGAATTAAGATGGAAATCTCACAGAATGAGTTTTTACACAGATTTTACATTCTTTTACCGGAGCGTGATTGTGCGTTTCTTTTTTCTGCTATATGATATAGAAGTGAAAATGAGAGAAAAAAGAAAGAGCAGTCACGAGCTGGGTCGACTGCGGCAGAGGAAAAAGAATATGACATATAAGGAAATCAAGAAAAACGAGGAAGTTTTAGCTTACCTGAAAAAAGGAAACGACAACCTGGGGACTATGGGATTTACAGATCATTCGGACGCGCACTGCGCGATGGTTGCGGAGCGGGCAGCAATGATCTTAAAGAAATTCGGTTACTCAGATCACGATATCGAGCTGGTGAAGATCGCTGGTTTCATGCATGATATGGGAAATGCGATCAACCGGCATGCCCATGCGGAGTATGGTGCCCTTCTGGCATCCCAAATTCTGGAAAAGACGGATCTTCCGATCACAGACCGCGCGATCATCGTCTCCGCGATCGGAAACCATGATGAGTCAACGGGCGGAGCTGTAGATCCGATCTCCGCGGCGCTCATCATCGCCGACAAGACGGATGTACGCAGAAACCGCGTCCGCCAGAAGGAGATGGCATCCTTTGATATCCACGACCGCGTAAACTATGCGGTTACAGAGGCAAAATTAAAGGTAAACGAGGAAAAGAAAGTGATCACCCTGAACTTAAGGATCGACGAAAACATCTGCTCCATGCTGGAGTACTTCGAGATCTTCTTACAGCGCATGCTCATGTGCCGCCGTGCGTGTGAAATGCTCGGAGCGAAATTCAAGATGACGGCGAACGGAAGTAAGATCGTATAACAAAAAGAAATCCGGAATACTCCTCTTATGATATCCCCTGAAACAGATTTTATGGATCTGTTCTGGGGATTGTTTTTATGTAACAGGAAATTCCAAGGAATTCCCTGTTACATAAAAAGGCACTAACGTGCCCGAAATGTGCACTCGCGCGAAGATGTAGCTTGTCGCAAGCGACTGCGCGAGACGCGAGAAGGTGCCGAGGCACATTCTTTTCTATAACAATAACAAATATATTAGTTGCGAGCAAAACAGGAAAAAATTCGGGATAAAACAGGGAAAAAAGCAAAATATATTTATGCAAATCGTATAAAAGCGTAGAAATATATTAGTAAAAATGCGAGAATATGCTTAATATAAGCGCGTATCAGTTGACACATATTGGAAAATATCGTATAGTGAATATATTAGTAGACCAATGTGAGGAAAGGGCAGAACCCTAAGGAGGAAAAACTATGAAAATGACATTCCGCTGGTACGGCGAAGACAGTGATCCGATCAAATTAAAACAGATCCGTCAGATCCCGGGGATGACCGGATTGATGGGCTTACTTGATTATAAGGCAGCAGGCGAGGTATGGACCGAAGAGGAAATTAAAGCATATATGGAACATGTCCATGCATCCGGTCTTGAGTGCGAAGTCATCGAGAGCGTAAACGTTCACGAGGATATCAAGATGGGACTTCCGACAAGAGACAAATATATCGAGAATTATATCACCACGATCCGTAACCTCGCAAAATACGGCGTAAAGGTGATCGTTTACAACTTCATGCCGGTATTTGACTGGTTAAGAACAGACCTTGCAAGAGAGATCCCGGAGGATGGCTCCAACAGCCTGTACTTCGATGAGAAGGATCTTGGAGAGATGACTCCGCTTGACATTGTAAAGAAAACAGCAGAAGACAGCAATGGCTTCTCCCTTCCGGGCTGGGAGCCGGAGCGCCTTGCAGAGCTTGAAAAGACATTAAAACGGTATGAGAATATCACAGCAGATGATCTTCGCAGAAACTATAAGTATTTCCTTGATGCGATCATTCCGGTATGTGAAGAGGTTGGTGTCAAGATGGCATGCCATCCGGATGATCCGGCTTGGCCGATCTTCGGCCTTCCGAGAATCGCTCACAGCCAGGAGGATTTCGATAAGATCTGCGCTCTGCATGATTCACCGGCAAACGGACTCTGCCTTTGCACAGGTTCACTCGGATCCAATCCGGACAACAATATCCCGGAGATCATCCGTCACTTTGGTGAGATGAACAGAATCAATGCAATGCATGTCCGCAATGTAAAATTCCTCGGATACCACAAATTCCGTGAGGCATCCCACCTTTCCTCTGACGGATCCCTGGATCTTTACGAGATCATGAAGGCGATATACGATACATGCCCGGATACATATATCCGTCCGGATCACGGCAGAATGATCTGGGATGAGATCGGCAGACCGGGATATGGTTTATATGACCGTGCACTCGGTGCAACTTATCTGAACGGACTCTGGGAAGCGATCGACAAAAATGCCAAAGCTTCCGAGAAATAATCTGTAGCCATTTTTCGAAGAAAAATGAGCGAATTACGAATGTTTTGAGGATTGCGGGAGCACGCAGTGCAGAGCAGTCCGGTATCAGGGGGGTCAAAAGCTTTTGGCCCCAATATCCTGTTATACGAAAAAGAAAGCGTGGCAAATATGAAACTGACATTAAATGGAATCAAAGAGACAGCTGCCTGGGAAGCAGCAGGAATCAAGCTTCCGTCCTATTCGATCGAACAGGTGGCAGAGGAAACAAAAAAAGCACCGGTATGGGTTCATTTCGGTGCAGGAAATATTTTCCGTATCTTTATTGGTGGACTTGCTGACCGTCTGATCGCACAGGGAGAAATGAAAAAAGGAATCACCTGTGTGGAGACTTTCGATTTTGACGTAGTGGATAAGATTTACAAGCCATATGACAATCTGGTTCTGGCTGTCACTTTAAAGGCAGACGGTTCTACAGATAAGCAGGTGATCGGTTCCCTTACGGAAGCGATCAAGGCACAGTCAAATGTTCCGGAGGAGTGGAACCGCCTGAAAGAGATCTTTACAGATCCTGGTCTCCAGATGATCTCCTTCACGATCACAGAAAAAGGTTACGCTTTGAAAAATGCTGAGGGAAATTACTTCCCATTTGTTCAGGCAGATATCGACAATGGTCCGGAGAAGCCGGGCGCTGCGATGGCAGTTGTGTGTGCGCTGCTGTTTGAGCGTTTCAAGGCAGGAAAGCATCCGCTGGCAGTCGTATCCATGGACAACTGTTCCCATAATGGAGAAAAGCTCCAGAATTCCATCCTCACAATGGCGAAGGAATGGGAAAAGAAGGGCTTTGTAGGCGCAGACTTTGTTGCATACCTTTCTGATGAAAAGCAGATCTCCTTCCCGTGGAGCATGATCGATAAGATCACTCCGCGTCCGGCAGATTCTGTATGCAGGGAGCTGGAGAAAGCCGGTGTTGAAGATATCGCCCCGGTCATCACATCAAAGAAAACCTATATCGCTCCGTTTGTTAACGCCGAGGGTCCGCAGTACCTTGTTATTGAGGATAAATTCCCGAACGGACGTCCGGCACTTGAAAAGGCCGGTGTCTATATGACAGACCGCGATACAGTAAACAAAGTGGAGCGCATGAAGGTTACAACCTGCCTGAATCCGTTACATACAGCACTTGCAGTTTACGGCTGTGTTCTTGGATATACACTGATCGCAGATGAGATGAAGGATCAGGAATTAAACAAGCTGGTTCATGAGATTGGTCCGGTAGAAGGAATGCCGGTCGTTACAGATCCGGGAATTCTGTCTCCGAAGGACTTCGTTGATGAGGTGATCAATGTCCGGATCCCGAATCCGTTCATGCCGGATACTCCGCAGCGTATCGCAACCGATACATCCCAGAAGGTCGGAATCCGTTATGGAGAGACGATTAAGTCTTATGTTGCAAAATACGGAGATGCAAAGAAACTGACGGCAATTCCGCTTGCGATTGCAGGTTGGTGCCGTTACCTTCTCGGTGTACAGGATGACGGGGAAGTCTTCGAGCGTTCCTCTGATCCGATGCTTGCAGAGCTTACAGAGGCAATGAAGGGAATCGAGCTTGGAAAGCTGGAAACCTACCATGGACAGTTAAAGAGCATTCTTTCCAATGAGAATATTTTCGGAATCGATCTTTACAAGGCCGGAATCGGTGAGAAGATTGAGGAGATGTTCTTAGAAGAGATTGCAGGACCTGGAGCAGTAAGAGCAGTCTTAAAGAAATATATGGCTTAAACAAAAAACAGAAAGGGTATCCGCTGCAAGGTGGATACCCTTTTTACTTACGGCTCGTTGACCTGAACAACGACCTTCATATAATTACCCGGATTCTTTTCGATATCAACGATGGCTGCCGGCGCTTCATCGATGGAGATGACCTTTGTCAGGATCTTCTTGATATCAACTCTGCCGCTGTGGATGAGCTTGATCGCTTCCTCAAACTCACCGGCGCTTGTACGTGCACCGCGGATATCCACTTCCTTTTTCGTGATCAGATCAGTCGGGAGCGGAGTTTCTGTTTTCGGCCATCCGGTAAGGGTGATCCTTCCGGCATTGCTTACGAGATCAAGGGTGGAGCGGATCGCTGCATTTGCACCGCTGCATTCCATAACCTGCTGTGCCATAACACCGTTTGTGATCTCACTGATTCGTTTTACCGTGTCTTCTGTTTTGGAATTGATCACATATTCAATGCCAAGCTCCTTTGCAAACTGCAGACGTTCATCGACAAGATCAAGTAAGATCGCATGAGCGCCGTATGCCTGTGCAATCATTCCGGCGAGAAGACCGATCGGGCCGGCACCGATGATCGCGCAGTACTCGCCTGCCTTTAAACCGCCGCGGTGAATGCCGTGAAGGGAGATGGTAAGCGGCTCTGCCATTGCAGCTTCTTCCCAGCTCATATCATCCGGCATTTTTACGAGCATGTCTGCCGGGTGACAGAAGTATTCTGCCATGCCGCCGTCAACATGGACGCCGAGTACATGAAGATCGGTACAGCAGTTTGTACGTCCGATGCTGCATGGATAGCAATGGCCGCAGTATAAATACGGATCTGCAATGACTTTGTCGCCGACCTTCAGTCCTTTTGGATTGTCCTCCGGAATGGATTCGATGATTCCGGCTAACTCATGTCCAATGATTCTCGGATAGGAAACAAGATTGTTTGTTCCGCGGAATGCGCCGATATCGGATCCGCAGATTCCGGCCGTGATGATCTTGATCAAAGCCTCACCGGCCTTTGGCGTTGGTTTTTCAATGTCTGCGAGCACAACGTTCTTTGGCTCGTTGATTCTTACTGCTTTCATAGTGAACCTCCCAGATAATATGATTTAAGAGAGAAACAAGGGCGGATGTGACTGAAAAATCTCAGGTGGATACATCCGCCTTCTGTTACTGGCAATATTAGGAAAAAGAATGATTAAAGGTTATCAAAGGTAAATACGATCTTCCGGATGGATGGATCGCGGGAATCAACAAAATCGAATGCTTCCTGTGCTTTTGTGAGCGGGAAGGTGTGGGAAATAGAGTTTGACAGGTCGAGAGTTCCGGCATTGATCATTTCGATCGCTTTTCCGAACATCTTATTCTGAAGTCTGGAACCGCGGACATCCAGCTCCTTTGAAGTGATCACAAACTGGTTGATCTCTGTCGGCGCAGTGGAGAAGCCCATGGTCATGACTCTTCCGGCATTACCGGTCACCTGAAGAAGATTGATCAGGGAATCTTTAGTGCATGCAGAGTCGATGGAAACAGTTGTACCATGGCCAAAGGTGTATTCCTTTACCTTTTTAACAAGATCCTCTTTTAATACGTTGATCGTATATGTTGCACCGTTTTTCTTTGCAGCCTCAAGCTTTTCATCCATGATATCAGCTACGATGATGTGGTCGCAGAGCTGGCGGGCTACCTTTAAAATCGTGCTTCCGAGAGCGCCGGCGCCGAAGATCAGAAGCATATCGTCCCTTTCGAGCTGTGCTCTTGTACAGGACTGGATCGCGATCGTTGTCGGCTCGATCATAACAGCATCCTGATCGGAAAGAGAATCCGGAAGAAGGTAGCAGTCAGATTCCGGGACAGCAATATATTCACGATATCCGCCGTCGATATGAACACCGCGGACCTTCAGATTGTCGCAGACATTTCCGCGGCCGATCTTGCACGGATAGCAGTGACCGCAGCTTGTTACCTGATTGACGATCACGCGGTCGCCGACCTTTAAATTCTTTACGTTACTTCCAACCTCGTCAACACGTCCGACCATTTCGTGGCCGATGATGCGCGGGTAGGTTGCGGCAGCGTTTGTTCCATGATAGATTCCGACATCAGACCCGCAGATACCGGCTGCGGTCATTTTGATCATAACATTGTTTTTTCATCGATCGACGGTTTTTCTACATCGATGATCTGAAGGTTGTTAGGACTTACGATTTGTACTGCTTTCATATCTTGTTCCTCCATGTTTTTATGATGATATTTTAGCGTTCTTATCCGTAACACTCCTTTAATTAAGACGATGTAGTGGTCAAAAATGTTTTGACCCGTTTGATATAAGCACATGATATATTAATTATACAGGGATTATTATACTGTACAAACAGGATAATATCAATATATTTTGGCAAAAATGACGAATAAAGAGTTGGAAAGAGAAGAAAGGTCAATAGAATAGATGAAATGACGATAAAATAAACATATTAGATTGGGAAGAATTAGAAGGATGACCAGGATAAATAAACGATAAAGCGTGCGATTATAGTAAAAACCATAGTATATTAGTTGCGAGGGAAAAACAAAAAGCTGTATTGGCAAAATGACAGTTTTCTGCTATAAATAAAAGTAGGAAAAGGAAATAGGGGGTATTTGTATGCCATTTGAAATATTCAGTGAACGAAAAAACGGAGAGACAAACAGTAAATATGCATACCGTCTTCTGAGGGAAAGCATTATGAGCTTTAAGCTTCTTCCGGGAGAGCCTTTGGATGAGACAGTGATCAGTGAACAGTTCGGAACAAGCAGAACCCCGGTCCGTGAGGCTTTGATCCTGTTGAAAAATGAAAAGCTTGTGGACATCCTTCCGCAAAAAGGAAGCAAGGTCAGCTTTATCGATCTGGATTTGGTCAGACAGGGATATTTTACGAGGCGCGTGATCGAAACAGCGATTTTTAAGGAAACCGCCGGGACGCTTTCAACGGAGCAGCTAAGAAAAATGAAGGCCAATCTGCAGCTTCAGGAGCAGGAGATCAACCGTGAGACAACTATGAGTGATTATTTTTTTGATCTGGACAATGAGATGCACTGCATGCTATATGAGTTCAGCCATAAAATGGATGTATGGTACTGTGTCCATAATATCGGGTCGCATTATGAACGTGTTCGATATCTGGATACAAGGAATAATGATATCAACCGGGAACAAATTTTAGAGGAGCATAACCGGATGTATTATTACATGATGATGGGAATCCCAAATGATGTCAATGCAGAAGACTTTATGACCGGACATCTGGGGCGATTCCGGAGAGACCTCCAGAAAAAGATCGAACTGTATCCAGAATATTTTACGGAGTAGGAGATCACAGACAGATCATATGAATCACTAAGCCTGGTATACGGCAGTAATGCTGTTATATCAGGCTTTTTTTAATAAATTTTATGAAAACTATGTACAATAAATATATCAGACACCTTAACAAAAGGAAAAATATTGTGCTTTATTGAGATACATAGGCCGTTGGACTACTTAAATAAGCAATGAAATGGGAAAATGAACGAAAAATAAAATGAAATAAAATGTGCAAAATAGATAAAAATCAGATTGAAAAATATCTGAAATAGAAAATTAGATATGCAATACATATAAGCAAGGAAAATAAATAGGAAATATGCACAAATGTGGATTTGGACGTAATACGCAGGGGAAAAAGTTTTCCTTGAGGAAAACAACAATAAATAAATTTTCAAATGGAGGGAAAATTATGAAACTAAAAAAAGTAGCAGCACTCGTAGCAGCCGGCGCTGTAGCAACAAATCTCGTTGCATGCAGCAGTTCTTCTGGAGGATCCGCAACTACCGCAGCCGCAGAGACAACCGCAGCCGCAGCAGAAACAAAGGCGGAAGAAACAACCGCAGCTGCAGCAAAAGACGGAGAAGCAAAAGGAATCAAGGTTGGATTTACAAACAGCTACAACGGAAACAGTTACCGTCAGACAGAAGAAAATATGAAGACACTTGAAAAATTGCTGGATTTAGTTGGTACTTGTGAAGTGATCGATATGACACACCAGTTGGAAGAAAAGATTCCACATTGGCCAACACAACCGGGAGTAAAATTTCATATCGGTATGAATTATGTTGAAGATGGTTCTTATTGGAGAGGCGTTACGCTTTGCGAGCATTCCGGTAGCGATCCTGATTGCGGTCATTCTTTTCTTTGTACTGTACAGGACAAAATATGGTATGAACCTTCATGCAGTTGGTCAGAAACGTGAGGCAGCAAGACTTGCAGGAATCAATGTGAATAAGACGGTAATTATTGCCTTTGTGATCAATGGTGCTCTCTGCGGACTTGCAGGTGCGTTGAATGCTGCATATTGCGGAGGTGCAAATCAGGATCTTGGTACTACATATTTTCTGCCGTCGATCGCAGCCTGCTTTGTGGGAGGTACAAATGCAGCAGGTGGTAAATCCAATATTATTGCCGTATGCATTGGTGCGTTTATGATGACATTGATGTCTACCTTCCTGAATGCCGCAAGCATCAGCGTCGGCGGACAGAGATTGATTCAGGGTATTTTCATTGTATTGCTGCTGGTTGCGGCGACGAAAAAAACTGCAAAATAAGATAATGAAGGATCTGCAGCCGGATAAAATCTGTCTGCGGATCCTTTTTTATCTCAGTCTAGAAGACTCCCACTTCTTTTAGGTGGTGAGCAATAGGAAATCCCGAAAAATTCCCTGTAAAGCAAAATAAATGTTTCTGTTCATTGCCTTATTGTGGTGGATATGTTATCGTAGATGCAGAAATTAAGATTCATATTTTGTAAATATGAAGGCACTGAATAGTTGCCATATTTTTAAGTAGAGACCGGATATCATTGTGAAAGAACGTGCATATGAGGCTGCATGAATGTGAAATCATGATATCCGTAAGAAGGAGTCAGGACCATGATATTTACTCCGGTTGATCTGGATAGCTGGGAGAGAAGATCCCATTACGAGTATTATACAAAGCTGTTAAAATGCGGGTACAGTGTGACGGTGTCTCTTGATATCACCAAGCTGCACCGTCAGGTAAAGGAAAAAGGATTGAGATTTTATCCGGTGTTTGTGTACTGCGTGTCGAGGCAGATCGAGGCAACGAAGGAATTTCGAATGGGACGGGACAAAGACGGGAATCCGGGATATTATGATGTCCTTCATCCGAACTATACGATCTTTCATGAGGATGACCACACCTTTTCCGATGTGTGGACCGCCTATACGGAAGATTTTTCGGCGTTTTATAAAAATATGTGCAGTGACATGGAGACATACCGGCATGTAAAGGCGGTAAAAGCAAAGCCCGGACAGCCGCAGAACTTTTATTGTATTTCCATGGTGCCATGGCTTGATTTTACCGGATATTCTGCGTATACGGAGAGCGGAACACCGATGCTGTTCCCGATTATTACCTGCGGAAAATTTACGGAGCGGGATGGACGGTTGACGATGCCGTTCTGTGTGAATATAGCTCATGCAGCGGCAGACGGATATCATACATCCATGTTTATTAACGAATTACAGAAACAGCTTGATACGATCACACTGAAAGAGCTGTGATCAGATCATTGTCCGGATATGCCAGGGAAGAAACAGGAGGCGGGAATTGATGGGGACACAGACGAAAACACTTGCGGAGCAGGTTGCGGACGGAATCATGAATCTGATCCAGGAGACACCATACAAAGCAGGAGACAAGCTTCCGACGGAAAAGGAACTCTGTGAGAGTACGGGAGCAGGAAGAAATACGGTCCGTGAGGCCTTAAAGATCCTTGCATCCAGAAATGTCTTAGAGATCCGTCAGGGAGCAGGAACCTTTGTGTCTGAAAAACAGGGGATCCCGGATGATCCTCTTGGATTTTCAATGGTGAATGATCACGTTAAGCTTACAAAGGATCTGCTCCAGGTGAGGATCATGCTGGAGCCGCAGATCGCGGCACTTGCGGCCCAGTGCGCGAAGGAGCATGAGATCAAAGAGCTGGAAGAAATTCTGGAAGAGATGGAAGCGGCAATGAAAAAGAGGGAGGATTATTCGGAGCTGGATACGAAATTCCACACGAAGATTGCCCAATGTACGCATAATATCGTGATGGAAAATCTTCTTCCGGTGATCGGAAAAGGCGTGGCTGTTTTTGCAAAGGAGGTTGCACAGACAGAATATGACCGGACATGGATCTCGCACCGAAAGATCTTTTGCTATATCCGGGATCACAAGCCCTTTGAGGCAGAGATGGAGATGCAGTATCATCTCCTGTATAACACGAGCCGGTATGAGGAAGAGCAGAGCAGACTATAAGCGATGACAGTTCTGCGTCTGCCCGGCTGATTGGAGCATGAAAAGTCTTCGGAAATTTGTAGGACAAATTTTCGGAGACTTTTTTTATAAAAGGAAAGAGGGATCAAAAATTCCTGCGTGCCGATCCCCTTTGGGATACTGCGAAAAAGCAATGAAAAAATATCAGGGAGATCAAGAAAAGTCCTTGTAAAACGCTGGGATCTGTGGTAAGATTCAAATATGAAATAGGTAGGATGAATTTCGGCCTGACCATTATAGAAAATAATAGCAACGAGATAAAATATCCAAAAAGGAGAAAAGTTATGGGACGATTTGATGTGCTTATCATTGGCGGCGGTGTTGTCGGCAGTGCAATCGCAAGAGAGCTTACAAGATATCAGCTCCGGATCGGTGTGCTGGAAAAGAATCTGGATGTCTGTTATGAGACGAGCGGACGAAATTCCGGAGTGGTCCACGGCGGATTCGCATATGATGTAGGAACACTGAAAGCAAAGCTTTGTGTGGAAGGCAATCAGGGGATGGATGAACTGTCCAGGGAGCTTGGCTTTGTATTCAAACGCTGCGGAAAGGTTCTTGTAGGAAAAACTCCGGAGGACCTGGAGACATTAAAACGGACGATCGTTCAGGGAGAAAAGAATGGAGCAACAAAGCTTCGTCTGCTGAATAAAGAAGAGCTTCATGAGCTGGTTCCGACAGCAGTTGGAGAGTTTGCCATGTTCTCGGAAAATTCCGGAATCGTAGATCCCTTTAACTATACGATCGCACTGGCGGAGAATGCAGCTCAGAACGGAGCGGAATATTTCTTCGATCATGAAGTGACAGGAATCAGCCGTGGAACAAGCGAGGCAGGAGAAGATCTTTATACGGTAACGACAACGCACGGAACCTTTGAGTCCCGTTGGGTGATCAACAGTGCCGGACTTGGCTGCGGAAAGATTTCTGATATGCTTGGTATCAAAGGATATCGCGTGATCGGCTCCAAGGGAGATTACATCATTCTGGACCGCAGGACCGGAGAGCTTCTTCCGATGCCGATCTATCCGGTTCCAAGTAATACATATATGGGAATCCATGTTACCAATACGACGGATGGAAATGTGATTATCGGACCGAATGCAGAGATGACAGAGAATTTCACGTACTATGGAGTGCCGCAGGAGAACATGGATTACCTTGCAAAGAGTGCATCTGAGATCTGGCCGTATATTAAAAAGTCAGATTATATCCGCAACTACTCCGGAATCCTGCCGAAGTGGGTGGATGAGAACGGAACGATCCAGGATTTCAAGATCGAGATCCGTCCGGAGCTTGCGCCGCATGCGGTGAACCTTGTAGGAATCGAGTCTCCGGGACTTACGGCAGCAGTTCCGATCGGACGTATGGTGGCACGGATGATGCAGGAATACGAAGCATTTAAGGAAAATCCGGAATTTAACCCGAAACGGGAGGGAATTATCCGGTTTGATGAGCAGGATGACGAGACAAAAGCAAAGCTGATCGCAGAAGATCCGAATTACGGTGAGGTGATCTGCCGCTGTGAGAAGGTAACAAAGGCGGAGATCCTCAAGGCGATCCACAATCCGCTCGGAGTTCATACGATGACAGGAATCAAGTACCGTACAAGATCCATGATGGGGCGCTGTCAGGGCGGTTACTGCCAGATGAGAATTGAAAAAATGATCGAGGATGAGCTCGGTGTGAAGGATACGGATATCCGGTATGCAAGACAGAATTCCTGGATGTTTACCGGAGAAGTGAGAAAGGAGGAACAGTAGGATGGAAACACGTGATGTGGTAATTGTCGGCGGAGGTCCGGCCGGACTTGCGGCAGCCGTAGAGCTTTATAAAAAAGGGATCAGGAATGTCCTGATCGTAGAACGTGAAAAGACCATGGGCGGTATTTTACGTCAGTGTATTCATGACGGTTTCGGTCTGACGAGATTTGGAGAGACCTTGAGCGGTCCGGAATATGCACAGAAATTTATTGACGAGGTCATGAAACTAAAGATCCCGTATGTAACCGATACAACCGTTCTTTCTGTATCTCCGGACAAGGTTGTTACCCTTGCTTCTTCGAATGGCTTAAAAAAGATCCAGGCAAAAGCTGTGATCCTCACCATGGGCTGCAGAGAGAGGACAAGAGGTGCGCTGGGGATCCCGGGCGAACGTCCGACGGGAGTATTCACAGCAGGTGTTGCACAGGCTTACATCAATCTTTATAACCGCATGGTCGGAAAAGAGGTCGTGATCCTTGGTTCCGGAGATATCGGAATGATCATGGCGAGACGTTTAACCTTAGAGGGCGCTCATGTACAGGCTGTGTTTGAGATCCAGCCGATCCCGAGCGGACTTCCGAGAAACATCGAACAGTGCCTGAATGACTACGGAATCCCGCTGTATCTGAGCCACACGATCACAGATATCCACGGAAATGAGCGTGTGACAGGCGTTACCGTTGCACAGGTGGATGAGCACATGAAGCCGATTCCGGGAACAGAGAAGGAATACAACTGTGATACGGTGATCCTTTCGGTCGGTCTGATCCCGGAAAACGAGCTTTCCATCGATGCCGGTGTTACGCTTGATGCAAGAACAAAGGGTGCGGTGGTCGATGAATATTTCCAGACAGAAAAATCCGGCTTCTTTGCAGCAGGCAATGTCCTCCATGTTCATGATCTGGTAGACTTTGTGTCCATGGAAGCAGAAAAGCTGGCAGACGGTGTTGCGGAATATGTGGAAAACGGCAGTCTGCCGGAGTGCACGATTCCGGTGAAATCAGCTTCCGGCATCAATCATACGGTGCCGATGAAGGTCAGCGGAAAGAAAGATGTGACGATCTCCATGCGTGTCGGACGGAAGTTTGAAAATTGCACGATCGAGGTTAGACAGGGAGAAAAGGTTCTTGCGAAAAAGCATTTAAAGAAGGCGCTTCCGGCAGAGATGATCCAGATCCCGGTTAAGAAAGAGGCGTTTGAAGGAGAGCAGGAAGTGGAGGTGTGCATCTTATGATTAGAAAAATGACATGTATCGTATGTCCGAATGGCTGTGAGCTTGAGGCGGAGATCGTGGATGGAAAATGCATCTCCGTGAGTGGAAATTTATGCCCGAAGGGAGCTCAGTATGCGGCGCAGGAGGTTGAGGCGCCGAAGCGTACGATTGCAAGCTCCGTGGCTGTGAGAGACGGAGTTCTCCCACTTGTCAGCGTGCGGTTAAATCGTGCGGTGCCGAAGGAGAAGCTGTTTGAGGTGATGGCGGAGATCCGCAAGCTGTCCTTAAATGCACCGGTCCATACCGGTGATCTGATCGTAGAAAATATTTTAGGTCTTGGAAGCGATCTGATCGCGACGAAAAATGTAGAGAAACAGTAGTATAGAAGATCCTTTGGAAGGGTCCGGTGGTTCTCTTAGGCGATGCGAAGGAAGCGACTGCTTTTTGGCAGAAATTCCTACGAATTTCTTAAAAGAGTGCAGCCGGACTCTTTGTCTGATTGAAAAGAATCTGAATCTGTGTTATGATACCTCCATATGAGTGCGAAAGAATCTGCAGAAAAAAGGAGGACTGTTACATGAAAAAGACATCTCTTGTCATCATGGCAGCAGGAATTGGAAGCCGTTTTGGCGGCGGGATCAAGCAGCTTGCCCCGGTTGGACCGAGCGGTGAGATCATTATGGACTATTCGATCCATGACGCCCTGGAAGCAGGATTTGATAAAATTATCTTTATTATAAGAAAAGATTTGGAAAAGGATTTCAAGGAGATCATCGGAAACCGTATCGAGAAGATCGCTCCGGTAGAGTACGCGTATCAGGAGATGGATGATCTCCCGGAGGGATTCTCCGTTCCGGAAGGAAGAAAAAAACCGTGGGGAACCGGTCAGGCGATCCTTGCGGCAAGAAATTTAATTAAGGAGCCGTTCCTTGTCATCAATGCGGATGACTATTACGGAAAAGAAGGTTTCAGGATCGTCCATGATTACATGGTAAATGAGATGGATGATACGAAGGACACCTTCGATATGTGTATGGCAGGATTTATCCTCTCCAACACCTTAAGCGAAAACGGTCCTGTAACCCGCGGCGTGTGCACTGTGGACAATAACGGATACCTCTCCAAGGTCACAGAGACATATGATGTATATAAGGCCGAGGACGGCATGCACGCGGCAGACCACGACGGGAATCCGGTTACCGTGACAGAAGATCAGCATGTCTCCATGAACATGTTCGGTCTCCCGGCATCCTTCGTAAAGGAACTGGAAAAAGGATTCCCGGAGTTCCTTTCTAACGTGAAAGAGGGAGATCTGAAGGCGGAGTATCTTCTTCCGGCAGTGATCGACGAGTGCATCCACAGTGGAAAAGGAACTGTCCGTGTGCTTGAGACAAAGGATAAATGGTTTGGAGTTACTTATAAGGAAGACAAACCGGCAGTTGTCGCATCAATCCAGAAGCTGGTAGATGCAGGCGTTTACCCGAAGAAACTGTTCTAAGAGCATTGCGCTGAGAGGATGTACGTTTACAATATTGTCTGCAAACAGATAAGAACAGCCTGATCAGCCGATCATGGTACGATCATAGTAAAGTGAAATGGTAGCTTTCCCGCTCTTTTTGCATATGATAATCCTGTATAGGGATCAGCAAAGGAGCGGGAACGTTTTTATGGAGAAGATTTACCGGGGATATCCCCTGGAAGTAAAAAAGGGTTACGGAATTTTTAACCCAGAAAGGACCTGTTCGTCCGAAGGGCCAAAGAAAGTCCCCTGGATGCTTTACCGTAGAGAGGAGCAGAGCGGAAAAACGGAGCTGACCGGAAATGAATCCCGGTCAGAGATAGATTATCTTCGAGGTCTCTATCCGGCATCGGCAAAGCAGAACCAGATCCTGGCGGAGGAGGCATGCGATCTTCTGGAATACCCTGGAAGTCCCATGTATGACGAATACCCGGACCGGGAATTCTTATACCGGGAGCTTTCAAAAGTGAGACAGCGCCATCCGGAGGAGACCGCAGGTGGTAAAGAAGGACAGGATCTTTTACAGGTACTGTTTATAAATGAGATCTACAGGAGACGGATCTTAAACAGAATGGAAAATCAGAGCAGTGACAGATAGACAGAGCGAGGAACAGTAAGATGAAGACCGGCAAGAAAGTCATGATCCTGCTGCTTATTTTTGTGGCGGCAGTGATCGTTTATTTTATACACCCAGTTGGGAAGAAAGAAGAGCATGGAATCACGGAGTACACGGCGATGGAGAAAGCGAAATTTCCGGTACTCTATGCGACGATGGGAGACCGGGAGATGGCGCCGGTGTTCGGCCAGACGGAGGAGCGCGGTGTGACCGCAGACCGCGGCAGCCTGATCGTACTTCCGGAAGACCGGAAACTCAAGGTACGGTTTGCCGGTACGACAAAGATCCAGGGACTGCGCTATGAGATCCGCAGCCTCGACACAGAAGACCTGATCGAGCGCACCCAGGTCACATCTCTTGATGCAGCCATAAATGGAGACAGCGAAAATGCCGTAAGTGCAGAGTTTCTGATCCAGAATCTTCTTGAGACAGGAAAAGAGTATCTTCTCGGCGTCTGCGCGAGTCTTCCCGACGGATCCGAGGCCTGGTATTACATGCGGATCGTGGAGCAGGACCAGGGCCATGTGAACGAGATGCTGGCACTGGCGGAGGAGTTTTCCTCAAAGACATACAAGTACAGCGATGCCCAGAGCCTGGCCATGTATATGGAGACATCCCCCAGCGCAAACAGTTCGGCACTGGGAACTGTGACGTTAAAAGACACTTTCACCCAGCTCACATGGGGTTCTCTGGGCGTGGAGCGGACCGGTGAGGCGTACACGAAATTAAAGGAACTGTCCGGAAATCTCGCCAATGTGGAGATCACGACTCATGTGACGGCGAAGGATGGCGAGAAGACGGAAACCTACGAGGTGACAGAAAACTTTACAATGAAGTGGGCATCCCAGCGGATCTACATGATGGATTACGAGAGGACCATGACGGAGCTCTTCACAGGAGATTCCGATCTGTTCTCTGGAAAACGGATCATTCTGGGAATCGGAAACGGTGACGGAGTCCATGCCGTAAAGAGTGCTGGGGGCCAGTACACAGCGTTTGTGACAGGCCGGGAGCTGTGGGCATACGACAGTGGCGAGAATGTTGGAGCCAGAGTGTTCGCCTTCGGCGGCGCGGCATCCGACGATATCCGTGACAACGTGCCGGAACATGGCGTCGAGATCCTTTCTGTGGATGAGGACGGCGGAATCGATTTTATCGTCTACGGAAGAATGAACCGCGGAACCCATGAGGGCAGCACGGGAATCGCCTACTATCACTATGCGATGGACCAGAATGCCCTGGAGGAGAAATTTTTTATTCCATCCACGGAACCTTTTGAGGAGCTGAAGGACGATCTCTCCGTCCTCGCACACCGCGGAACGAACGGAATCTTCTATTTCTATATGGACCATGGAATCTACGGGATCGATCTGAAGAGCCTGGAGTATGTGGCGCTTGCTTCCGGTCTCACAAAGGCCCAGTTTGCGGTCAGCGCGGATCACTCCCGGGCGGCATGGCAGGAAAATACAGGAATCTGGGATTCCCAGACGATCCAGATCATGGATCTCGACACCGGGGACAAGACCCAGCTCGGCGGACAGGCGGGGTCCGTATCAAGAATTTTCGGCTTTGTCGGAAATGACTGCATCTACGGAACCGGAGATAGCGGGGATTACCTGATGTCCAACGGCCGTGTAATGGGAGTCTATTTAAAGAGCATCGATATCGTGGACAGGGAGATGAAGTCCGTGATGCACTATGAGAAGCCGGGTTCCTGGATCCGCGAGGTGTCTGTGGATGACAGCCGGATCCATATGAAGACTGTGACAAGCAAGGACGGATTCTTCGGGACATATTCTGCGGACACGCTGGTCTGCAACGCGGAGATCCTTCCGGGAAAGACCGACGATATCGGCTGGTACGCGTCGGATCAGAAAGGACAGGTCCTGTTTGTCCAGCTCGACAGGGATATCGAGACGGCAAAGAAGATCCGCCAGGCATCCCCGAAGCTTGCGGAGAGCAGCGAGACTGTAAAGCCGATCGCGACAGCAGCCTGCAGGGAAACAGAGTTTTACGCCTACGGACGGGGCAGATTCCTCGGACGGTTTGTGGAGTTCTCGGACGCGGCGGAGACGGCGTACAACAGTATGGGATTCGTGACAGCGGGACGTGACCGGATCATCTGGGTGCGCGGAAACAGGGCGAGCGCTTCCTATATCAGGGATATCACATCGGCGTCAAGGCTGATGGAGCGCTACCTCGATTCCTTTGAGATAAACCAGACGATGGAGGATGGAACCTTCCTTCTGGACGCCTCCGGCAGCACGATCATCCAGGTGTTATACTTTGTGGGACAGAACATTCCGGTGTTAGCCTACACTGGAGAGGGAACGTCCATGTACCTGACCGGCTATGACCAGACGCATGTCCGTGTGTATCATCCGGAGAGCGGGGCAACAGAAGTGCTGTCCATGGAGACGGCGAACCAGGTGCTTGGGGCAGCGGGGTATGATTTCATATGCTGCGTGCCAACCCTATAGATTTCGTTCCTTAAGAAAAACTTTACATTTTTCCCAGATATGTTATAATCATAACGAAAACAAGCTGGGACGAATGCGGGATAGCTTTGTCCCTTTTTAGATATATAGATAGAGGTGCGTAATGGAACAGTACATCATGAAGGGCGGAAATCCGCTTGTAGGAGAAGTAACTATAAGCGGCGCAAAAAATGCGGCTCTGGGAATTTTAGCGGCGGCGATCATGACCGATGACGACGTTGTGATCGATAACCTCCCGGATGTCAGCGATATCAATGCTCTTTTAGAGGCAATCAGCCATCTTGGAGCGAAGGTTGAGCGTATTGACAGCCATACTGTAAAGATCAATGCGGAAAACATCCACGCGGTGACCGTGGAAGATGAGCATATGAGAAAAATCCGCGCGTCATATTATTTTATCGGCGCGCTTCTTGGAAAATATAAGAGTGCGGAGGTTCCGCTTCCCGGCGGATGTACGATCGGAAGCCGTCCGATCGACCAGCACTTAAAGGGATTCCGTGCACTGGGATCTGATGTGAAGATCGTCCGCGGTGCTGTTGTGGCCCACGCGATCGATCTTGTGGCAAGTCATATCTATCTGGATGTGGTTTCTGTCGGCGCTACCATCAATATCATGATGGCCGCAACGATGGCGGAAGGCGAGACGATCCTTGAGAACGTGGCAAAAGAGCCGCATGTTGTTGATGTCGCAAACTTCTTAAACAGTATGGGCGCAAACATTAAAGGCGCAGGTACGGATGTGATCCGTATCAAAGGCGTAAGACGCCTTCACGGAACAAACTATTCGATCATCCCGGACCAGATCGAGGCCGGAACATTCATGTGTGCCGCAGCGATCACCCGCGGTGATATCACCGTAAAAAATGTGATCCCGAAGCATCTGGAGGCGATCTCCGCAAAGCTCACCGAGATGGGCTGTGAGGTCGTTGAGTTCGACGAGGAGATCCGCGTAGTCGGAAAACCGAGACAGCGTCACATGAACTTTAAGACACTCCCGTATCCGGGCTTCCCGACCGATATGCAGCCTCAGATGACGGTGGCACTTGCCCTGGCAGATGGGACAAGTGTTGTGACGGAGAGTATCTTTGAGAATCGCTTCAAATACGTGGATGAGCTTTCCCGCATGGGCGCGAATATCAAGGTGGAAGGCAGTGTTGCCATCGTTGACGGTGTCGGAAGCTTCACAGGGGCTCAGGTCGTTGCGCCGGATCTTCGCGCAGGCGCGGCTCTTGTGCTTGCAGGTCTTGCCGCAGATGGATACACGACTGTGGACGAGATCGGCTATGTTGAGCGCGGCTACGAGAATTTTGAAGAGAAACTCCGCTCTCTCGGTGCTGTGATCGAGCGCGTGGATTCCGAGAAGGAAGCGCAGAAATTCAGACTGAGAGTCGGCTGATGAGAATTTGAAAGCCCGAAGGTTCTGGTATACCGGGAAATTTTCCCGATTTCTCAGGATTTTCGGGCTTTTTTGCGATTGCCGCTTGACATTCACGTATGAATCGTATAAGATACAGTCCGTGGGTCGTTTTTTGGGTGGCTCACAGTACAATAAACTTTAAAAAAAGTTCGCAATATCCCTTATTCAGAGTGATGGAGGTACATAGGACCGGTGAAGTCACGGCAACCCCTGTTAATCGCAGATGCGAGAGGGCAGGAAGGTGCCAACCTGAGCGAGTAAATCGAGCAATAAGAGGATTTGACCACGTAAACCAGTCAAGTCCGCTTAGCATGAGCGGACTTTTGTTTTGCCGTAACTGCGGAGAGCAGGTGCGGCCTTCCTACAACTTGAAAGGAGCTACAATGGAAAAAAGATTATTTACTTCCGAGTCCGTAACTGAAGGACATCCGGACAAAATGTGCGACGCGATTTCCGACGCGATCCTCGACGCGTTAATGGAACAGGATCCGATGAGCCGTGTTGCATGTGAGACATGCACAACAACAGGTCTTGTTATGGTAATGGGCGAGATCACAACAAAGGCATATGTGGATATCCAGAAGATCGTCCGCGAGACCGTCCGTGAGATCGGCTATGACCGTGCAAAATATGGTTTCGACTGTGATACCTGCGGTGTTCTCACTGCGATCGACGAGCAGTCCAGCGATATTGCTATGGGTGTTGACAAGGCGCTTGAAGCGAAAGAGAACAACATGACAGACGATGAGCTGGATGCAATCGGTGCTGGTGATCAGGGTATGATGTTCGGTTTCGCTACAAACGAGACCCCGGAGTACATGCCGTATCCGATCGCTCTTGCGCATAAGCTTGCAAGACGTCTCACCGAGGTCAGAAAGAACGGAACTCTTCCGTACCTGAGACCGGACGGAAAGACCCAGGTTACAGTTGAGTACGATGAGAACGGAAAGCCGTTCCGCCTTGACGCAGTCGTTCTTTCCACACAGCATGATGAGAATGTGACTCAGGAGCAGATCCATGAGGACATCAAGAAATATGTATTTGATGAGATCCTTCCGCAGGAGATGGTAGATGCAGATACAAAGTTCTTCATCAACCCGACCGGACGCTTCGTGATCGGTGGACCGCATGGAGACAGCGGACTGACCGGAAGAAAGATCATCGTTGACACCTACGGCGGATATGCCCGTCACGGCGGCGGAGCTTTCTCAGGAAAGGACTGCACAAAGGTAGACCGTTCCGCAGCATACGCAGCGCGTTACGTTGCAAAGAACATCGTAGCGGCAGGCCTTGCTGACCAGTGCGAGATCCAGCTCTCCTACGCGATTGGTGTGGCTCATCCGACCTCCATCATGGTTGAGACAGAGGGAACCGGAAAGGTATCCGACGAGAAGTTAGTCGAGATCATCCGTGAGAACTTCGATCTCCGCCCGGCAGGAATCATCAAGATGCTTGATCTCCGCCGTCCGATCTACAAGCAGACCGCAGCATACGGTCACTTCGGAAGAACAGATATCGATCTTCCGTGGGAGAAGCTTGACAAGGTTGAGGATTTAAAGAAGTATCTGTAATAGAGAAAAAGAATAGAACGATCATGGATGTGCAGGGACAGAAATGATCGAAAAGCTACGGCGCAGTTTCCGGAAATGTCAGGAAACTGCGCCGCTTTTTTATGTAACAGGAAATTCTGAGGAATTCCCTGTTACATAAAAAGGCACTGACGTGCCAAAGATG
>ULYA01006887.1_pt1 | contig 28401 bp, 23 predicted proteins | sample 1961821 | NCBI WGS metagenome assembly ULYA01 (sample SAMEA4835853, study PRJEB28245) | human gut metagenome | biome: gut microbiome; material: fecal sample | place: Denmark | collected 2008 | reverse complement strand
CTGCTTTACACTTTCGCCCGCGGTCAGTGATGGCTGCGGGCGAATCGTACCAGATGTTGTCAATTAATCGTGTTGGCACAGAGTTATGACTATTTTTTCTTTTATCTGCCAGTGCACAGCAAACATCTCATTCTCACGATGAATGATGACCTGCTGTTTATTCCAGCTAATTATCTGATAGTCCAGAAAACCTGCATCAGTTTGGATCTCACTTGCCTTAAATGCGCTCTCTTTGGCGGAAAATGCCAGTGTCAGCGCCAGAGAAAAGGCTAAACCGCAGTCTGCGAGTCGCTCGTGTTCTGCTGGTGTAATAATGTTGTCTGTCAATTCGGTCGCTGTTTGCGCAGAAAAAATTTCTTCGATATCAACGCCAATCGGTTGACGGGAAACCACGGCCAATGCCGTAGCCCCGCAGTGGCTAATACTGCCGTATACCTCCGCAGGCCACACCGGTTGGCGTAGCTCGCCGATTGCGGGCACACATTTATAGCCATATTCCCGCAGCGCATAAATTGCAGCGATCCGCCCGGCTAAATGTTCGGCTTTGCGCTTCCGTCCAGCGTGTTGCAGTTGCGCGTAATGCGGCAGCCAGAGTAAATCCTGCTCACAAAAATTCGCCGGATCGAACTCAACAAAATGCAGCGTATGTCCGGCAAAGGGGAGGGAGGTATGCGTAGTTTTCATGTCGACCATATTAGAGACTGATGACAAACGCTAAACTGCCTGATGCGCTACGCTTATCAGGCCTACATGGTCCTGCAATATATTGAATTGGCAAGATTTTTGTAGGCCGGATAAGGCGTTCACGCCGCATCCGGCATGAACGACGCGCACTTTGTCAACAATCTGACGTTAGCATCAGAAGTGAGTGTTTACGCTCATGTACCACGTACGTCCCGGCTCGTTATAGGTATACGCCCCGGCACCCGCGATATAGTTGGCCCCTGCCAGATCGCCCGTGGTCTGGGCATTACCCGCACGCCACAAACGTTTGTCGAACAGGTTGTCCACGCCGCCGGTCAGACTGACATTCTTCGTCACATCCCAGGTCGCGCTCAGACCCACAATGCTGTAAGGACTGATTTCTTTGGTTTCCGGGCCAACCGCTGGCTGACCTTTGTAGTTGTATTTTTTCGGCTGCTGCTTACCGTACCAGGTGAAGGTCGTTTGCATCGACAAATCTTCCCGCGCCTGCCAGCTCAGCGTTGAGTTCAACGTGTACTCCGGGATGATCGACAAACGGTCGCCCGTGGTTTTGTTTTCACTCTTCAGCATATAAGTGATGTTATTGGTCCACATCACCGTTTCGCTAACTGGTACGTTTAACGATCCTTCCAGACCTTCAACCACTGCTTTCGGCACGTTATCCCACTGATAGAGATCGGTGCCGACTGCGTTTTGCCCTACAGCCACATAGCCCGCTTCAATCTTATTGCGATAATCGTTACGGAATCAGGTGACGCCCGCCAGCCAGCCGTCGCGTTTGAACTCCAGACCAATCTCTTTGTTGATGCTGGTTTCTGCTTTCAGGTCATCGTTACCTTGCAGATAGCAGCCGCCCGCGCTGGCATAGCAGCCCTGACCTTTACTGTAGAGAATGTAGTTCGGGTTAGTCTGGTACAGGCTCGGTGCTTTATAAGCACGGGCAATGCCCATTTTGAGCGTGAAGTCATCGCCTAAACCTTGCGATATGTTCAGCGCCGGGCTCCAGTTATTGCCGACAATACTGTGATGATCGAAACGCAGCCCCGGCGTTACGATGGTGCTGTCAGTCAGCTCCATGTTGTTTTCGGCAAACAGCGAGAAAATTTCTGCTTTTGAATACGGGCTACGGTCGGTGGCACTCACACCATCAATAGCGCCGCCGGTGTTCGCCCCGGTCAGCGCCTGGGTATTGGAACTCAAGTCCTTCATCCGTTGCTGATTCCACTCCGTACCCAGCGTCAGCGTCTGGTTAACGAGGAAATCAATCGGCAGGTTAACTTCGCTGTGCAGCATCACGTCATCGAGATCGATATCGACGAAATCCTGTGTCGCTTTTTCGTTAAATTTCCCTTCGGTACCGCCCGCCAGACCTTCCGGAATACGCGAGTTACGGGTGTGTTCATACTGCACCCAGTTGCTGGTGGTCACGCCGTTATCCCAGCCACCGTTCCAGGTCAGCGCGTAGTTCTGGCGATACAGGCGGTTGGTTTCATCGCCATATTTCGAGCGAGTGTAAGCGTCAGAGTTGGTGTTCTGGGTATCGCCCGCATACAGGTTACCCTGGCGGCTGTAACCCGCTTCCAGTTCCAGCGATTGCAATGGTGCGAAGTCCCAGCGCACCACGCCGTTAATATCTTTATTGATCACCCCTTCGCGCCCGGCTGGTAACGTCGTGGCATACGTTCCGGCACGCGCGGACTGATGGCCCTGGTTGATATCCCACGCGTCAGCCTGGGTTTTGTCGAGGTTGCCATACAAGTGGAAGCTGAATTCGTCGCCCAGCGGACCGGTCAGGCTGAAGTTGGTGCGTTTAGTGGCACCTTCCTCTTTATGTTCTGGTGCATTGAAATAAGCGTCCCAGGAGCCGTGCCACTCACCGCTGCCTTTTTTGGTAATGATGTTAACCACGCCGCCCGCCGCGCCGTTGCCATAACGCGCAGCTGCCGGACCACGCAGAACTTCAATACGTTCAATCATTTCAGGTGGCACCCAGGAGGTATCACCACGGGTATCGCGCTCGCCACGCCAGCCCTGACGCACCGAGTTACGGCTGCTTACCGGCTTGCCGTCAATCAAAATCAGCGTGTTTTCCGGACCCATACCGCGAATATCAATCTGTCGGTTATTCCCACGCTGACCACTGGTGGAGTTACCGGTCAGGTTAACGCCTGGCATGGTACGGATGATCTCCGACACATCGCGGGCAACGGGGTTTTTGCGGATTTCATCTGCGGTGATGGTCGAAACGCCAGGCGCCTGTAAGTTCTGCTCGGCGGCGGTAACGACAATAGTATCGTCATGTGAAACAGGAGTATCGGTCGGCTCTTGTGCCTGTGCTACCCCATAAATCCCCAGATTGACCAACAAGGCCAGGGAATGAATCTTCTTGTTCATTGTTTTATTCCTGCATTTTTGCCACGAATTGCAACTGTCGGGCATGGTCGTCCTCAACACGACGCATCCCGCTACCGCGAAAACCTTTGATCCTGAAAGACACGCAGTGCAGTTGGTTAATAAATGTCCGCGCTTCCCACGGCGCGCCATTACGCTATTGCAAATGCAAATAGTTATCAATAATATTATCAATATATTTCTGCAATCAATGAAAAATTGCACAGTAAACATGGGGTTATGGTGTGACGGCGTTAAAAGTAGGAAGTGAGAGCTGGTGGCAGTCGAAACATGGCCCGGAATGGCAGCGTCTGAATGACGAAATGTTTGAGGTCACTTTCTGGTGGCGTGATCCCCAAGGTTCTGAAGAATACTCGACGATAAAGCGCGTATGGATCTACATCACTGGTGTGACCGATCATCATCAGAACAGCCAGCCCCAGTCGATGCAGCGAATTGCAGGTACTGATGTCTGGCAGTGGACGACACAACTCAATGCCAACTGGCGCGGCAGCTACTGCTTTATTCCCACCGAACGCGATGACATTTTTTCTGCACCATCCCCCGATCGCCTCGAATTACGTGAAGGCTGGCGAAAACTATTACCCCAGGCAATAGCCGATCCGCTGAATCCACAAAGCTGGAAAGGCGGGCGAGGGCACGCTGTTTCTGCACTCGAAATGCCGCAAGCGCCTCTGCAACCGGGATGGGATTGTCCGCAAGCGCCAGAAATACCTGCCAAAGAAATTATCTGGAAAAGTGAACGGTTGAAAAATTCACGGCGTGTATGGATTTTTACCACCGGCGATGCAACAGCAGAAGAACGCCCGCTGGCAGTTTTGCTCGATGGCGAATTTTGGGCGCAAAGTATGCCCGTCTGGCCAGTGCTGACTTCGCTGACCCATCGTCAGCAACTTCCTCCCGCCGTGTATGTGTTGATCGACGCTATCGACACCACGCACCGCGCCCACGAACTGCCGTGTAATGCGGATTTCTGGCTGGCAGTACAGCAAGAGTTATTACCCCTGGTGAAAGCTATTGCCCCTTTTAGCGATCGCGCCGATCGCACCGTGGTCGCCGGGCAGAGTTTTGGTGGGCTGTCCGCGCTGTATGCCGGACTGCACTGGCCTGAACGCTTTGGCTGTGTATTAAGCCAGTCAGGATCGTACTGGTGGCCGCATCGGGGCGGGCAGCAAGAGGGCGTGTTACTTGAAAAGCTTAAAGCTGGTGAAGTTAGCGCCGAAGGTCTGCGCATTGTGCTGGAAGCGGGTATTCGCGAGCCGATGATTATGCGGGCCAATCAGGCGCTGTATGCGCAATTACACCCCATAAAAGAATCCATTTTCTGGCGTCAGGTTGACGGCGGACATGATGCGCTTTGTTGGCGCGGTGGCTTGATGCAGGGGCTAATCGACCTCTGGCAACCACTTTTCCATGACAGGAGTTGAATATGGCATTCAGTAATCCCTTCGATGATCCACAGGGAGCGTTTTACATTTTGCGCAATGCGCAGGGGCAATTCAGTCTGTGGCCGCAACAATGCGCCTTACCGGCAGGCTGGGACATTGTGTGTCAGCCGCAGTCACAGGCGTCCTGCCAGCAGTGGCTGGAAGTCCACTGGCGTACTCTGACACCGGCCAATTTCACCCAGTTGCAGGAGGCACAATGAGCCAGCATTTACCTTTGGTCGCCGCACAGCCCGGCATCTGGATGGCAGAAAAACTGTCGGATTTACCCTCCGCCTGGAGCGTGGCGCATTACGTTGAGTTAACTGGAGATGTTGATGCGCCATTACTGGCCCGCGCGGTGGTTGTCGGACTAGCGCAAGCAGATACGTTGCGGATGCGTTTTACGGAAGATAACGGCGAAGTCTGGCAGTGGGTCGATGATGCGCTGATATTCGAACTGCCAGAAATTATCGACCTACGAACCAATATTGATCCGCACGGTACTGCGCAGGCATTAATGCTGGCGGATTTGCAACAAGATTTGCGCGTCGATAGCGGTAAACCACTGGTCTTTCATCAGCTGATACATGTTGCGGATAACCGCTGGTACTGGTATCAGCGTTATCACCATTTGCTGGTCGATGGCTTCAGTTTCCCGGCCATTACTCGCCAGATCGCCAATATTTACTGCACATGGCTGCGTGGCGAACCAACGCCTGCTTCGCCGTTTACGCCTTTCGCTGATGTAGTGGAAGAGTACCAGCAATACCGCGAAAGCGAAGCCTGGCAGCGTGATGCGGCATTCTGGGCAGAACAGCGTCGTCAACTGCCGCCGCCCGCGTCACTTTCTCCGGCACCTTTAGCGGGGCGCAGCGCTTCGGCAGATATTCTGCGCCTGAAACTGGAATTTACCGACGGGGAATTCCGCCAGCTGGCTACGCAACTTTCAGGTGTGCAGCGTACCGATTTAGCCCTTGCGCTGGCAGCCTTGTGGCTGGGGCGATTGTGCAATCGCATGGACTATGCCGCCGGATTTATCTTTATGCGTCGACTGGGCTCGGCGGCGCTGACGGCTAGCGGACCCGTGCTCAACGTTTTACCGTTGGGTATTCACATTGCGGCGCAAGAAACGCTGCCGGAACTGGCAACCCGACTGGCAGCACAACTGAAAAAAATGCGTCGTCATCAACGTTACGATGCCGAACAAATTGTCCGTGACAGCGGGCGAGCGGCAGGAGAGGAACCGCTGTTCGGTCCGGTACTCAATATCAAGGTATTTGATTACCAACTGGATATTCCTGGTGTTCAGACGCAAACCCATACCCTGGCAACCGGTCCGGTTAATGACCTTGAACTGGCCCTGTTCCCGGATGAACACGGTGATTTGAGTATTGAGATCCTCGCCAATAAACAGCGTTACGATGAGCCAACGTTAATCCAGCATGCTGAACGCCTGAAAATGCTGATTGCCCAGTTCGCCGCGGATCCGGCGCTGTTGTGCGGCGATGTCGATATTATGCTGCCAGGTGAGTATGCGCAGCTGGCGCAGATCAACGCCACTCAGGTTGAGATTCCAGAAACCACGCTGAGCGCGCTGGTGGCAGAACAAGCGGCAAAAACACCGGATGCTCCGGCGCTGGCAGATGCGCGTTACCTGTTCAGCTATCGGGAAATGCGCGAGCAGGTGGTGGCGCTGGCGAATCTGCTGCGTGAGCGCGGCGTTAAACCAGGGGACAGCGTGGCGGTGGCACTACCGCGCTCGGTCTTTTTGACCCTGGCACTCCATGCAATAGTTGAAGCTGGCGCGGCCTGGCTACCGCTGGATACCGGCTATCCGGACGATCGCCTGAAAATGATGCTGGAAGATGCGCGTCCGTCGCTGTTAATTACCACCGACGATCAACTGCCGCGCTTTAGCGATGTTCCCAATTTAACAAGCCTTTGCTATAACGCCCCGCTTACCCCCCAGGGCAGTGCGCCGCTGCAACTTTCACAACCGCACCACACGGCTTATATCATCTTTACCTCTGGCTCCACCGGCAGGCCGAAAGGGGTAATGGTCGGGCAGACGGCTATCGTTAACCGCCTGTTATGGATGCAAAATCACTACCCGCTTACAGGCGAAGATGTCGTTGCCCAAAAAACGCCGTGCAGTTTTGATGTCTCGGTGTGGGAGTTTTTCTGGCCGTTTATCGCAGGGGCAAAACTGGTGATGGCTGAACCGGAAGCGCACCGTGACCCGCTCGCTATGCAGCAATTCTTTGCCGAATATGGCGTAACGACCACGCACTTTGTGCCGTCGATGCTGGCGGCATTTGTTGCATCGCTGACGCCGCAAACCGCTCGCCAGAATTGCGCGACGTTGAAACAGGTTTTCTGTAGTGGTGAGGCCTTACCGGCTGATTTATGCCGCGAATGGCAACAGTTAACCGGCGCGCCGTTGCATAACCTGTATGGCCCGACGGAAGCGGCGGTAGATGTCAGCTGGTATCCGGCTTTTGGCGAGGAACTGGCACAGGTGCGCGGCAGCAGTGTGCCGATTGGTTATCCGGTATGGAATACGGGTCTGCGTATTCTTGATGCGATGATGCATCCGGTGCCGCCGGGTGTGGCGGGTGATCTCTATCTCACCGGCATCCAACTGGCGCAGGGGTATCTTGGACGACCCGATCTGACCGCCAGCCGTTTTATTGCCGATCCTTTTGCCCCAGGTGAACGGATGTATCGTACCGGAGACGTCGCCCGCTGGCTGGATAACGGCGCGGTGGAGTACCTCGGGCGCAGTGACGATCAGCTAAAAATTCGCGGGCAGCGTATCGAACTGGGCGAAATCGATCGCGTGATGCAGGCGCTGCCGGATGTCAAACAAGCCGTTACCCACGCCTGTGTGATTAACCTGGCGGCAGCCACCGGTGGTGATGCGCGTCAGTTGGTGGGCTATCTGGTGTCGCAATCAGGTCTGCCGTTGGATACCAGCGCATTACAGGCACAGCTTCGCGAAACATTGCCGCCGCATATGGTGCCGGTGGTTCTGCTGCAACTTCCACAGTTACCTCTTAGCGCCAACGGCAAGCTGGATCGCAAAGCCTTACCGTTGCCTGAACTGAAGACACAAGCGTCGGGACGTGCACCGAAAGCGGGCAGTGAAAAGATTATCGCCGCGGCATTCGCGTCGTTGCTGGGTTGTGACGTGCAGGATGCCGATGCTGATTTCTTTGCGCTGGGCGGTCATTCGCTACTGGCAATGAAACTGGCAGCGCAGTTAAGTCGACAGTTTGCTCGTCAGGTGACGCCGGGGCAGGTGATGGTCGCGTCAACCGTCGCCAAACTGGCAACGATTATTGATGGTGAAGAGGACAGCTCCCGGCGCATGGGATTCGAAACCATTCTGCCGTTGCGTGAAGGTAATGGCCCGACGCTGTTTTGTTTCCATCCGGCGTCCGGTTTTGCCTGGCAGTTTAGCGTGCTCTCGCGTTATCTCGATCCACAATGGTCGATTATTGGCATTCAGTCGCCGCGCCCTCATGGACCCATGCAGACAGCGACAAACCTGGATGAAGTCTGCGAAGCGCATCTGGCAACGTTACTTGAGCAACAACCGCACGGCCCTTATTACCTGCTGGGGTATTCCCTTGGCGGTACGCTGGCGCAGGGTATTGCGGCGCGACTGCGTGCCCGTGGCGAACAGGTGGCATTTCTTGGTTTGCTGGATACCTGGCCGCCAGAGACGCAAAACTGGCAGGAAAAAGAGGCTAATGGTCTGGACCCGGAAGTGCTGGCGGAGATTAACCGCGAACGCGAGGCCTTCCTGGCGGCACAGCAGGGAAGTACTTCAACGGAGTTGTTTACCACCATTGAAGGCAACTACGCTGATGCTGTGCGCTTGTTAACCACCGCCCATAGCGTTCCGTTTGATGGAAAAGCAACGTTATTTGTTGCTGAGCGCACACTTCAGGAAGGTATGAGTCCCGAACGTGCCTGGTCGCCGTGGATTGCGGAGCTGGATATCTATCGTCAGGATTGTGCGCATGTGGATATTATCTCTCCAGGGGCGTTTGTAAAAATTGGGCCGATTATTCGCGCAACGCTAAACAGGTAAATTAATAATATCTATAAACCCATAATTACAGAAAATAATTATGGGTTTTTTTATTTGTTTGATTTATAGGTTTGATGAATATTTCTCTTAAATAGAGTGAATGTTGCATTCAGTGGAAGGAATTTACAAACTTCAGCTTCGGATAATTATCACCAACTGGTAAAGTGAGCGCCGTGGAGATTTCCCCTATTGGACTCATTTTCAGGTTATACCCCATGTCATCACTGAATATTAAACAGGGAAGTGACGCTCATTTTCCTGAGTATCCTCTGGCGTCGCCCAGTAATAATGAAATTGATTTACTTAATCTAATCGCAGTTTTATGGCGGGCCAAAAAAACGGTCATGGCGGTCATTTTTGCGTTTGCCTGCGCAGGCTTGCTGATCTCTTTCATCCTGCCGCAAAAATGGACCAGCGCGGCGGTTGTCACGCCTCCAGAACCTGTTCAGTGGCAAGAGCTGGAGAAAACATTCACTAAGCTTCGAGTGCTGGATCTGGATATCAAAATTGATCGTACAGAAGCATTTAACCTGTTTATCAAGAAGTTTCAGTCGGTTAGCTTGCTGGAAGAGTACCTGCGTTCATCACCTTATGTGATGGACCAATTAAAAGAGGCGAAAATCGATGAACTGGATTTGCATCGCGCTATTGTTGCATTGAGCGAAAAAATGAAAGCGGTTGATGACAATGCCAGTAAGAAAAAAGATGAACCGTCACTGTATACCTCCTGGACGCTAAGTTTTACCGCGCCAACCAGTGAAGAGGCGCAGACCGTTTTGAGCGGGTATATCGATTATATCTCTGCGTTGGTGGTGAAAGAGTCACTAGAAAACGTCCGTAATAAACTGGAAATCAAAACCCAGTTTGAAAAAGAAAAACTGGCTCAGGATCGCATTAAAACGAAAAATCAACTTGATGCAAACATTCAGCGCCTCAATTATTCACTCGACATTGCCAACGCGGCGGGAATTAAAAAGCCCGTATACAGTAATGGTCAGGCCGTTAAAGATGACCCCGATTTCTCTATTTCTCTCGGCGCAGACGGTATTGAACGCAAACTGGAAATTGAAAAAGCGGTCACTGACGTTGCGGAACTGAACGGTGAATTACGTAATCGTCAGTATCTTGTTGAGCAGTTAACAAAAGCAAATATCAACGATGTGAATTTTACGCCGTTTAAATATCAGTTAAGCCCGTCATTGCCAGTGAAAAAAGACGGTCCGGGTAAGGCGATTATTGTGATCCTTTCCGCGCTGATCGGCGGGATGGTGGCTTGTGGTAGCGTGTTATTGCGCTATGCGATGGCATCCAGAAAACAGGATGCCATGATGGCAGACCACTTAGTTTAACTATTTGCGGTTGAAGGTGCCGTTCGTCCGAGCGGCACCACAAGCGGCGTTCCGGCTACCGGATCGTCAATGATCATGCATCGCAGACCATAAATGCGCTCAATCAGTTCAGCAGTGACAATCTCCTTCGGCGCTCCCTGAGCAACAATTTTCCCTTCCCGCAATGCAATCAAATGGCTGGCGTAACGACAGGCCTGATTAAGATCGTGCAGCACCGCCGCCAGGGTATAGCCTTTCTCGCGGTTCAGTTCGCTTAACAGTTCCAGTAGATCAATCTGATGACTGATATCCAGCCAGGTCGTGGGTTCGTCGAGCAGCATAATTGCCGTTTCCTGGGCCAGCACCATCGCGATCCACGCGCGCTGGCGTTGTCCGCCAGAAAGGGTATCCACGCTTTGATCTGCCAGATGAGTTATTCCCGTGGCCTGCATCGCTTTCGTTACCGCTTCTTCATCTTCTTTGCGCCAGCGGGTAAATAGCGGTTGATGCGGGTAACGCCCACGCGCCACCAGCTCCTGCACGGTGATATCACCTGGCGTGGTAGCATTTTGCGCCAACAGACCAATCCGGCGTGCAACTTCTTTACTGGCGTAATGTTGAATGTGCTCGCCATCCAGCCAGACATGCCCGTGAGCAGGCGTCATCAGGCGGCTTAAGGTACGCAGTAACGTGGATTTACCACAGCCATTTGGTCCGATAATTGCCGTGAAGTGACCATCAGGAATTTCTACAGTCAGATTTTCCGCAACGGTATATTTGCCATATCCCAGGGTTAACTGTTCGCCGCGCAAACGGGCTACTGATTCGGTCATTTTTTGCGAGACTCCTGAATTAACAAGACGATAAGGTAAATACCGCCGAGGCTGACGGTAACGACGCCAACCGGAAGTTGATACGGCATAAACAGTTGTTGGGCGCAGAGATCGGCCGCCAGCAGTAACAGCGCTCCGCACAGCGCCGCCTGGGTCAGCCCCCAGCGAGCGGTGCCGCTAATGCGTCGGGCAATGTGCGGCGCGACTAAAGCAATAAAGGAAATCGGCCCGGCAAGCGCCGTTGCCGCAGCGGTAAGCACCACTGCAACCAGCATCATTAACAGACGCGAACGCTCGACGCTGACGCCCAGCGCGCAGGCGGTATCATCGCCCATCTCCAGCAAGCGCATTCGCCGCACCAGCAAGGCGGCGGCAATGAGCATCAATATAATGATGGGTGCGGAAGGCGAAGTTTTTGCCCACGTCAGGCCATTGAGCGATCCGGCATTCCACAAACCCGCTGTTAGCGCCGTTTCTAAAGACGCTTTCAGCAACAGCCAGGTATTAAAGGCCACCAGCATGGCGCGAACGCCGATGCCGATAATAATCAACCGAAAGGTGTCGATACCGTTACGCCAGGCGAGGAGCCAGACCAACAGAGAAGTGACAATGCCGCCCACCATTGCTGCCAGCGCGATAGCCGTCAGGTCCTGACCAAACAGCACCATCGCCACCAGCACGCCGCTCCACGCCCCGGTGTTAAAGCCCATTACGTCAGGGCTGCCGAGCGGGTTACGCATCAGCGACTGAAAAATCGCACCGCTGACGCCCAGTGCCGCGCCAATCAACAGCGCCATCAGCACGCGTGGTAAACGCCATTCGGTGACCACCATCGTCATACTGCGCGGCGCATCGCCCATCAGCGCGGCGAATACCTGCGAGGTTTCCAGCGTGACGGCACCGCTGCGTAATCCCCAGATACCTGCAACCACACAGGCGGAAATAAGCAGCAAACAGGTGATGAGTAATCGGCGAGAGACGTAAATCATGCGCCACCTCGCGTTTTACGTCGCACGAGGAAGATCAGCACCGGTGCACCAATAAACGCACTGACCACAGAAACGCGCAGTTCGCCGGGCACAATCACCCGCCCGATGATATCGGCAAACAGCAGCAGGGCAGGGGTAGCAAGTAGCGTGACGGGCAGCGACCAGCGATGATCGGCACCTACCAGCCAGCGCGCCATGTGCGGCATCATCAGGCCGATAAAGGCAATCGGGCCAACTACCGCCGTCGCACTACCACAAAGCACGGTAATCGCCAGCAGACCAATTAACTGTGTGCGCGCCACGCGACTGCCCAGCGCCGTCGCGGTGTCGCTGCCGAGGCTTAAACTGTTCAGCGCGCGGCTCAGTAATAGCGCGGTTGCTCCGGCGATCAGCACCGGGATCAGCACCACTTTTAAGGTATGTAGATTGCGAATATCCAGCGAACCGGCTTGCCAGAAACGCAGTTGATCGTAGACATCAGGATTAAGCAGGGCGATGCCGCTGGTCAGCCCTTCCAGCACCGCCGCCAGCGCCACGCCCGCCAGGGTTAAACGCACCGGACTTAACTGCCCGCCGCCCTGACTGCCGGTAAAGGCAACAATCAATGAGGCCACCAGCGCCCCGGCGAAGGCCATCGCCAGTTGTTCCTGCGCGGATGAGTAACCAAACAGCGCCGCACCCAGCACAATGGCAAAGCTGGCTCCGGCATTCACGCCAAGCAAGCCGGGGTCGGCAAGTGGATTTCGGGTGAGGGTTTGCATCAACGCCCCGGCAAGGCCAAGCGCGCCGCCTGCAAGTAAACCGGCAAGGGTGCGCGGCAGTCGCGCGTCGAGCACGATGGTGCAGTCGGCGCTCTGGCAGGTGCCGGAGAGGGCCTCCAGCACTACGGAAGCGGGGAGTGATTTTGCCCCAATGAGCAGGCTTAATGCCGTCGCGATAATCAGTAATAACAGCAATCCGGGCACGGCAATGGCGCGTGTCACGGCAACAGAACCAGACATACGAACTTCCATGATAATGAAATTAATTATCGTTATCGATCTTATTTGGATATGTTAGCATGTGCAGCCTAAGAATAGGTATTTAAAATATTTGATGGCAAGGCATTGTAATGAATAAACAATCCTGGCTGCTTAACCTCAGCCTGTTGAAAACGCACCCGGCGTTTCGCGCAGTATTCCTCGCTCGTTTTATCTCAATTGTGTCTCTGGGTTTGCTCGGCGTCGCGGTGCCGGTGCAGATCCAGATGATGACGCATTCTACCTGGCAGGTGGGGCTTTCGGTGACGCTGACCGGCGGCGCGATGTTTGTTGGCCTGATGGTTGGCGGTGTGCTGGCGGATCGCTATGAGCGCAAAAAAGTGATTTTGCTGGCGCGCGGCACCTGTGGCATTGGCTTCATTGGACTGTGCCTTAATGCACTGCTGCCGGAGCCGTCATTGCTGGCAATCTATTTACTTGGTTTATGGGATGGTTTTTTCGCATCGCTTGGCGTTACGGCGCTATTGGCGGCGACACCAGCACTGGTAGGGCGTGAAAACTTAATGCAGGCCGGGGCGATCACCATGTTGACCGTGCGTCTGGGGTCGGTGATTTCGCCCATGATTGGCGGTTTATTGCTGGCGACCGGTGGCGTAGCCTGGAACTACGGGCTGGCGGCGGCGGGCACGTTTATTACCTTGCTACCGTTGTTAAGCCTTCCGGCGTTGCCACCGCCACCGCAGCCGCGTGAGCATCCGTTGAAATCATTACTGGCAGGATTTCGTTTTCTGCTTGCCAGCCCGCTGGTGGGCGGGATTGCGCTGCTGGGTGGTTTATTGACGATGGCGAGCGCGGTGCGGGTACTGTATCCGGCGCTGGCTGACAACTGGCAGATGTCAGCGGCACAGATTGGTTTTCTCTACGCGGCGATCCCGCTCGGCGCGGCTATTGGTGCGTTAACCAGCGGGAAGCTGGCACATAGTGCGCGACCAGGGTTATTGATGCTGCTCTCCACGCTGGGATCGTTCCTCGCCATTGGTCTGTTTGGCCTGATGCCGATGTGGATTTTAGGCGTGGTTTGTCTGGCGCTGTTCGGCTGGCTGAGCGCGGTTAGTTCGTTGCTGCAATATACAATGCTGCAAACGCAAACCCCGGAAGCGATGTTAGGGCGGATTAACGGTTTGTGGACGGCGCAGAACGTGACGGGCGATGCCATAGGCGCGGCGCTGCTGGGTGGTTTGGGCGCGATGATGACACCGGTTGCTTCCGCAAGCGCGAGCGGTTTTGGTTTGTTGATTATCGGCGTGTTGTTATTGCTGGTGCTGGTGGAGTTGCGACGTTTTCGCCAGACGCCGCCGCAGGTGACAGCGTCTGACAGTTAATGCTTAAAACAGCGCCTTAAGTCGTTCCAGCACTTGCATGGCGCTGTAGTAATCCAGGCGGAACGTCTCGGTTCCCAGCGCATAAACCTGCTTGTTTTGTACTGCGGGCAGGTGCGCGAGCAGTGGATTGGCATAAATCGCATCGGCATCTTTCTGATCACCGGCGAACAGGAATAGTGACTCGCCATTTAACCCAGCAGCCAGATTTTCCCCACCAAGCTGAATGATGTCATGGCGTTTGCCCTGGCTTTGGCTGGCGTTTAACCCTGCGGGCAACTTCGCCAGCGTAAAGCCGAGTTGTTCCAGCATCTGCCCTTGTGCTGATTCCGGCGTCCAGAGATTGGCACTGTGTGCAGCGGCGGTATAGACAATGGCAGTGACCGGCTGCGGCGGTAATTTGATTTGCTCTTTCGCCGCTGCCAGTTGCTTATCAAACTGTGCAATCCGCTCTGCCGCTTGTTTCTCATGCCCGGTAATTTCGCCAAGCTGCGTTAACAGCGACTGCCAGCTTTTGTCGTCGTAATTGATGATTAATGTCGGGGCGATGGTGGAAAGCTGATCATACAGTGCCAGCGCCGAATCCCCGCCGGTTGCGCTAATTAAAATCAGATCCGGCATTTGCGCGGCAACGGCTTCGGCGCTCGGTTCGCCGATATAGAGCCGTTGCAGTTTGCGTTCTTTCGCCACCTTGCTCCACTGGCGTAAAAAGCCCTGGTCATCCGCGACGCGGTTATTCGGCGTGGTCGCGCCGCTGGCGATCACCGGAGCATCAATCGCCAGCAGTGAGCCGGTCAGGGTGACGCTGGTGGAAACAATACGCTGCGGCTGGCTTTCCAGTGTATGTGTGCCACGGCTGTCAGTAATCTGACGCGGCCAGTCAGCGGCCTGAACTGCGGCTATTCCTGAAAGTAAAAGTCCTGTTAATAGAAGGGCGTTGCGGTAGAGCGGGGCGAGTCTCACAAATCAGCTTCCTGTTATTAATGAAGTTAATGCTTCTCATTTTCATTGTAACCACAACCAGATGCAACCCCGAGTTGCAGATTGCGTTACCTCAAGAGTTGACATAGTGCGCGTTTGCTTTTAGGTTAGCGACCGAAAATATAAATGATAATCATTATTAAAGCCTTTATCATTTTGTGGAGGATGATATGGATACGTCACTGGCTGAGGAAGTACAGCAGACCATGGCAACACTTGCGCCCAATCGCTTTTTCTTTATGTCGCCGTACCGCAGTTTTACGACGTCAGGATGTTTCGCCCGTTTCGATGAACCGGCTGTGAACGGGGATTCGCCCGACAGTCCCTTCCAGCAAAAACTCGCCGCGCTGTTTGCCGATGCCAAAGCGCAGGGCATCAAAAATCCGGTGATGGTCGGGGCGATTCCCTTCGATCCACGTCAGCCTTCGTCGCTGTATATTCCCGAATCCTGGCAGTCGTTCTCCCGTCAGGAAAAACAAGCTTCCGCCCGCCGTTTCACCCGCAGCCAGTCGCTGAACGTGGTAGAACGCCAGGCAATTCCGCAACAAACCACGTTTGAACAGATGGTTGCTCGCGCTGCCGCACTTACCGCCACGCCGCAGGTCGACAAAGTGGTGTTGTCACGGTTGATTGATATCACCACTGACGCCGCCATTGATAGTGGCGTATTGCTGGAACGGTTGATTGCGCAAAACCCGGTTAGTTACAACTTCCATGTCCCGCTGGCTGATGGCGGCGTCCTGCTGGGGGCCAGCCCGGAACTGCTGCTACGTAAAGACGGCGAGCGTTTTAGCTCCATTCCGTTAGCCGGTTCCGCGCGTCGTCAGCCGGATGAAGTGCTCGATCGCGAAGCGGGTAATCGTCTGCTGGCGTCAGAAAAAGATCGCCATGAACATGAACTGGTGACTCAGGCGATGAAAGAGGTACTGCGCGAACGCAGTAGTGAGTTACACGTTCCCTCCTCTCCACAATTGATTACCACGCCGACGCTGTGGCATCTCGCAACTCCCTTTGAAGGTAAAGCGAATTCGCAAGAAAACGCACTGACTCTGGCCTGTCTGCTGCATCCAACCCCCGCGCTGAGCGGTTTCCCGCATCAGGCCGCGACCCAGGTTATTGCTGAACTGGAGCCATTCGACCGCGAACTGTTTGGCGGCATTGTGGGTTGGTGTGACAGCGAAGGTAACGGCGAATGGGTGGTGACCATCCGCTGCGCGAAGCTGCGGGAAAATCAGGTGCGTCTGTTTGCCGGAGCGGGGATTGTGCCTGCGTCGTCACCGTTGGGTGAGTGGCGCGAAACAGGCGTCAAACTTTCTACCATGTTGAACGTTTTTGGATTGCATTAAGGAGCGAGGATGAGCATTCCATTCACCCGCTGGCCGGAAGAGTTTGCCCGTCGCTATCGGGAAAAAGGCTACTGGCAGGATTTGCCGCTGACCGACATTCTGACTCGCCACGCTGCGAGTGACAGCATCGCGGTTATCGACGGCGAGCGACAGTTGAGTTACCGGGAGCTGAATCAGGCGGCGGATAACCTCGCGTGTAGTTTACGCCGTCAGGGCATTAAACCTGGTGAAACCGCGCTGGTACAACTGGGTAACGTCGCTGAATTGTATATTACCTTTTTCGCGCTGCTGAAACTGGGCGTTGCGCCGGTGCTGGCGCTGTTCAGCCATCAGCGTAGTGAACTGAACGCCTATGCCAGCCAGATTGAACCCGCATTGCTGATTGCCGATCGCCAACATGCGCTGTTTAGCGGGGATGATTTCCTCAATACTTTCGTCACAGAACATTCCTCCATTCGCGTGGTGCAACTGCACAACGACAGCGGTGAGCATAACTTGCAGGATGCGATTAACCATCCGGCTGAGGATTTTACTGCCACGCCATCACCTGCTGATGAAGTGGCCTATTTCCAGCTTTCCGGCGGCACCACCGGCACACCGAAACTGATCCCGCGCACTCATAACGACTACTACTACAGCGTGCGTCGTAGCGTCGAGATTTGTCAGTTCACACGACAGACACGCTACCTGTGCGCGATCCCGGCGGCTCATAACTACGCCATGAGTTCGCCGGGATCGCTGGGCGTCTTTCTTGCCGGAGGAACGGTTGTTCTGGCGGCCGATCCCAGCGCCACGCTTTGCTTCCCATTGATTGAAAAACATCAGGTGAACGTCACCGCGCTGGTGCCACCGGCAGTCAGCCTGTGGTTGCAGGCGCTGACCGAAGGTGAAAGCCGGGCGCAGCTTGCCTCGCTGAAACTGTTACAGGTCGGCGGCGCACGTCTTTCTGCCACCCTTGCGGCGCGTATTCCCGCTGAGATTGGCTGCCAGTTGCAGCAGGTGTTTGGCATGGCGGAAGGGCTGGTGAACTACACCCGTCTTGATGATAGCGCGGAGAAAATTATCCATACCCAGGGTTACCCAATGTGTCCGGACGATGAAGTATGGGTTGCTGATGCTGAAGGAAATCCACTGCCGCAAGGGGAAGTTGGACGCCTGATGACCCGCGGTCCATACACCTTCCGTGGCTATTACAAAAGCCCGCAGCACAATGCCAGCGCCTTTGATGCCAACGGTTTTTACTGTTCCGGCGATCTGATCTCTATTGATCCAGAGGGGTACATCACCGTGCAGGGGCGCGAGAAAGATCAGATCAACCGTGGCGGTGAGAAGATCGCTGCCGAAGAGATCGAAAACCTGCTGCTGCGCCACCCGGCGGTGATCTACGCCGCACTGGTGAGCATGGAAGATGAGCTGATGGGCGAAAAAAGCTGCGCTTATCTGGTGGTAAAAGAGCCGCTGCGCGCGGTGCAGGTGCGTCGTTTCCTGCGTGAACAGGGTATTGCCGAATTTAAATTACCGGATCGCGTGGAGTGTGTAGATTCACTTCCGCTGACGGCGGTCGGGAAAGTCGATAAAAAACAATTACGTCAGTGGCTGGCGTCACGCGCATCAGCCTGAAGGAGAGAACACGATGGCTATTCCAAAATTACAGGCTTACGCACTGCCGGAGTCTCACGATATCCCTAAGAATAAAGTTGACTGGGCCTTTGAACCGCAACGTGCCGCGTTGTTAATCCATGATATGCAGGACTATTTTGTCAGCTTCTGGGGCGAGAACTGCCCGATGATGGAGCAGGTGATCGCGAATATTGCTGCGCTGCGCGACTACTGCAAACAGCACAATATTCCGGTTTATTACACCGCCCAGCCGAAAGAGCAGAGCGATGAAGATCGGGCGCTGTTGAATGATATGTGGGGGCCGGGCCTGACCCGTTCGCCGGAACAGCAAAAGGTGGTGGATCGCCTGACGCCAGATGCCGACGACACGGTGCTGGTGAAGTGGCGCTACAGCGCGTTTCATCGTTCTCCGCTGGAGCAAATGCTCAAAGAGAGTGGACGTAACCAGCTGATTATTACCGGGGTATATGCCCACATTGGCTGTATGACTACCGCAACCGACGCATTTATGCGCGATATTAAACCGTTTATGGTGGCGGATGCGCTGGCCGATTTCAGCCGTGACGAGCATTTGATGTCGCTGAAATATGTGGCCGGGCGGTCTGGCCGGGTGGTGATGACTGAAGAATTACTGCCAGCACCTGTCCCCGCCAGCAAAGCGGCGCTGCGTGAGGTTATCCTGCCGTTGCTGGACGAGTCCGATGAACCGTTCGATGACGACAACCTGATCGACTACGGTCTGGATTCGGTGCGCATGATGGCGCTGGCGGCGCGCTGGCGCAAAGTGCATGGCGATATCGACTTTGTCATGCTGGCGAAAAACCCGACCATCGACGCCTGGTGGAAGCTACTCTCCCGCGAGGTGAAATAATGGATTTCAGCGGTAAAAATGTCTGGGTAACCGGCGCAGGTAAAGGTATCGGCTACGCCACGGCGCTGGCGTTTGTTGAAGCGGGAGCGAAAGTTACAGGTTTTGATCAAGCGTTCACTCAGGAGCAATATCCCTTTGCGACCGAAGTAATGGATGTTGCCGACGCCGGGCAGGTGGCGCAGGTATGTCAGCGACTGTTAGCTGAAACGGAGCGACTGGACGTGCTGATCAATGCGGCGGGAATTTTGCGCATGGGCGCGACCGATCAGCTCAGTAAAGAGGACTGGCAGCAGACTTTTGCGGTTAACGTCGGCGGTGCGTTTAACCTGTTCCAGCAAACCATGAACCAGTTTCGCCGTCAGCGGGGCGGGGCGATTGTCACTGTGGCGTCCGACGCCGCACACACGCCGCGTATTGGTATGAGTGCTTATGGCGCATCGAAAGCGGCGCTGAAAAGCCTGGCGTTGAGCGTCGGGCTGGAACTGGCGGGTAGCGGCGTGCGCTGTAATGTGGTTTCGCCTGGCTCCACCGACACCGATATGCAACGCACGCTGTGGGTGAGCGATGACGCCGAAGAACAGCGTATTCGCGGCTTTGGCGAGCAGTTTAAACTCGGCATTCCGCTGGGGAAAATCGCCCGTCCACAAGAGATCGCCAACACGATTTTGTTCCTCGCCTCTGACCTCGCCAGCCATATCACCCTACAGGATATTGTGGTCGATGGCGGCTCAACGCTGGGGGCATAAGCATGATCTGGAAACGCCATTTAACGCTCGACGAACTGAACGCCACCAGCGATAACACAATGGTGGCGCATCTGGGAATTGTGTATACCCGTCTGGGAGATGATGTGCTGGAAGCCGAAATGCCGGTTGATACCCGTACTCATCAGCCGTTTGGCCTGCTGCATGGCGGCGCGTCGGCGGCGCTGGCTGAAACGCTGGGATCGATGGCCGGATTTATGATGACCCGTGACGGGCAGTGTGTGGTGGGTACGGAACTTAACGCCACCCATCATCGCCCGGTGTCTGAAGGCAAGGTACGCGGCGTCTGCCAGCCGCTGCATCTTGGGCGGCAAAATCAGAGCTGGGAAATCGTCGTTTTCGATGAACAGGGGCGGCGTTGCTGCACTTGTCGGCTGGGTACGGCAGTTTTGGGATGAGCCCGACAGAATTAAATGAGATTGCAGGAAAACTCGGTTAACGGAGTGATCGAGTTAACATTGTTAAGTTAAATATTGGTTTCAACTCCGATTTACATGGTTACCGTGTTGTTAAATCGTACAAAGATGTTATAGAAACAAAATGTAACATCTCTATGGACACGCACACGGATAACAACTATGAACAAATCAGGGAAATACCTCGTCTGGACAGTGCTCTCTGTAATGGGAGCATTTGCTCTGGGATACATTGCTTTAAATCGTGGGGAACAGATCAACGCGCTGTGGATTGTGGTGGCGTCGGTCTGTATCTATCTGATCGCTTACCGTTTTTATGGGCTGTATATCGCCAAAAATGTGCTGGCGGTTGACCCGACGCGTATGACGCCAGCGGTGCGCCATAACGACGGGCTGGACTATGTGCCGACGGACAAGAAAGTGCTGTTCGGTCACCATTTTGCGGCCATTGCCGGAGCAGGTCCGTTGGTTGGGCCGGTACTGGCGGCGCAAATGGGTTACCTGCCAGGGATGATCTGGCTGCTCGCCGGGGTGGTTCTCGCCGGTGCGGTGCAGGATTTCATGGTGCTGTTTGTTTCTACGCGCCGTGACGGTCGATCGCTGGGTGAGCTGGTCAAAGAAGAGATGGGGCCAACCGCCGGGGTGATAGCGCTGGTGGCCTGCTTTATGATCATGGTCATTATCCTTGCAGTACTGGCGATGATCGTGGTGAAAGCCCTGACTCATAGCCCGTGGGGAACGTATACCGTTGCGTTCACCATTCCGCTGGCGCTGTTTATGGGGATCTACCTGCGCTATCTGCGTCCGGGGCGTATTGGTGAAGTGTCGGTCATCGGTCTGGTATTCCTGATTTTCGCCATTATCTCTGGCGGCTGGGTGGCAGAAAGTCCGACCTGGGCACCGTACTTTGACTTTACCGGCGTGCAGCTGACCTGGATGCTGGTGGGTTACGGTTTTGTGGCGGCGGTGCTGCCGGTGTGGTTGCTGCTGGCCCCGCGTGACTACCTCTCTACCTTCCTGAAAATCGGGACGATCGTCGGTCTGGCGGTAGGCATTTTGATTATGCGCCCGACGCTGACCATGCCTGCGCTGACCAAATTTGTCGATGGCACTGGCCCGGTATGGACCGGTAACCTGTTCCCGTTCCTGTTTATCACCATCGCCTGTGGCGCGGTGTCTGGCTTCCATGCGCTGATCTCTTCCGGCACCACGCCGAAGATGCTGGCGAACGAAGGGCAGGCTTGTTTTATCGGCTACGGTGGAATGTTGATGGAATCCTTCGTGGCGATTATGGCGCTGGTTTCCGCCTGTATCATCGATCCGGGCGTTTACTTTGCCATGAACAGCCCAATGGCGGTGCTGGCTCCGGCAGGGACGGCGGATGTGGTCGCTTCTGCCGCGCAGGTGGTGAGTAGCTGGGGCTTTAGCATTACACCAGATACGCTCAACCAGATTGCCAGCGAAGTGGGTGAACAGTCGATCATTTCCCGTGCGGGCGGTGCGCCGACGTTGGCGGTGGGGATGGCTTACATCCTGCACGGTGCGCTGGGTGGTATGATGGATGTGGCGTTCTGGTATCACTTCGCCATTCTGTTTGAAGCTCTGTTTATTCTGACGGCGGTAGATGCGGGTACGCGTGCTGCGCGCTTTATGTTGCAGGATCTGCTGGGCGTGGTGTCTCCTGGCCTGAAGCGGACCGATTCACTGCCTGCTAACCTGCTGGCAACGGCGCTGTGCGTACTGGCGTGGGGCTACTTCCTCCATCAGGGCGTGGTCGATCCGCTGGGCGGTATTAACACTCTGTGGCCGCTGTTTGGTATTGCCAACCAGATGCTGGCAGGGATGGCGCTGATGCTCTGTGCCGTGGTGTTGTTCAAGATGAAACGTCAACGTTACGCCTGGGTGGCGCTGGTACCAACGGCCTGGCTACTGATTTGTACCCTGACCGCAGGCTGGCAGAAAGCGTTTAGCCCGGATGCGAAAGTCGGCTTCCTGGCCATTGCTAACAAGTTCCAGGCAATGATCGACAGCGGCAATATTCCGTCGCAGTATACTGAGTCACAGCTGGCGCAACTGGTGTTCAACAACCGTCTGGATGCCGGGTTAACCATCTTCTTTATGGTGGTCGTGGTGGTTCTGGCACTGTTCTCGATTAAGACGGCACTTGCGGCATTGAAAGAGCCGAAGCCAACGGCGAAAGAAACGCCGTATGAGCCAATGCCGGAAAATGTTGAGGAGATCGTAGCGCAGGCGAAAGGTGCGCACTAAAGTCAGAGTGAGGGGGGATGTTGGCGAATGTTGGCATAGTGCCGAGGGTTCCCCCTCACCCTAACCCTCTCCCCGATGGGGCGAGGGGACTGACCGAGTGCGTTGATAGCATTTGTAGGCCGGATAAAGCGTTCACGCCGCATCCGGCACTCTTTCAGCAACATGGTTAGCGGAGGCCAAGATGTTTGATTCACTGGCAAAAGCCGGAAAATATTTAGGTCAGGCGGCGAAGCTGATGATTGGTATGCCTGATTACGACAACTATGTCGAACATATGCGGGTTAACCATCCCGATCAAACGCCGATGACCTACGAAGAGTTTTTCCGTGAGCGGCAGGACGCGCGCTACGGTGGAAAAGGCGGCGCGCGCTGCTGCTAAATTTGCACGTCAGGCTTTAAACGATTCCACTTTTTCGAACGCTGCACGCAACGTATCTGGTGTCAGCGTGACTGGCAGGTAATGAATGGATTCCACCGGACGCAGGGTGTGGGTAATCACTTTGTCGATCTCCGCATGATTATTGATATCCACTTCCAGCTCCGCCAGCGTGGTCGGCAGATGAAAACGCTGATACGCCCCGGTTAATTGCGCCAGCACATCATCCTGACCCAGCAAGGCGCTTTGTACCAGAATGCCATAAGCGACTTTGGTGCCGTGGAGAAATTTCTCGGTTTGCGGCAGGACAGTCAGACCGTTATGCACGGCATGAGCCGCCGCCACACGCGTAAAACGATCGCCCAGACCACCGACCATCCCACCACCAGCAATAATAGCATCCACCACATCGCAAAATGATTGCGTTAACTGTTGATTTTGCTGATCGCTCAGCGCCTGTTCGCTACTGTTTAACAATACGTCGCGAATGGCCTGCGCATTATTGATCCCCAGTCGCACGGTTAGCGGCAACGTTTCTGGTTGCGGAGCCAGCACCACCGCTTCATACCATTTCGCCAGCGTGTCACCGATCCCCGCCAGCAGATATTGTTGCGGTGCATTGAGGATAATCTCCGGTTCCACCAGCACCATAAAATTGGCGTCGTCGAAAATCTCATAATGCAGCGCCTGTCCGGCATCGTTATACCAGACGGAGAGCGGTGTCCAGGCTGCGCAGGTGGCGGCGATCGTCGGAGCGGCAACAAATGGCAGACCGAGACGGCGGGCGAGGGCTTTCGCGGTGTCGAGCAGTGCGCCGCCGCCGACGCCAATCACCACGCTGCGATCGTCACCGGACTCAGCCGCCAGTTGCTGTACATCGCTTTCGCTGCAATGACCACGAAACAAAATATGCTTTGCCCCTGGAAGTCCAAACGCTGGCGGAAGTTTGGTTTGCGCCGCAGCAATGGCGCGTTTGCCGTAGATCCACACCGCGCGAGAAAGTTGTTCATCAGTGAAAAAATCGTGCAGGTGATTGAAACTTCCTGGATGTGAAAAGTAGTTAGCCGGGCCGACGACCACGCGGATAGGATTGTGAGGCATGTTGTGTTGTCCTTATTGTTTTATTTAGACATCTAAACGTCTTGATTGCCAAATACTAGCATCGTGTTATAGTGCCTTCAACACGCAACTTCGTCAGGTACAATAAAAATGACAAATAACCCTCTGATTCCACAAAGCAAACTTCCACAACTTGGCACCACTATTTTCACCCAGATGAGCGCGCTGGCGCAGCAACACCAGGCGATTAACCTGTCGCAAGGCTTTCCTGATTTTGATGGTCCGCGCTATTTACAGGAGCGGCTGGCGTACCACGTTGCCCAGGGGGCAAACCAATACGCGCCCATGACCGGCGTGCAGGCCTTGCGCGAGGCGATTGCTCAGAAAACGGAACGTTTGTATGGCTATCAACCAGATGCCGATAGCGATATCACCGTAACGGCAGGGGCGACGGAAGCGTTATACGCGGCGATTACCGCACTGGTGCGCAATGGCGATGAAGTGATTTGTTTTGATCCCAGCTATGACAGTTACTCCCCCGCCATCGCGCTTTCTGGGGGAATAGTGAAGCGTATGGCACTGCAACCACCGCATTTTCGCGTTGACTGGCAGGAATTTGCCGCATTATTAAGCGAGCGCACCAGACTGGTGATCCTCAACACTCCGCATAACCCCAGTGCAACTGTCTGGCAGCAGGCTGATTTCGCCGCTTTGTGGCAGGCGATCGCCGGGCACGAGATTTTTGTCATTAGCGATGAAGTCTACGAGCACATCAACTTTTCACAACAGGGCCATGCCAGTGTGCTGGCGCATCCGCAGCTGCGTGAGCGGGCAGTGGCGGTTTCTTCATTTGGCAAGACCTATCATATGACCGGCTGGAAAGTGGGTTATTGTGTTGCGCCAGCGCCCATCAGCGCCGAAATTCGCAAGGTACATCAGTATCTGACCTTTTCGGTGAATACCCCGGCACAGCTGGCGCTTGCTGATATGCTACGTGCAGAACCTGAGCATTATCTTGCGTTACCGGACTTTTATCGCCAGAAGCGCGATATTCTGGTGAATGCTTTAAATGAAAGCCGGCTGGAGATTTTACCGTGTGAAGGTACATACTTTTTGCTGGTGGATTACAGCGAGGTTTCTACCCTGGATGATGTTGAGTTTTGCCAGTGGCTGACGCAGGAGCACGGCGTAGCGGCGATTCCGCTGTCGGTGTTTTGCGCCGATCCCTTCCCACATAAACTGATTCGTCTCTGTTTTGCCAAGAAGGAATCGACGTTGCTGGCAGCAGCTGAACGCCTGCGCCAGCTTTAGTTATTTAACCGTCCAGGCGCGGGAATATTGACGGTCGGCAAACAGCTCTTGCAGGCCGTTAATTTGCTTCAGGCGCAGCACTTCGTCGCTGTCCATTCCTAGCTCTTTGCCAATTTTATTATCGTCCCATCCCAACTGGCTAAGTTCACGGACGATTTCCGACATGGCGGTGATTTGATGGCGTCCACGAGCGCGATTATGACGAATAGTCGCGGCGATGCGTTGATTACGCGTACCTTCCAGACAGGTCACCGGCAAATAACCTTTTAAGCGTAATTTTAATGATGATGAGCCTTTACCAATTTCATGGCGGTGAAAACCATCCACGATTTCCAGGGCATTTTTATCCGTATGCGTGACCACAATGGGTTGGGTAAAACCATCTATTTCAATGGATTTTTTCAGCAGTTTTTTTTCGGGTGGTGCCACGTTGTTTGGGTTGTAATCATTAGGCATAAGTTGGCTGTTTTTAACCCACAGAACGCAATCCACTGGCTCTTCACGAAAGGGGCTAACCTGATGGATCGCCATGCGGATTTCATTAATCGCTTTGATGCGATCATCTTCCGGCAAGCTGGCGAGAAATTGCGTTAAATCCTGCGTTAATCGTTGTTGCATAGTATCCCCCATTCCTGACGTTTTCCTTTTATCCGTTCGTTATAACGCTGATAGTTCTTCGCTTTCGTAGGACTAAATGATAATGCCCGAAACCAGTAATCGTTATTGAGTAAAACTTTGCATATCCGCCGCCAGGAGGGGATATCTTTCGCGCCAATGTCCCCTTGCTGGGTTTGTGGAACCTCGATGCCTTTTTTCTGATACCAGTGCAAATAAATGGCGATTTTATTGCGGTAATGCTCAGCTGTTTTTTCCGGCATGCTATTGAGCAGCAATAATGCATATTCTTGCCAGTCTAAATGTTCTGGCTTGAGGATTTTCCGATGCCCATAGAAATGATTATCATGTCCGGCGTAAATGCCGCCACTTTTTACCCCGCTGACTCGTGCGCACATAGCAGCCCAGCGATCCGGTTCGATAACGTGATAGAGCCATAATCCTTGTCGTTGCTCCGGGCCAAAAGGTTCGCAAATTCGCATATGACGCAGAGGAACGCCTGCCTGATACATTAGGTTATACAGTGGGTTGCAGAGACTTTGATGATTTGCATACCAGGTCCAGATATCAGCCACTTTCCAGTCGTAAATGGGGTAAATGTACCAGCTATGACCGCCTGGTGCGGCCGTAGTCCAGGGTTTATCGTCGGCAAAACGTTGTTTATTTAAACTGGCGATGGCGACAAAACGGTTGTAGGACTCATCCGCACGGATGCCGATCATCATCGCCGCCGGACGTTTTTGTGAAAACCATTCGGCAAACTCACGTACAAATTGTTCGAAGGTCATGCCTGGCTGGTAAAAGGAGAAAAAGTCAGGGTCGGTTATCGCATCTTGGGGAGGTTGACGTACCCATTCGACATCAGGTTCCCAGCACTGCCATTCGGGTTGGTATTGTGAAAGGGAATTTTGCGTCGTAAGCGGGAGCGCAACCCAGTAAAACTCTTCGATGACATCGGTGTACAACTCGCGCAGGGACTGAACATAGTTAATGGTGCAAGAGAATTGCGCCTCCCAGTCGATAAACAAAACGCAGATTTTTTTGCCCATTTGTCGGGCAAGTTCGGCTGTCAGATGCAGCATTAAACCAGAGTCTTTGCCGCCAGAAAATGAGACACAAACGCGGGGTAGGGTGTTGAGTGTCCAGGTAATACGCTCTCGTGCAGCTTCCAGAATATTGAGCGGAAGAGGAATTTTATAAATAGACATCTGAAGACGCTCTCTGAACGTTACAGGGTGATCAGTGAGATAAGTCTGTTAATTATAAAGTAAACACTGTAAAGCAGAGTGTTTTATTTTTCATTCGCGCTGTGAATAAATAGATGAAAGTTATAGTAGCTGTCTGTAGTTATATATCAAAAACTCTCATTTAGACGGTCAATAAATCGGGAGAACACCAAATTATTTAAAGAAGATTTATTATAGGAAATGTAAAGCTTTATTGAAGGTAACGGATGTTCTAGTTTTATCTCTTTTAAATTAAGAAAGTCACGGTAGGAATTATAAAGTTCATAGGGGACTATTCCCAGTAAATCTGTAACTGCAATGCTATTAATGATTGTCAGCAAAGAGGAACCACGAAATGAGATTTTGCGATTCATAAATCTCTCGTCTATTTCCATTTGAATATCATCAACCCCTGCTGATTTAGATATTAATTGGGTGAACTCTTCTGCCATAATTTGTTCATAAGTGCTATTGTCAGTAATTCGTGGATGCCTATTACTACAAATTAGAGTATTGCGAATCGTATGCAATGGCATGCAAATGACGGAACGGCTGATCACTGGCATTTGGGTGATCACCAGATCGGCTTTGCGGTGAACCAACAGTTCTTCAGCATTCTCTGCTGACATGAGGATATCATGGCACTCAATCTCGACAGAGGCATCTTGCCGTAGGCAGCGGATCAGCATACTATTATTAGAGCAAGAAATGAGCTGAGGGCCGTAAATAATAAAGTTTTTCTTTAGTTCGGACTTATTGACTATATTAATTGTTTGTTCAAGGCCTTTGAGGTTTTTCTCAAGATGGTGATGCAGATTCAACCCTGTTGTCGTCGGCGCGATACCTTTTCCTGAGCGAATGAATAAAGGGTCATTAAATTGCGCACGTAAGCGTTGTAACGACTGGCTCACGGCTGATGGGGTGATATATAGTGATTCAGCAGCTTTGCTAATGCTTAAATGCTGGTAAATACACTCAAATATGACAAGAAGGTTTAAGTCGAACTTTTTCAAGTCGTAGAGATTGGCCATACACTACTCCGGTTATATTTTTCTTCCATGGTATATTCACTTAATCAATGTTTTTTGCGTATATATTTTTATTGATTATATTTTTTTGCTTAACTCAGGATTAAGTTTTTCTAAAATAGCATAGCCACTTAGGGCAGAGCGAGCAATTCATGCTTTTTTAGGATGGTTGAAAAGCAGGGATGTATTTCAACCATCCATGAATTATCTTTTATTTATTCCCCATAATGATATTAAGCGTTTTCTGATCGGGCAACCCCACGGCCTGTTGCAGCGTATTTTCCTTACTCATGTAATAGATCGCTGGTGTGACATTTGCCCCCAGATCGTCCATGAGTTTCTCGTTGGCGCTTAACACTTTCATTTGT